>OGZV01000582.1_pt1 | contig 38823 bp, 35 predicted proteins | sample 1576861 | NCBI WGS metagenome assembly OGZV01 (sample SAMEA3541501, study PRJEB24748) | human gut metagenome | biome: human gut; feature: human-associated habitat; material: faeces | place: China | collected 2012
TTCATTGACCGTCTGGTCGTCATCCCACGAGTGAATGGTAAAGCGCGGATGCATCACGCCGTTTTGCACCCAGCGAACGAACAGTTCTGGCTCGGGTTTATCGCCGGAGAATCCGCCGACGTCATGGCCGACGTTAAACAAGCCGGAAAGACTCATCCCTAATCCCATACGGGTGTTATAGCGCAGCGTATCCCAGTTGGTGCGGTTGTCGCCGCTCCAGGTCTGTACGTAGCGCTGCATCCCGGCGCAGCCGGAGCGGGAGATCAGATACGGGCGCTTTTGCGGCGCAAAGCGTTGCTGCGCTTCCAGCGAGGCGCGCATCATTAACAGCGGCATCACCGGGCGAATATGCTTAATGGCGATTTCGCGGCCAAAGCCGTAGCAGCGCGCCTCGCCGTCCCACACCTCATACTCGTTATTATCGTTCCAGGTCGAATCGATACCCATCTCCAGTAGCTGGGTGGTCACGCCTTCCTGCCACCAGGTCACGGTGTGCGGGTTGGTGAAGTCGAGATGCGAACCTTCATCGTCCCAGAAGCTGGAACGCTCCGGCGCATCGGTTTGCGAATCGCGAATGAAAAGGCCGCGTTCCGCCACTTCGCCATAGCGTGGGTGATCCTGCAGCAGACACGGTTTGATATTGGCAGCCAGTTTCAGCCCGGCATCGTGGAACGACTGGCTCATCACTTTTGGCTGCGGCACCTTGTCGTAGTTCCAGTTAAAGACGTAGCGTTTGCCGTTGATTGAGGTATAGCCGGAAGAGAGCTGGAACGAATCACAGGGGATTGCATGCTGCTCGCACAGGCGGATAAAGTTCATCAGCTGATTTTGCGCATCCGGTGCGTCGGTATAGTGCATCGTCGAGCCGCTATAGCCGAGGCTCCATTTCGGCCCAAACAGCGTTTTACCGGTCAGACGGACAAACGCTTTGGTCACATCCAGCACCTGCTTACCGGTAAACAGATAATAATCGATGTCGCCGGCCTCCGCCTGCCAGCGGCGATAGGCGGTGTGGTAGTTGTCGATTTCATTGCCCAGATCCAGCCAGCAACTGCTCAGGTTGTCATAGAACAGGCCGTAGCTGATATCGCTGCGCTGCGTGATGGTAAACGGAATATGTTTATATAGCGGGTCGGTGCTGACGGCGTTGTAGCCCATGGCATCGAGGTTACGCATTTCGTAGCGTTTGCCGTTACGCTGCAGGTCACCGGCTTTTTCACCCAGCCCGTAGAAACGTTCATCTTTGCGGCGGCTAAGATAATGGGCGACGCCATCCCCGTGGGCGTTTGCCAGATAGGCGCTGGTTGGGCGGTCATTGGCGAGCGTCTGCCACTCACCGGCCTCGTCGCGATAGCTCCACTCCAGCCAAAGCGGCTGATGGACGGTAACGCGCAGCTGGCGGGTGGCGATGGTCAGCGTGTCATCCGCTTCGCTCATCTGCCAGGCCGGGAGGCTAAAACCGCTGAGGTCATCCCGCGCGCGGCCTTCCCACGGCACATCCTGCTGCGGGGCGATACTCCAGGTGCGATCCAGCGCCAGTTGGCCCTGGCGCTTCAGCAGGACGCGGAATAAATTCTCTTCCAGCACGTACAGACACAAAGTGTGCTGACCATCAACGGTCAATTCAACGTGATGCTCCAGCTGTTGGTGCAAACTCCAGTGTTTCAACGTCTTCATATTTTACATCCACTCTCAGGCGCGCTTGGCGCGACGTTCAGCAATAAATGCCACCAGGAAAACGGCGCCAATCAGGTCAAAGAAACCCATGGCGATAAACAGCGGGTTGAAGCCGATTTTGTCGGCGGTCACCCCGATTAATAATGAGAACAGGAAGCTGGCGATCCACGCCGCGGAGCCGCGCATACCGTTGACAGTCGCCATTTGTCCCTTGTCGAAAGACTCCACCACCAGCGCACTGAGCATGCAGGAGATGATCTGATGACCGAAACCGCCAATGGAGATCAGGATGATGGTGATATAGGGATCGCGGGTAATAGCGACCAGCGCCAGCGAGATCATCAGAAACGCGCCGGTAACGGAACTGGCGATGACCGAGTTGACTCGCGTACAGCCGAACCAACGGACGTACAGGCGGGTGAGATAGCCGCTGACCACGCTGCCAAGGTCGGCGGCGAGGAACGGCAGCCAGGCGAACATCGCTATCTGTTTAAGATCCATACCGTGCTCTTTCGCCAGGTACAGCGGCACCCAGAAGCTCAGCACCGCCCAGGCGGGCTCGGCCATAAAAGCGGGGATGGCGATACCGTAGAAACGTTTGTTCTTCGAGACGGTTTTTAGCGCGGTAAAAAAGGGCTGCTTCACCGGCGGCGCTTCGTTGTCCTGCTTGATGTACTCCAGCTCGCTTTTGCTGAGATTCGGGTGCTTTTCCGGGCTCTGATAGAACGCCCACCACAGCACGACCCACAGCAGCGCCAGCACGCCGGTAAACATAAACGCGCCCTGCCAGCCGAAGGAGGCGTGGGCGAAGTAGATGATAGGCGGCGCCAGCATTGCGCCGATAGAAAAGCCGACGCCAGCCCAGCCGGCGGCGATCGGCCGTTCGGATTTCGGGAACCACTCGCCGATGGTTTTAGCGTTAGCCGGGGTGGCGGCCGCCTCTGCGCCGCCCATAAAGAAGCGTAAAATAGCCAGATGCAGCCAGCTGCCTGCTCCGGCGTGCGCGATACAGGCTACTGCCCACAATGTGGCGCAAACCATAAAGCCCAGCTTGAGCCCGATGACGTCGATAAGCCAGCCGCACAGCGGTTGGAAGATGGTATAAGCCAGCTGAAATGCGCCGACGATCCACGAATATTGCTCGGTGGTAATACCGAGAGTGGCTTTCAGTTCCGGGGCGATAATCCCCAGCGAGTTACGTGTGATGTAGTTGACGGTGACGCCAAGTAAAAACAGCACCAGCACCCACCAGCGCAGGTTTTTCACCACCCGGCGCGTTTTGCTGACTGCCATATCATTGTTGAGGCCTTGACTCATAGAACTCTCCACAAGACGTTGTAGGGGGAAATGACGCTTCAGCCGCTGAGTCGTCACGTAATAGTTCTAACCATTTGAATTATTTGTTTTTATTTCAATATCTATTGGTATAACTAGTATGGAAGATATTGGACCAATTCAAAATAAGGGAGAAAGTCGGCGGGCAGTAGCGCTATTTATGCAAAATTTTTCATGAGATGACGTAGTTCTCATAATTTGCCGGAGTATTTGCTTGTTGGTCAGGGTTTCGAGACTATGAAAATTCTTTCATTTTTGAATTGGAGCTGGATCACAGAATGGATAAAAAGCTGCGAGTCGCCGAAATTGCCGCCCGCACCGGGCTGTCAGCCAGTACGGTTTCGCGCGTCTTAGCCGGAAAAGCGAATACCAGCGAAAAGGCCCGTCAGGCGGTATTGGCCTGCGCCCGTGAGCTGGGGGTGATGCAGGGATTGGCCGCCGGGCGGCTACTGCTCAACAACCTGCTGATTTTTGCGCCGCAGCGGGCCTTCGATGAACGTTCAGATATCTTCTACTATCGCGTCATCCAGAGTATTAATAACGCGCTGGCGCCGCATGAAGTACGTCTGCGCTATTGCGCGCTGGAAGAAAACGACAGCGACGCCAATCTGTTTCTGGCCCGCATGAACGAGACCGACACCCAGGCGGCGGTATTGCTGGGTATCGACGATCGGCATATCCACGCGCTGGCGGCGGATCTTGGCAAACCTTGCGTATTAATTAACTGCCGGGATGAAGGGATGCGGCTTCCTTCTATTGCGCCTGACCATCGGCTGATTGGCCAGTGCGCCGCTCGTTATCTGTTTGATATGGGCCATCAGGCGGTAATGAACGTGATGTGCTTGCGCCGCTATACCATGGAGCTACGGCTAGTGGGTATCAAGGAGGCGTGGCGCGCGCGCAACCTGCGATTTACCGGTAGCCGCGACCTGATTAGCGTCGCCAACTTTAGCGCCAGAGAAACGGAAGAGCAGGTCGGGGCCTGGCTCGATGCTTTACAGGGGCGCCCGATGCCGACGGCGTTTCTGGTGGGCGGCGATTTTATGGCCGCAGGTACCGTCAGCGCGCTGCAAAAACGAGGCCTGCGGGTGCCGCAGGATGTCTCGGTGATGAGTATCGACGGTTTTAATCTGGCGGCGATTCAGGACGTGCCGCTAACGGCGATTCATGTGCCGCGGGATGAGCTCGGCAGCGAGGCGGTGCATCTTTTGCAGCAGCGTCTGCTGCGCCCGGAAGCGCCGCACGGCTCGCTACTGCTGCACGGCGCCCTGGTGGTACGCGATTCGGTGCGGCGGATCCGGCCAGGCAAGAGCCATACCGCCGTAGAACAGCAAGGTCTGTATGATGATTAGATCTTCATGCCCAATGCACGTTTGCCGTGATCGTTAAGATCGGCAACGGTGAAGCGCGCCTGCCAGTCGCATTCGTAATCTTCACGCGGGAAATCCCCCGGCGAGGCGCCTTTTTCCAGCGCGATTTTTACCTTCTGCGCATAGGCGAGATTCTTCTCGCACATCGGCGCGGCCGGGATGTACATGACGTTGCCCCAGCCCTGTTGATTTTCCACCGGCGCGACCGAGTGAATGACATCGCAGTGCCACCAAACAGAATCACCGGCATTCAGCGCGGGAATCGAGCTTAACGCTTTGATCAGCAGAGGATGCCATTGCTCAGAGATCGGCAGCACCTTGCCCGGCGCGACGCCGCACAGTTCATCTTCCGGCACATCATCCAGCAGCGGACGCAGCAGAACGTAAGCCATCGCCTCCGGGATCGGCACCACGTGCAGCAGCCCTTGACCGGGGATCATGTCCGACAGCGCCGTCCAGCCCTGGAAAGTGCGGAAGACCGAACATTTGGTGGTGTTATCGACGGTGTACTCTTCCACTTCGGTACGATGCGCCGCGTCCCACGGATCGTAGGCGTCGATATTGCCATTAAAGACGTTGGCGAAAACCTGCTGATAAGCGGGAAGTAACCAGCGCTCCAGCGCCCCGGAATCGGTATGCGCGCCCAGCCCCTTTGACGTGGTTCCCGGCGGGCGGCGGCGGATGCGGTCAGGGTAAATCACGCTGACATCCGGATCGAACCAGCGTTTGCCGTCCTGTTCGAAGCGCCACAGGCGGTTAAGGAAGGATTGTACCGCCGCCATTTCATCGCTCTGGCGCGCCTGCATTTGCGAGGGCGACCAGTAGATCGGATAGATCTCCGGGCGCGAAGCCTCCAGCGAACCGAAGAAGCTGTCGCCGGGCCCTTTGTAAACGTCGTCGAAATGGTTCAGGTCCAGGTATTCCAGCATCGCGTTATCCCAGGCCAGGGCCTGTTCGCGCGGGTAGTGGCCTTTGATAACCGCGCAACCGCGGCGCTTAATCGCCTCGCGCTGCGCATCGCTCACTTTACCCTGGGCGATATCGCTAAACGGGATCGTTGGCCAGACCTCCTGGCCCGCGGCTTTCAGGGCGTTAATCTCGTCCAGGCGCTCGCTGATGCGCGCCGAGAGTTTATCGAATACCGCCTGGACATCGCCGATTTGCGCCCGTAGCGCCTGTTTCATCTGGCGAATCGCCGCTTTATGGTCGGCAGGTAATGTTTCGTGGGTAGGGAGAGCAGCCATAATCACCTCGCTTTATCTTTCATTCGAAAGTATTAAATCTTACAAACGTTAATTTAAGTTAAATTAGAGTTAATGCAAGTTTAAAATTATGCAGCGACGCACAAAATGGAAAAGCCGGGGCGGATACCCCGGCACAGGATCAGTCGTTGAAAGGGGAGGTCTTATCGAGAACGGCCTGAATCACCTTCAACGCGCCGTCGTGGTTATTGTCATCGGTGGTGAAACCGGCGATGGCTTTGATGCTGTCGGCAGCGTTGGCCATAGCAAAAGCATATTTCACCAGTTTTAACATTTCGGCGTCATTGCCGCTGTCGCCAATTGCTACGCACTGCTGCGGCGAAAGGCTCCAGCGTTTGAGCAGGCGGCTGATGCCGTTGGCTTTATGCAGGCCGGGGATAATCAAATCGACAAAGCCAAAGCCGCTGGTGACCGGCTTCATGATCCCATCCAGCGAGACGTGCAATTTATCGATAAGCTGTGGGATATCGCTATCCGGCAGGTTGAGGGAGAATTTGAATAGCGTATCGTCGATGCGATGGTAATCGCTTACCCGCTGCAGACGATGGTAGTGCTTCGACATCAGCTCAACAAAGGCGTCCGGGGCTTTATCACTCACGTATGCGCTTTGCAGGCCGCAGGCGACAAAGTTGAGCTGCGGATCTTTCAGCAGTTCGCCAATCACCACCTGTGATTCGTGACGGGTCAGTTCGCCGTGGAACACCTGTTTGCCATGCTCGTAAACCAGAGCGCCGTTTTCTGCGACGAACGAAATCTGCTCGCGGATTTCCGGGAAAAATGAGATCAGCTGATAGTACTGGTTGCCGCTGGCGACAACAAATTCAATACCTTGCTGTTTAAGCTGCGCAAACTGCGCGAGGAAACGCGGGCGGTCATATTGCTTGGCGTCATTGAGAAAAGTTCCGTCCATATCGGTGACGATAACTTTAACGGTCATAAGAGGTGCTCCTGGCTTAACTTCGACCAGTAACATTCTAATTACAATGTGATGGGGAGCACAAATTTATTTCGAATGAAAGTTTATCCAATTATCAACGGGTACAGAAGATGTCACCCGGCTCAGCGCAGCGCCGGCCGGGTATTTTCCTTACAGCGTATGCTCGGTACGGGCGATGATATCGTCCTGGGTATCCGGCGACAGGGCGGTGAAGAACGCCGAGTATCCGGCGACGCGGACCACTAAATCGCGGTACTGGTCAGGGTGTTTCTTGGCTTCCAGCAGCGTTTCGCGTGATACGATGTTGTACTGAATATGCCAGCCTTTGTGCACTTCAAAGAAAGTACGCAGCAGCACCATCAGCTTCTGCTTATCGGACTCGTTCTCCAGCGTGGAAGGATTCAGCTTCTGGTTGAGCAGCACGCCGCCGAGGATCGCGCCGGTCGGCAGTTTGCCTACCGAACTGATAACCGCCGTTGGCCCCAGGTGATCGGTACCGGAGGCAGGGCTGGCCCCGCCAGCGGCGCGTGCGCTTTGCGGCCATCCGGCGTCGCCATGGTCTGCGCGCCGAACGGGACGTTAGCGGAGATAGACGACGTACCGGCGTAATAGTTACCGCCAATCGGGCCGCGGCCGTAACGCGGGTTATGGTACTGCTTCAGCTCGTCGATATAGGTCTGATAGGCGCGGGCCAGCAGAATGTCGACGCTGTCGTCGTCGTTACCGTACTTCGGCGCGCCGTTGATTAACCGCTGACGTAACTGCTCGTGGGTCAGGCCGGCAAAATCTTCCGCCAGCGCTTTCGCCAGCTCCTGCTGGCCGATGACGCCCTGATCGAAGACCAGTTTTTTCACCGCTGCCAGGCTGTTGCCGAGGTTGGCAATCCCGACCTGCAGACCAGAAACCCAGTCATACTTCGCGCCGCCTTGCTTGATACTCTTCGCCCGTTCGATGCAGTCATCAACTAACGCTGAGCAGAGAATATCGTGGACGTTCTCTTCCAGCATGGTATCGACAACGTACTCAATCTCGATGGATTTACGGGTGTAGTAGCGGATCTGAGTATCCCAGTCTTCCAGCACCTGGTCGAAGTTAGCGAAGTTACCTTTCGACAGCGCATGTTGTTGGGCAAGGAACACCTGGCCGCTGGTGGCATCGCGGCCGCCTTCCAGCGTCGCCAGCATCACCCGCGCGAAGTTAATAAAGCTCATGCCGGTGCAGCGATAGCCCCATTTGCCGCCAACCGCGGTTTCGATACAACCGATAGCGGCGTAATCGTAGGCGTCCTGCGGCTCAATCCCTAGCTTGATAAATTCCGGAATGACGATTTCATCGTTATTAAACGCCGGCATGCCGAAACCGCAGCGGATCACCTGCACGCAGGCGTCGAGGAAGTCGTTGCTCATCCCGGCGTGGTAACGCACGCTGAGGTTCGGCTGGGTCGAGCGCAGGCGGCCGCAGGATTCGAGGATCGCATACGACAGCGGGTTGACGGCGTCCTGCGGTTGACCGTCGACCAGATTTTGCCCGCCGATGGTGACGTTCTGGTACAGCGGGCTACCGGCGGAAGCTTTGGAATGCGAGCCGGAGCGAATTTTGTTGACCTCCAGCAGCTTCAGCCAGCAGCAATGCAGCAGCTCGATGGCCTGTTCGCGATCCAACGATTGCTGCAGTTCAACGTCGCGGCGGTAGTATGGATAGAGGTACTGGTCCATGCGGCCAAAAGAGACCGAGTGGCCGTTGGATTCAATCTGCAGGATCAACTGAATAAAGTAGCAGAGCTGCAGCGCCTGCCAGAAGGTTTTCGGCGGCTGGTGGGCGATAATTTCACAGTTTTCGGCGATCGCCAGCAGCTCGTCGCGGCGCAATTCACGCGGCTCCTGCGCCGCCATGTCGCGCGCCAGCGTAGCGAAGCGTTTGCAGTGTTCGCTCACTGCCGCGAGCACGATATCGATCGCCTTCAGGAACTGTTCGCCGTGCAGATCTTCCAGCACCGTCAGATTAATGCGTGAGCGGCGCTCAGCGACTTTCGCGCGCATGCCGTCGAGCCCTTTTTCCAGCAGCAGCGGGTAGTTGACCGCCAGGTGGGCGTCGCCGGAAGTCATGTTGCCTTCGGCTTTGATAATGCCGGTGGCGAGCAGCGCTTTTTGTTCATCGGTAAACATGCCGTAGCAGCGGTCCTGAACGGTCTGCCCGCGCCACCATGGGCACACTTCATGTAAGACACGCTTATTCTCTTCACTGACCGAGAAGCCGGCGCCCGGACGGTCGGCGAGATCGTCGATCTCTTTCTCAATCCAACTGACGGTATATTCCGGGAAAATCGGCGTGGCGCGAACTTCGCTGGCCTGGTTGCCGACGATCAGCTCATCGTGCTTGATCCAGATAGTGCGTTCCGCCAGGTGATGGGCCAGCGCCAGCGCGCGACGTACCGGGATCGGTTTATCGAGATGTTGCTGATAGGCGGCGGTATAGTGTTGGGCGCGCTCGGTACAAACCGGCGGCTTAACGATATGCACCAGCGCCATTTTATGCGCCTGAATGCGGGCGCTCAGAGTGTCCAGTTTTAAGGTGGTCATAAGTTATCCTCGTAGGGTCGCCGTTAAACCTTTGCTTTGCGCGTACTGCTGCGCAAAGGCCAGCAGCTCTGGAGCGGCCAGCGGTTTGTCCGGTGCGGTATAGGGCTGACTGAGTAGTTGGTATTTATTCATTCCCAGCGTGTGGTACGGCAGGAAATGGATTTCGCTGACCTGAAGACGGTCGGCGGCAAAATCGGTAATCGCGGTAATGTCGGCTTCGCTGGCGTTAAACCCCTGAATTAATGGGACGCGGATAATGATTTTTTTCCCGGCCTGCGCCAGGCGCTGCAGGTTATCCAGCACCCGGCGGGCGCTGCCGTCGGTCCACTGCTGGAAAACGGCCTCGTCAACGTGCTTCAGGTCGGCCAGAAACAGATCGACAAACGGTAAAGAGGGTTCAATGTACTTCCACGGTACGTGCAGGCAGGTTTCCACGGCGGTGTGAATGCCAGCCTGATGGCTGGCTTCGAACAGCGCCTGCGCCAGCGCCGGGTTCATAAAGGGCTCGCCGCCGGAAAGAGTAATGCCGCCGCCGCTGCGATCGTAAAACGGCTTATCGCGCAGCACCGTCGCCATAATATCCGCCACGCTTTTTTCCTCGCCGCAGACCGTCAGCGCGGTAGTGGGGCAGCAGTGGCGTAGCGCGGCAATATGGGCGTCGTTGACGTTTTGCCGATGGATAATCAGGCCGTCCAGGGTACGGGTAATCACCTCCGGCGCCGCCTGCTGGCAAAGCTCGCAGCCGTCAAGGCACAACCGCGCGTCGTACAGCAGGTCTTCGCTGCGGGCGCGGCTTTCCGGGTTCTGACACCAACGGCAGCCCAGCGAACAGCCTTTAAGGAATACGACGGTACGGATCCCCGGGCCGTCATGGGTGGAGTAGCGCTGGATGTTGAAGATCATGATTTACCCTCTTATTTGCATATGAAGATTAAATAACTTTCGAATGAAAGTTATATTGACGCAAATCAACAATCAGAGTGGGTAGTAGAGATGGGGAGAAAAAGAACGGCGTGGTTCACAAAATAACCGGCGACCTGCCTCGCCGGCGGCTGGAATTAGCGTGAACCGCACACCTCGCACTGCGGGTGGCGCATCAGCTTCATTTCGCGAAACTGGCAGGTCATCGCGTCATACATCACGATTTTTCCCCTGGCGGGGGTGCCGTAACCGGTCAGCAGTTTAATCGCCTCCATGGCCTGCAGTGAACCGATAGTGCCGACCAGCGGCGCCATCACCCCGGCTTCGACGCAGGTGAGGGCGTTTTCGCCGAACAGGCGGCTCAGGCAGCGATAGCAGGGCTCGCCGTCCTGATAGGTAAAGACGCTGATTTGCCCTTCCATACGAATTGCCGCGCCGGAGATCAGCGGGGTTTTGTGTTGGAAGCAGCCAGCATTGAGCTGGTTACGAACAGCAACGTTGTCGGTACAGTCCAGCACCAGATGGTGGTCGGCAATCTGCGTTGCCAGCGCCGCGTCATCCAGCATTGCATCGATGGTGACCAGCCGGACGTGCGGGTTAATGCGCGCCAGCGCATCGCGGGCAGAATCGACCTTCGGCTGGCCGATGGTCGCGTCGCTGTGCAGCGTCTGGCGTTGTAGATTGGATAATGAAACGGTATCGAAATCCAGCAGGGTGAGCTGACCCACCCCGGCTGCCGCCAGGTATTGAGCGGCGGCGCAGCCGAGCCCGCCGAGGCCGACGACCAGTACGCGAGCGGCTTTTAACCGCTCCTGACCGTCGAAATCAAACCCTCGCAGTACGATCTGCCGGTTATAGCGCAGCATCTCCTCGTCGCTCAGCTCAACGGCCATTACAGCCCCCCAAACAGATGATTAAAGGGCTCGACTTCGACCCATTCGCCCGCTTCGACGTTGCCGCGTTCGCGCTCCAGTACGATAAAGCAGTTACCGAGGCTGAATGAGCTGAAAATGTGCGAGCCCTGATGGCCGGTGGTGCTCACCACCAGTTCGCCTTCCGGATTGCGCTGCAGCACGCCGCGCTGGAAGTCGAGGCGGCCCGGCGATTTTTTCAGCCGGCTGGCGGCGCGCACGCGCAGACGCATCGGCTGGGTTTGACCGCGGTTGCCGGAGAGCTTGGCCAGCAGCGGTTGTACCAGTTGATAGAAGGTTAAGGTGGCGGAAACCGGATTGCCCGGCAGGCCGCAGAACCAGCTGTTGCTGAGCTTGCCGAAGGCGAACGGTTTACCCGGCTTAATCGCCAGCTTCCAGAAGCCGATCTCGCCCAGTTCTTCGAGGATAGTTTTGGTGTAATCGGCTTCGCCCACGGAGACGCCGCCTGAGCTTATTACCACATCGGCCTGCTGGTCGGCGGCGATAAAGGCGTCGCGCAGCTTCGCCGGATCGTCAGGAATAATGCCGAGGTTGATCACCTCGCAGCCCAGCTGTTCGAGCATCAGATGTACCGCCAGGCGGTTAGTATCATAAATCTGGCCATCGCCGAGCGGTTGGCCCGGCAACTGGAGTTCATCCCCGGTCGAGAAGACCGCGACGCGCACTTTACGGACTACCTCGACGTCGGCAATACCCAGCGATGCCAGCACCGGCAACTCGGCTACGGTGAGACGCGTACCCGCCGGGAATACTACCGCGCCGTTGGCGATATCTTCCCCGCGCCGGCGAATATTTTGCCCGGCTTTTACCGGCGCGATGAAGCGCACGCCGGCGTCGGTTTGTTCCGTTTCTTCCTGCATGACCACGGCGTCGCAGCCTTCCGGCACCGGCGCGCCGGTCATGATGCGGATACAGGTGCCCGCCGGCCAGGCGTCGTGGAACGGTTGGCCAGCAAAGGCCTTACCGGCAACCGGCAGCGCCGCGCCGTCGGTGAGGTCGGCCAGGCGCACGGCATAGCCGTCCATCGCCGAGTTATCAAAACCGGGTACGTCCAGCGGCGAAACGACATCATGGGCGGTCACGCGCGAAAAGGCCTGCAGCAGCGGCAGGGTTTCCGTGGCCTGCAGCGGCGAAATACGGTCGAGCATCTGAGTCAGGGCTGTGTCGAGCGGCATCAGTCCGGCGGTAAAATCCATGGGTTACTCCTGCTGGCAAAACGTCGAAAACGCCTATTATGGCAGAAAAGCGCCGGCGACTGTATGCCACTGCGGTACGAGGCTTTACATCACCGGATGCTCTTTCTATATTCAAAAAACGTATAAAAGGTCAGTCAGTATAATGATATCTATACAGTTTATGGCAAAGGAAAGATTGAATGGGTAAGGCGGTAATAGCAATCCACGGCGGCGCCGGCGCGATTAGCCGCGCGCAGATGACTCAGGCGCGCGAACGCGAGTATGTGGCCGCGCTGTCGGCCATCGTCGATAGCGGACAAAAAATGTTGGCAGCAGGCGCCAGCGCGCTGGATGCGGTGACCGAAGCGGTACGCCTGCTGGAAGAGTGCCCGCTATTTAACGCCGGAATAGGTTCCGTGTTTACCCACGATCAAACTCACGAACTGGATGCCTGCGTGATGGATGGCTATAGCCTGCAGGCCGGCGCGGTCGCGGGCGTAAAGCATCTGCGTAACCCGGTGCTGGCGGCGCGTCTGGTGCTGGAAGAAAGTCCGCACGTGCTGCTTATCGGCGAAGGGGCGGAAAAGTTTGCCGCCTCGCGCGGCATGGCGTTGGTTGAGAACGAGTTATTTTCTACCACCGAGCGGCTTCTGCAGTTACAGCAGGCGAAAGAGGGCGGCGAGATTATTCTCGACCACCATGCCGCACCGCTCGATGAACGCCACAAAATGGGTACCGTCGGCGCGGTGGCGCTGGATCTGGCCGGTAATCTGGCGGCAGCGACCTCCACCGGCGGAATGACCAATAAACTGCCCGGACGCGTCGGCGACAGCCCAGTGCCGGGCGCGGGCTGCTATGCCAATAATGCCAGCGTCGCGGTCTCCTGTACCGGCACCGGCGAAGTCTTCATGCGCACGCTCGCCGCTTACGACATTTCAGCGTTGATGGAGTATGGCAATCTCAGCCTGTTTGAGGCCTGTGAGCGGGTGGTGCAGGAAAAACTGCCGGCGCTGGGCGGCAGCGGGGGCCTTATCGCCATCGACCGCGAGGGTAATGTGGTGCTGCCGTTCAACTGTGAAGGGATGTACCGGGCGTGGTGTTATGCGGGCGATACGCCGACGATTGGAATTTATCGCGAATAAAAGGAGAAGCGAGTTTGCCGCAAAGTCATGAAATTGATGAAGACGATGTGCTGGTGGTACGCGATCTTAACGTCGCCTTTAGCCAGCAGCGGCAGCGCGTTTCTGCGGTGCGTAACCTGTCATTTAGCCTCCGCCGCGGCGAGACGCTGGCGATTGTCGGCGAGTCCGGTTCCGGAAAATCGGTGACCGCCATGGCGCTGATGCGCCTGCTCGACGAGGCGGTCAGCGAAGTCAGCAGCGAGGCGTTGCTGCTGCGTCGACGCAACCGTCAGGTGATTGATATTAATGCTCAAACGGCGGGGCAGATGCGTCAGGTTCGCGGCGCGGACGTGGCGATGATTTTTCAGGAGCCGATGACCTCGCTGAACCCGGTATTCACCATCGGCGAACAAATTGCCGAGTCTATTCGGCTACATCAGGGACTGTGCCATGACGAGGCGCTGCGGGAAGCGAAAAAGATGCTCGAACGGGTGCGTATTCCGGAAGCGGAAGCGATGCTTTCACGTTACCCGCATCAGCTTTCCGGCGGCATGCGCCAGCGGGTGATGATCGCCATGGCGTTATCGTGTCGCCCGGCGGTACTGATTGCCGATGAACCCACCACCGCGCTGGACGTCACGATTCAGGCGCAGATCCTGCAGCTTATCGCCGCGCTGCAAAAAGAGATGGCGATGGGGGTGATGTTTATCACTCACGATATGGGCGTGGTGGCGGAAATCGCCGATCGCGTGCTGGTGATGTACCGCGGCGAAGCGGTAGAAAGCGGGCGCGTCGAGGATATTTTTCGCGCCCCGCAGCATCCTTATACCCGGGCGCTACTGGCGGCGGTGCCGAAGCTCGGCTCGATGCGCGGCAGCGATTTGCCGCGACGCTTCCCGCTGCTCAACGACGGTGTGACCCAGCAGCCGGAACAGAATACCGTGGTAGCCGGTAAACCGATTTTGCAGGTACGCGACTTGGTCGCGCGTTTTCCGATCCGCGGCGGTATTCTCAACCGCGTCACCCGCGAAGTGCATGCGGTGGAAAAAGTGAGTTTCGACCTGTGGCCGGGCGAAACGCTGTCGCTGGTCGGCGAATCCGGCTGCGGTAAATCGACCACCGGGCGGGCGCTGCTGCGGCTGGTGGAAGCGCAAGGCGGTAGCATCATCTTTAACGGCCAGCGTATTGATGCGCTGTCCGGCGGCAAGCTACAGACGCTGCGCCGCGATATTCAGTTTATTTTTCAGGATCCTTACGCTTCGCTCGACCCGCGGCAGACGGTCGGTTATTCCATTATGGAGCCGCTGCGCGTGCATGGGCTGCTGGAAGGGGATGCGGCTCGCGAACGCGTCGCCTGGCTGTTGCAGCGCGTGGGGCTGGAGGCGGAACACGCGTGGCGTTATCCGCATGAGTTTTCCGGCGGTCAGCGGCAGCGTATCTGTATCGCCCGCGCGCTGGCACTCAATCCGAAAGTGGTGATCGCCGATGAGTCGGTGTCGGCGCTGGACGTGTCTATTCGCGCGCAGATTATTAATCTGCTGCTCGATTTACAGCGTGAAATGGGCATCGCATTTCTGTTTATTTCCCATGACATGGCGGTGGTGGAGCGCATCAGCCACCGCGTAGCGGTGATGTATCGCGGGCGGATCGTGGAGATTGGCCCGCGTCGCGCCGTGTTTGAGAACCCGCAGCATCCTTACACCCGTAAACTGATGGCGGCGGTGCCGGTTGCCGATCCGGCGCATCGTCAACCGCAGCGCGTATTACTCTCTGACGAACTGCCGGGGAATATCTATAAACCGGGAGAAGAAATCGACAGCGCGCCGTTACAGCTGGTAGCGCCGGGGCATTATGTCGCCCGCGAGCCCGCCGATGTACTGAGCCGATAACAACCTAACGCACTCTTGCAGGAGCATAACAACATGACTCAACCTGTTACACGCAAATGGCTACTGGCGCTTGGCATCGCCTCGACGCTGGCGGCGACGCCGGCCTTCGCCGCGAAAGATGTGGTAGTGGCGGTCGGTTCCAACTTCACGACCCTTGATCCCTATGACGCGAACGATACGTTATCGCAGGCGGTGGCGAAGTCGTTTTATCAAGGCCTGTTCGGCCTTGATAAAGAGATGAAACTGCAAAACGTATTGGCGGAAAGTTATACCGTTTCGGCGGATGGTCTGGTGTATACCATCAAGCTGCACAGCGGGGTGAAATTCCAGGATGGCACCGATTTTAACGCCAAAGCGGTGAAAGCGAATCTCGACCGCGCCAGCAATCCGGATAACCATCTCAAACGCTATAACCTGTATAAGAATATCGCCAGCACCGAGGCGGTGGACCCGACGACGGTCAAAATCACGCTCAAACAGCCGTTCTCGGCGTTTATCAATATTCTTGCCCATCCGGCGACGGCGATGATTTCGCCGGCGGCGCTGAAAAAATATGGCAAGGAGATCGGCTTCCACCCGGTAGGTACCGGGCCGTATAAGCTCGATACCTGGAACCAGACCGATTTCGTCAAAGTCAGCAAGTTTGACGGTTATTGGCAGCCGGGGCTGCCGAAGCTGGATTCCATTACCTGGCGCCCGGTGGTCGATAACAACACCCGTGCGGCGATGCTGCAAACCGGCGAGGCGCAGTTCGCCTTCCCGATCCCTTACGAGCAAGCGCCGCTGCTGGCGAAAAACAGCAAGCTGGAGCTGGTGGCCAGCCCGTCGATTATGCAGCGCTATATCAGCATGAACGTAACGCAGAAGCCGTTCGATAATCCGAAGGTGCGGGAAGCCATTAACTATGCGATTAACCGTCAGGCGCTGGTTAAGGTCGCGTTTGCCGGATACGCCACCCCGGCGACCGGCGTCGTACCGCCTTCTATTGCTTACGCCCAGACCTACAGCGCATGGCCTTACGACCCGGCGAAAGCCCGTCAGTTGCTGAAAGAAGCCGGTTTCCCTAACGGCTTTAGCACCACGCTGTGGTCATCGCATAATCACAGCACCGCGCAGAAGGTGCTGCAGTTTACCCAGCAGCAGCTGGCGCAGGTGGGTATAAAAGCGCAAGTGACGGCGATGGATGCCGGACAGCGTGCGGCGCAGGTTGAAGGCAAGGGGCAGAAAGAGAGCGGGGTGCGGATGTTCTACACCGGCTGGTCAGCGTCGACTGGCGAAGCCGACTGGGCGCTGTCGCCGCTATTCGCCTCACAAAACTGGCCGCCGACCCTGTTTAACACCGCGTTTTACAGTAACCCGCAGGTCGATAAAGATCTGAGCGAGGCGCTGAAAACGACCGATGCGCAACAGAAGACCACACTCTATAAAGATGCGCAGGACATTATCTGGAAAGAGTCGCCGTGGGTGCCGCTGGTGGTGGAAAAGCTGGTATCGGCGCATAGCAAAAACCTGACCGGGTTTTATATTCAACCGGATACCGGTTTTAGCTTCGAGCAGGCGGATCTGACGCAGTGATAGTGCTTATGCTCACGCGTTCCCTCTGCCGAAATGGGAGGGGGCGATGCTGAATTACGTTCTGAAGCGCCTGCTGGGGCTCATTCCGACGCTGTTTATCGTCGCCGTTCTGGTGTTCCTGTTTGTACATATGCTGCCGGGCGATCCGGCGCGGCTGATCGCCGGGCCGGAAGCCGATGCGCAGGTGGTGGCGATGGTTCGCCAACAGCTGGGGCTCGATCAGCCGTTGCACGTGCAGTTCTGGCACTACATCACCAATGTATTGCAGGGTGATTTCGGTATCTCGATGGCTTCGCGCCGCCCGGTGACCAGCGAAATCGCCAGCCGCTTTATGCCGACGCTATGGTTAACGCTTGCCAGTATGAGCTGGGCGGTGCTGTTCGGCATGGCGGCGGGCATCGCCGCGGCGGTGTGGCGCAATCGCTGGCCGGATCGGTTGGGGATGGCGCTGGCGGTAACCGGTATCTCCTTCCCGGCGTTCGCCCTCGGCATGCTGCTGATGCAGGTTTTTTCCGTCGAGCTGGGCTGGCTGCCGACGGTCGGCGCCGACAGTTGGCGGCACTATATTCTGCCGTCGTTGACCCTTGGCGCCGCGGTGGCATCGGTGATGGCGCGCTTCACCCGCGCGTCGTTCGTCGACGTGCTGCATGAGGATTACATGCGTACCGCGCGGGCTAAAGGGGTGAGCGAAACGCTGGTGGTGTTGAAGCATGGCCTGCGCAACGCGATGATCCCGGTAGTGACCATGATGGGTCTGCAGTTCGGTTTTCTGCTCGGCGGCTCCATTGTGGTGGAGAAGGTCTTCAACTGGCCGGGGCTTGGCCGGTTGCTGGTCGATTCCGTGGAGATGCGCGACTACCCGGTGATCCAGGCGGAAGTGCTGCTGTTTTCGCTGGAGTTCATTCTTATCAACTTAGTGGTGGACGTGTTGTATGCCGCCATTAACCCGGCTATCAGGTACAAGTAAGGTGCGATTGCTCAACTGGAGAAGGGAAGCGGTTATCAACGCCATGCCGGGCGTTAAGCCCGGGCAGATCCGCACGCCGTGGCATGAATTCTGGCGGCGTTTTCGTCGCCAGCCGGTGGCGATGGCGGCGGGCCTATTTGTGCTGCTGCTGATTATCGTCGCGATTATCGCGCCGTGGATAGCGCCGTATGACGCGGAAAACTATTTTGATTACGACCGGCTCAATGAAGGGCCGTCAATGGTTCACTGGTTCGGCGTTGATTCGCTGGGGCGCGATATCTTCAGCCGTGTGCTGGTCGGCGCGCAAATTTCGCTGGCCGCAGGGGTTCTGGCGGTACTGATTGGCGCGCTAATTGGCACCGTGCTCGGCCTGCTGGCCGGTTACTACGAAGGCTGGTGGGACCGCATCACCATGCGTATCTGCGATGTGCTGTTTGCCTTCCCCGGCATTCTGCTGGCGATTGCGGTAGTGGCGGTGATGGGCAGCGGGATGGCCAACGTGATTATCGCGGTGGCGATATTCTCAATCCCGGCGTTCGCCCGCCTGGTGCGCGGCAATACGTTGGTGCTGAAGCAGCAGACGTTTATTGAGTCGGCGCGCAGTATCGGCGCCAGCGATACGACCATTCTGTTCAACCATATTTTGCCCGGTACGGTATCGTCGATAGTGGTTTATTTTACCATGCGCATCGGCGTGTCGATTATCTCCGCCGCCAGCCTGTCGTTCCTCGGCCTTGGCGCCCAGCCGCCGACGCCGGAGTGGGGGGCGATGCTGAACGAAGCGCGCGCGGATATGGTGATGGCGCCGCATGTGGCGTTATTCCCGGCGATCGCCATTTTCCTGACGGTGCTGGCGTTTAATCTGTTGGGCGACGGCCTGCGCGATGCGCTGGATCCGAAGATAAAGGGGTAGGAGACAAACGCGGCGGGAGCAAAGTTGGTAGGTTAGCCCTGCCTGCGCTACGCCTGGCAGGGCTACAGATTTGAGCGGTTTGGTAGCCCGGATAAGGCGTAAGCCGCTATCCGGGAAGCGGGATTAGACCCGGGAACCCCACAGGTCATATTCGTCGGCGTGTTCAACTTTCACCCGCAGCACGTCGCCCGGTTTAACGTTGGTTTCACCGTTCAGATAGACCGCGCCGTCGATTTCCGGGGCATCGGCCATGCTGCGGCCAATCGCGCCTTCTTCATCGACTTCATCGACCAGTACCATAATTTCGCGGCCCACTTTCTCCTGCAGACGCTCGGCGGAAATCTGCTGTTGCAGCTGCATAAAGCGGTTCCAGCGCTCTTCTTTCACCTCTTCCGGGACCTGATCCGCCAGTTCGTTGGCGGTGGCGCCCTCAACCGGGCTGTACTTGAAGCAGCCAACGCGGTCCAGACGCGCTTCTTTCAGGAAATCGAGCAGCATCTGGAAATCTTCTTCCGTTTCGCCCGGGAAACCGACGATAAAGGTGGAACGCAGGGTCAGATCCGGGCAGATCTCGCGCCACTGTTTAATACGCGCCAGCTGACGGTCTGCTGAACCCGGGCGCTTCATCAGTTTCAGAATGCGCGGGCTGGCGTGCTGCAGCGGAATATCGAGATACGGCAGGATCTTGCCTTCCGCCATCAGCGGGATCACATCGTCAACGTGCGGATACGGGTAGACGTAGTGCAGACGCACCCAAATGCCGAGCTTCGCCAGCTCTTCGCACAGGCTGACCATACTGGTTTTCACCGGCATGCCGTTGTGGAAACCGGTGCGGTGCTTGACGTCAACGCCATAGGCGGAGGTGTCCTGCGAAATCACCAGCAGCTCTTTCACCCCGGCGTCGGCCAGGCGTTTGGCTTCCGCCAGCACTTCGCCAATCGGGCGGCTCAGCAGATCGCCGCGCATTGACGGGATGATGCAGAAGGTGCAGCGATGGTTGCAGCCTTCAGAAATTTTTAAGTACGCGTAGTGACGCGGCGTCAGCTTGACGCCCTGTTCCGGCACCAGGCTAAGGAACGGGTTGTGCTTCGGTTTTGGCGCATAGTGGTGGACGTGTTCCAGCACCTGCTCGTAGCTATGCGGCCCGGTAATTTCCAGCACCTTTGGATGCACTTCGCGGATTTGATCTTCTTTCGCGCCGAGGCAGCCGGTAACGATCACTTTGCCGTTTTCTTTTAAGGCTTCGCCGATCGCTTCAAGCGACTCCTGCACGGCGCTATCGATAAAGCCGCAGGTGTTGACGATAACCATATCGGCGTTGTCGTAGCTGGGAACCACATCATACCCTTCGGTACGCAGTTCGGTGAGGATACGTTCTGAGTCTACCAGGTTTTTCGGGCAGCCCAGGGAGACGAAGCCGATTTTCGGCTGGTGCGTGACATTGCTCATAGCTTAAAAAATGTTCATTTATTGGAATGGTCAGGGCAGGAATTCTACAGATCTTTGCGAAAAAGAGTATAGCCAGGCGGCGATGAATGATGAAAAAGCGTTAGCGCAGCGGAGGCGTTTAAGCCGCGTTGTTGGCCGCCCAGGTTGTAACATTGTAAATAATGTTAATTGCTGTGCGATTATTGACCTCGCTCATGATTCCGTGCAAAAAATGACCATACTATGATTATGGTAATGGACGACAGAGGAGGACCGTGATGAGCGTTGACAGACGTTACACTAACCTTTTGAATAAGCTGATTAATGCCAATATCGATTTGGCGGCTTATCTCCAGCTTCGTAAAGCGAAAGGCTATATGTCAGTCAGCGAAAATGACCATCTGCGTGATAACTTGTTTGAGCTATGCCATGAACTGCGCGTACACGCGCCGCGTTTGCAGCACGCCATCGCGCCGGAAGAGATGGAAGCCTTCCGCCTTGCCGGCGAATCCGTCGCTTCGGCGGCGGTTTGCCTGATGAGCGGGCATCATGATTGCCCGGCTTATATTGCCGTTAACGTAGAGAAGCTAGAACGCTGTCTGTCGGGATTGACGATGAATATTCACATTCTGAATAACTCAGCGCCAATGACCCACGCCTGAATCCAGGGGGAGGCGACTCCCCCTGTTAAAGTTTATGTAAAAATCCCTGCCTGACCGCCCACGCTGGCTACCCTTATCAGCAATGCTGACGAAAGGAGTGCGCCATGCGCCGATATCTCAAAATAACACTTATGACTGTGCTGCTGCCCATGGCGGCGATGGCCGCGCCGCGCGTTGAGGTGCTGCAGGATAACCTCGACCACCCCTGGTCACTGGCATTCCTGCCGGACAATGAAGGCGTGCTGATTACCCTGCGCGGCGGCGAACTTAAACGCTGGCAGCTCGATCAAGGATTATCGGCGCCCATTCGCGGCGTGCCGAAGGTGTGGGCCAACGGCCAGGGCGGCCTGCTGGATGTGGTTCTGGCGCCGGATTTTGCTCAGTCGCGCCGGGTATGGCTGAGCTATGCCGAAGCGGGCGATGACGGCAAAGCGGGGACGGCGGTGGGGTATGGCCGCCTCAGCGCCGACCTGCAAAACCTGGAAGATTTTAAAACCGTTTTCCGCCAGCAGCCGAAGCTCTCCACTGGCAATCATTTCGGCGGGCGGATGGTCTTCGATGGCAAAGGTCATCTGTTTATCGGTTTAGGCGAAAATAATCAGCGCCCGACGGCCCAGGATCTCGATAAGCTGCAGGGAAAAGTGGTACGCCTGACCGAACAGGGGGAAATCCCCAAAGATAATCCTTTCGTCGGCCGTACTGGCATCAGACCGGAAATTTGGGCTTATGGTATTCGCAACCCGCAGGGGATGGCGATGAATCCGTGGAGCGATACGCTGTGGCTGAACGAACATGGCCCGCGCGGCGGCGATGAGATCAATATGCCCCTCGCCGGGAAAAACTACGGCTGGCCGCTGGCGACGCACGGCATTAACTATAGCGGTCAACCTATCCCGGAAGCTAAAGGAAAGAGCGCGCCGAATACCGAGGCACCGTTGCATGTCTGGCCGGTCTCCCCGGCGTTGAGCGGGATGGCGTTTTACAACGCGTCAACTTTCCCGCAGTGGCGACATAAGTTGTTTATCGGCGCGCTGAAGGATGAGTCCTTGATTGTGCTCTCGGTGGACGGCAATACCCTCAGCGAGGAGACGCGGCTATTAAAAGATCGCGGCAAACGCATTCGTGATGTGCGCGTTGGGCCCGACGGTTATCTTTATCTGTTAACCGACGAGCCCGACGGTGAACTGCTCAAGGTCAGCCCGGAGTAATCACCTTAGGTGACCGGGATCATGACGACGTCGCGGAACGCCTGACGCTGCTGGATTTGCTGATACCAGCGCTGCAGATGGGGCCGCGGCTGCCAGCTGTCGAGGATGGAAAGCAGGTTATAAACGAACGGCGCCACCGCCACATCGCCAAGGCCGAACTCATCGCCGGAAAGCCAGGCATGCTTCGCCAGTTCATCGTCGAGCATGGCGAACAGCCCTTCACAGGCGTGAATACCCGCCTCAATGGCCGCCGGATCGCGCTGGTCCGGCGGCGTTCTGACCAGCCCCATTAATACCGGACGGTGCGCCGGGGACAGCGTAGCATTGGCCCAGTCCATCCATTTTTCACCCTGCGCGCGCTGCACAGGCGACTCCACCCACAGACGGTTTTGCCCGTACTGCGCGGCAAGATAACGAATAATGGCGTTGGATTCCCACAGCACCAGCCCATTGGCATCGTCTTTGAGTAGTGGCACCAGGCCGTTCGGGTTCATCGCCAGATACTCCGGGTCGTGATTGAGGCCATACTCCAGCCCCGCCAGAATCTGCTGATAAGGAAGATCCAGTTCCGCCAGCACCCAGCGCACTTTCTTCACGTTGGTCGAGTTATTTCTGCCCCATAACGTAATCATATCCGCTCCTGCATGTTATTTAATCGCCGTTGCAACATGGTGAGCAATCATGTTGGAATAAAGTTAATATTAAGGCAATCACGATCAAAAAAATTGCCTTGTTTTCAGCAGGCAGCGTCGTTATTGCGTAAACTTTAAAAACTTTACCAACTCGCTGTTTCTTTAAGGTCATTTGTACGCTTTACTCACCGCCTTGTGCTGTGCGGCAAGAGTGTTGCGGCATATTTTGTTTGGAAAGGATACTTGGGTGGCTCTTATGACGCATGATGCTTTTTCCCTTCGCGGCCTCGCGGCAGGCTGCGCGCTTTTACTTCTCGTGGCCCCTGCAGTGCAGGCGGCGGATCAACTTCCTGATGCGCCATCAATTGATGCGCGAGCCTGGATCCTGATGGACTATGCCAGCGGCAAAGTGCTGAGTGAAGGTAATGCCGACGAGAAACTCGACCCGGCCAGCCTGACCAAAATCATGACCAGTTACGTGGTAGGCCAGGCGCTGAAAGCAGGCAAAATTAAACTGACCGATACGGTTACCGTTGGCCGCGATGCGTGGGCCACGGGCAACCCGGCGCTGCGTGGCTCCTCGGTGATGTTCCTGAAGCCAGGCATGCAGGTATCGGTTGAAGACCTCAATAAGGGCGTGATAATTCAGTCCGGTAACGATGCCAGCATCGCTATCGCCGACTATGTCGCCGGTAGCCAGGATTCGTTTGTCAATCTGATGAACGGTTACGCGCAGAAAATCGGCCTGACCAACACCACCTTTAAAACCGTCCACGGCCTGGACGCGCCGGGGCAGTTCAGTACCGCGCGCGATATGGCGCTGCTGACCAAAGCGATGATCCATGATGTGCCGGAAGAGTACGCGGTACACAAAGAAAAAGAGTTCACCTTCAATAAAATCCGTCAGCCAAACCGCAACCGTCTGCTGTGGAGCACCAACCTCAATGCCGATGGCGTGAAAACCGGCACCACCGCCGGCGCGGGCTACAACCTGGTCTCTTCCGCGACCCAGGGCGATATGCGCCTTATCGCGGTAGTGCTGGGCACTAAAACCGACCGTATCCGCTTTAACGAGTCCGAGAAACTGCTGACCTGGGGCTTCCGTTTTTATGAAACCGTCACGCCAATCAAACCGGATGCCACCTTTATTTCCCAGCGCGTGTGGTTCGGCGACAGTAATGAAGTCAAACTGGGCGCCGGCGAAGCCGGTTCGGTGACCATTCCACGCGGGCAGTTGAAAAACCTGAAAGCCAGCTACAACCTGACTGAGCCGCAGCTCACAGCGCCGTTGGCGAAAGGGCAGGTGGTGGGCACCATCGACTTTAAACTCAATGACAAAACTATCGAACAGCGCCCGCTGATCGTCATGGAAGACGTAAAAGAGGGAGGCTTCTTCAGCCGCATGGTCGACTTCGTGCTGATGAAACTGCACGGCTGGTTCGGCAGCTGGTTCTCTTAAGAGACAGGCCGCGCCCTACGGGGCGCGGTTAGTACAGCAGTGATATTTGCTTTTCTTTCGCCAGCGCCAACAGATCGTCATCCGGGCGAACGTCGCTGGCGATGACGTCAAAACGCGATAACTCCCCCATCCGCGCCGGCCGCACTTTGCCAAACTTACTGTGATCGACCACCAGCACATGGTAGCGAGCGTTGTTCATGGCCCAGTGTTTCACCGGCAGCTCTTCGAGGTTATAACAGGTCGCGCCTTGCTCGCAGTCGATACCGGCGGCGGAGTAGTAGGCGATATCCGGGCTGAGATGGCTCAGGGTATCCTGCAGGCTGAGCGGTAGAAAGATGGCGTTGCTGGCGTGGAATTCGCCGCCGCACAGAATAGCGCGACACAGCGGTTTTTCCTGCAGGGCGAGAAAGGTATTTAACGAGTAACACACGCCGGTAAACGGCAGCTCGTTATCGATGGCGTCGATGATCCATGGCGTCGTGGTGCCGCAGTCAAAAAAGGCCATCTGATGCGCTTCAAGCAGCCCGGCGGCATGGCGCGCGGCACGGCGTTTTTCATCCACCAGACGGGTTTTCTGATCGCTCAGCAGGTAGTGCGTGGCGCTACGCGGTTCCAGCACGATGTAACCGCCCAACAGCACCACCGGGCCGCTGTGGCCGTTCAAATCGCGACGAATGGTCATTTCTGATACGCCAAGCAGCGAAGCTGCTTCTTTCAGGTGAAGTTTATCGCTGCGCTTGAGTGCCTGAATGAGCTGGTTAATGCGTTCGTCACGACGAGTTTCCATATACCCTCTGAGCTAAAATCGCCCTGCAAGGGCAGGGCGTCAGCTTGATTTTACCCGGCGGCGAGGGGTTCGTCACCTGTCAGACGTTAGCCGCGTACCCAGCCTTTACGAATCGGCAGCGAGAAGCAGAGACGATACAGGCGCTGCAGCCATTGGTAGAGGCCATGACCGCCGCTCTGCCACAGCAGTTGCGCCCCAAGACAGCCGCACATGCCGGCCAGTAGCCCGCCCAACATATCCAGCGGCCAGTGTACTCCCAGATAGACGCGCGACCATGCAATCGCCGAGGCGATGACCAGCAGCAGCGCGCCGGACCACACCCGGTGCCAGAATAAAAACGCCAGCGCGAAGGTAAAGATGACGGTACCGTGATCGCTTGGGAACGAGTCATCCGCCGCATGATGCAGGAAGTTATAGCCGACGCCGTCAACAAACGGCCGGTCATGCGGAAACAGATGACCGATAACCCACGAAATAGACAGGCTCAGGGCCAGGGCCAGCATGACCTTGAATACCAGTTGACGTTGGTTTGGCCCCCACAGCCACAGCGCCACCACCAGCAGCGGCACAATGATAATTAAGTCTTTGGCAATAAACGTGGCGACCTCAATCGCCCACCACGAGGAGGCCGGGGTGGCGTTAATCAGGGCAAACAGCGCGTAGTTGATATTTTCCAGCATGCTTCCAGTCTCTGGTTACGATAGCAATAAGCTGCTCACCTTATTGAAAGGCAACGATAGGGTAAAGCAGCATTGTCTTAATTATCAGTTTGTTACGAAATATATCCGTGAGATGCTCTTGCCGGTATTTCGCCATAGCAAGTATATCGGCTGTAATCTCATTGAAACATAAACGAAATATAAATATTCGTTTCATGCCGGAATGTGGGCTGGCGATATTTTTCATTGTCACTCACAATTCACTATCTCCACGGGGCGACTTTCATTAAACTTTGCGCGATTTTTTTTTAATTAAGAGATTGCATGCAGAATTATTCGTTATCAGGTAAGCGCCTCGGTCGTCAGGCGTTGCTGTTCCCGCTGTGCCTTGTGTTATATGAATTTTCCACCTATATCGGCAACGATATGATCCAACCGGGTATGCTCGCGGTGGTGCAGGAATTTCAGGTCGGCAATGAGTGGGTCCCCACCTCTATGACCGCCTATCTGGCGGGGGGGATGTTTTTGCAGTGGCTGCTGGGGCCGCTGTCGGATCGTATTGGCCGCCGTCCGGTGATGCTGACCGGGGTGGTGTGGTTTATCGTCACCTGTCTGGCGACGCTGATGGCGCAAACCATTGAACAATTTACCCTGCTGCGTTTCCTGCAGGGCATCAGCCTGTGCTTTATCGGCGCGGTGGGCTATGCGGCTATTCAGGAGTCGTTTGAGGAGGCGGTGTGTATCAAAATCACCGCCTTGATGGCTAACGTCGCGCTGATTGCGCCGCTGCTCGGGCCGCTGGTCGGCGCCGCCTGGGTTCATATGCTGCCGTGGGAGATGATGTTTGTGCTGTTCGCCGTGCTGGCGGCCATCTCCTTTATCGGGCTACAGCGGGCGATGCCGGAAACGGCGACGCGGATGGGGGAAAAGCTGTCGGTAAAAGAGCTGGGTCGCGACTATCGTCTGGTGTTGAAAAACCTGCGCTTTGTCGCCGGGGCGCTGGCGACCGGTTTTGTTAGCCTGCCGCTGCTGGCGTGGATTGCGCAATCGCCGGTGATTATCATCAGCGGCGAGCAGGCCACCAGCTATGAGTACGGCATGCTGCAGGTGCCGATTTTCGGCGCGCTGATCGCCGGCAACCTGGTGCTGGCGCGACTGACCTCGCGCCGCTCGGTACGTTCGCTGATCATTATGGGCGGCTGGCCGATTATGTTTGGCCTGCTCCTGTCGGCGGCGGCCACAGTCGTCTCGTCCCATGCTTATCTGTGGATGACCGCTGGTTTGAGCTTCTACGCTTTCGGGATTGGCCTGGCTAACGCCGGGCTGGTGCGCTTAACGTTGTTCGCCAGCGAGATGAGTAAAGGGACGGTTTCGGCGGCGATGGGTATGCTGCAGATGCTGATCTTTACCGTGGGCATAGAGCTTAGCAAGCATGCGTATGAGCTTGGCGGTAACGGCCTGTTCAGCCTGTTTAACCTGTTGGGCGGGGTGCTATGGCTGGGGCTGATTATTTATTTCCTGAAAGATAAAAGCGTCGGCAGTTCGCAGCAGGCGTGATACGTAGTAAACCCGGATGCCCAAAGGCATCCGGGTTCTCATCAGGCGAACGGCGCTTCGCGATTCAATACCTTATCAATAATATGCAATACGCCTTCTTCGTTATTATGCGGGGCATGATGACTGGCGACGGCTTTGACCTCCGCTTTGGCATTCGCCATGGCGAAACCAAAACCGGCATGCTGCAGCATCTCAATATCATTGCCGCTATCGCCGAAGGCCACCACTTCATGGTTATCAATGCCCCAGCGCTCCTGCAAAATGCGCAGACCGTTGGCTTTATGCACGCCAGGGATGATTAAATCGATACTGCCGTAGCCGGTGGCGACGGCGGTAACCATATCGCCCAGCGCCGCGTGTAGCTTCGGCTGAATTTCCGGGATCAGATGATCCGGCACGTTCAGGCCGAATTTGAGGATCGCGTCATCGAGATGGTTAAAATCATCCACCAGTTCGAGACGGTGATAGTACTTCGCCGCCACCGCTTTTAGCTCGTCGTTATAGCTATTGAGCGTATAGGCGCTGCGTTTGCCGCAGGCGATAATTTCGATATGCGGCAGCGTTTGCAGGTGGTCGACGACGGCGTTGAAATGCGTCGTCGGCAGCTGGCAGTTAAAGATATCCTCTTTACCGCTGACTACCCAGCCGCCGTTTTCGGCGACGAAGGCGATTTCATCGACCAGCTCCGGGAAGAACGATATTAGCTGGTAATACTGGTTGCCGCTGGCGACCACGAAGCGAATGCCCTGTTCGCGCATGCGCTGATACTGCGCCAGAAAACGTGGGCGATTAAAGGTCTTGGCATCGCTTAAAAAGGTGCCGTCCATGTCTACCGCAATCAGTTTGATGCTCATTAGCTATTCTCCATCACAGGTTCAGGCTGCGGTTTGGCTACCGCGCGGGCTACCAGCGCCGCCACCATGACCAGACCCAGTACTACCATCATGGCGCTACGCAGGCCAAAGTGTTCGCCAAGGAAGCCCAGCAGCGGCGGCCCGACGAGGAAAGCCAGATAGCCGGTAATCGCCACGACGCTCACGCGTTTCGGCGCATCCGGGCCGGTATCGCTGGCGGCGGAAATGGTAAGCGGGAAACCGAGAGACGCGCCGAGTCCCCACAGCAGTACAGATACCCCGGCAACCCAGGTGCTGTCGACAAAAATAATCAGCCCGATACCCAGCGCGCCCATTACCGCGCTCGCGCGTACGACGGTGACGCGACTGTAGCGGTCGATAAACCAGCCGCCGGTGAAGCGGCCGAGGGTCATGCCGAGGGTGAAACCGGCGTAAATCAGCGAACCGGAAGTGGGGCTAAAGCCGTGGCCGTCGACCATCAGCAGCGGCAGCCAGTCGTTGGCGGAACCTTCGGCAAAGGCCATTGCCAGCACGATCACGCCGATCAGCAACAGCTGCACGTCGCGCCATACCGGCAGGCCTTTGGCCTCGCTGTGGGCGGATTCGGCGGCATTTTTGCCCGTGCCGTCGGGGATGGCGCGAATGGCGATAACGATGGGGGCAATCGCCACCAGCGCGGCGATCAGAATATGCGGCGCGGCGGGCAGGCCAAAACCGGTCACCGCCATACCGATGCCAGCGCCCACAAGGGTGCCGAAGCTGTAAAAACCGTGCATCATCGGCAGCACGGTTTTATTCATTTCCCGTTCAACGGCGGCGCCTTCGACGTTAATCGCCACTTCCGCCGAGCCGAAGCTGGCGCCAAAGATAGCCAGCCCAAAGGCGAACAGCGGCGCGGAGGCGAGCCACAGCGCCAGGCTTAACACCAGCATGCCCGCCACGGCGCACAACATAGTTGTGCGGATGACTTTACGGGTACCGAAGCGCTTCACCAGCCATGCTGAACAGAGAATACCGCTCATCGAACCAATCGACAGGCCAAATAGCACCATCCCCATCTCAGCAGTGGAAAGGGTCAGTAAATCGCGAATCGCGGGCGTACGGGTGGCCCAGGAGGCCATCAATAAGCCGGGAATAAAGAAGAACATAAATAGCGCCCACAGCCGAAGCTGGAGGGCTTTGCGAGAAGTTTGCGCCGTCATCCATAAACGCCCGAGAAAGAAGAGTTGCAGACAACAGTAACAAGGTTGTGTACATTTGTACACATTCCGCTATCGCTTGATTTGCATAGCGCACAGAGGGGAAAAACATACCGATGACCCGCAGACCAAACGATCCGCAGCGGCGCGAGCGCATCCTGCAGGCGACGCTGGATACCATCGCCACGCACGGTATTCACGCGGTAACGCACCGTAAAATCGCCAGCTGCGCCGGGGTACCGTTGGGCTCGTTGACCTATTATTTTAGCGGTCTTGAGGCGCTGATTGAGGAGGCGTTTCGTAACTTCACCGTGGAAATGTCGGCGCAGTATCAGCAATTTTTTGACGGCGTCGGCAGCCGCCAGCAGGCCTGCGACGCTATCGCCGAGCTTATCTTCAGCGCCCAGGTGACCACCGCGCGCAATATGGAGTTAATGTACCAGCTGTACGCGTTTTGCAGCAGCCGACCAGCGCTGAAAACGGTCATGCAGAGCTGGATGCTGCGCAGTCAGCAGACGCTGGAGCAGTGGTTCGAACCGGCGACGGCGCGCGGGCTGGATGCGTTTATCGAGGGGATGACGCTGCACTTCGTGACCGATAGCGCGCCGCTGTCGAAAGCGGCGATTCGCTTAATGGTCGGGCGGCTGGCGGGGGAGAATAGCGCTAGCTGAGCGTCGCCCCCGCGGTGACGTTAACCACCGTGGCGGTCATCGCCGCCGCCGATGGTGAGGCGAGAAAGGTGATGACCCCGGCTATCTGCGCGAGCGTTGGTAACCGCTGCAGCATCGTGCCGTGTGCCGCGCCGCCCAGCCACTGTTCGACGCTCAAGCCCAACGCCTGTGCTTTAGGCGCAAACACCTCGTCAGTATAAGAACCCGCCAGCGCCGCATCCGCTATTGCGTGTGACCGTACGCCGAGCACGCGGATATTTTTCGCGCCGAGTTCGCTGGCCAATGCTTTGATAAAGGCTTCCATTGCGGCGCAGCCGACGATATGGCCGAGGTGTCCAGGGATGGCCATCGTCGCGGAAGGAGGGATAGTGGTAATAATGACGCCCTCGCGTTCGCCACCCATCCACGGCGCCACAGCCTGGGCAATAGTAAATTGGGCATCAAGAAAGGGGACAAAACCCTGGTGATACTCGGCAAGGGATAATTGTGCCAGCGTTTTCCCCTGATTGTGGAGAAAGCCGGTGGCATTAACCACGATGTCAATCCCGCCGGTTCGCCCGGCCAGGTTGGCCACCTGCGCGGTGGTTTGTCCGCCATCCAGCACATCCAGTTGCAGGGTCTCGACGCTCCCGCCTGCGGCGCGAATCTCAGCCGCCGCCGTTTCCAGCTTATCCGCCTGCCGGGCGGCCAGAAAGATCCGCGCGCCTTCTTTCGCCATGGCGAGCGCCGCCGCGCGGCCAATCGCGCCGCTGCCGCCGAAAATCACCACGGTCTTATCTTTAAGCAACATGAAGAGCGCCTTATGTGGGAGTGGATCAGCAAAGTATGGGTGAAAAAATAGACTGTGCAAGGAGGGGGTACTTACGTTTAGGGATTGATTTTCTTTATTAGGTGTTTATTTAACTGCTTGATTTAATGAGGAAATATTTTTAATTATTACTGGCCAATAGACGCGCTTTTGATTAGCCTTGGGTTACCTGATGCAGGGATAAGAAAGAGCCAATGAAACCAAAAAGATTCTCATCAAGCTATGTTTGTAAAAAGATCTGCATTCATGCAATCAATATGTTTGAAGCTGTCGGAACGGGCTGCTTCTCTATCGCCGCTGTGGTTTGTTTTATTGCTCTGGATGGCTGGTTATTCAAGCTGGGTGGTTTCGCCATCTGTTTTTCGCTGGTGTGCTTGATAAGCTTTATCGCCGATTATTTAAGAGGGGATATTTAAGTGGCATGTTGAGGACATATCAGTTATACAACATAGGGAGAACGTATCGTACTGATGAAAAAATTGCTTGTTAAATTAATTTGGGTAGAGTTTCTTTCTTAAGAATGTTATCGCTTTCCATGAAAGCGGATAAGGTGTAGCTATTAGTGCAAAGGCGCAGCAAACTGCAGTCACAGCAAAGTAAGCCAGCCCATTACCGGTATCATTAGTCAGCACCGCGTAGCTACAAAAGATAAGCAGGGCAATGATAATAATACAGGACATGTAAAAACGACGCCTTAGCTCCACCAACAAGACCTGCAGGCTTTGGGCTTTACGTTGTGGACTCTCAAGTCCTTTTCGCAGCATATTGATCTCTTTGCTGGTAAAACCGTGCTTCTGAAGTGTTTGTTCCTGCTGTACATCAATCATGTTTTTACCTTCAACCGATATACCTCTTAATCGTTGCGGACAATAATATCAATAATTATCACAGGATGATAGGCTCTGCAGTTCCAGTAACAATATTACCGGAACTGATAATATACATCGTGCAAATGACAAATGTAACAGAGTTCTCACCCCCTAAGCTAAAGTCTGGAGTACTATGTTAGATAGTCATAGGCTTTTTCATGCTCCCGGATAATGAATTTTTTAAGTCTGAGAGTATATATTAACGTCAATATTAAGCTGGTTATGAACCATATGCAGCCAACGGTAATGATCGAGATGAGAAAGGTGATGACAGGTTTATTGTGAGTGGTATCTTTAATGGATTTCATTATGTTCTCTTTGTCATCTGTATTGGTGAAGGAATCACAAATAAACCTCCTCAGTTGTGGTGTTATTATTTTGTCATTTGCCAGTTGCGCGGCCTCGCCAGAGATACAGCTTTTTTCTGTGAGATGCCAGGAGGGATGGAATGCGTGTTCTGATGCTTCTTTTTCCGAGATTAAAAACCACTCATCCGTTTCTTTAAGAATTAAAGATGTCCAGCCCGGACGTACTTGTAATAGCTTTACGCCATAATATGAACTGGTTGCTAAGCTGCCAAAAAGAAATAATAAGACGATGGAAAACAATATCACATTTGCGCGAGTCAGCCTGGGTATCTCTTTTGTCGATATTTTGATCATGAAAAATCGAATTCGCCATGTGCTTAATTTGGCTTTTTTATATATATCATCGATGTCATCTAAAGGTTTGTTTAAGTAATTTAAGATGGCTTTTATGATGGGCAGGGCGGTGATAACTGTCCCTATCATTTCTTTGCTGAATATATTAATAAGACTTTGCGTTAACATCTGAATTCCTTATCAGTAGAAGTAAAGTATCAACACTACGTTTTTACATAGCAGGTTAAGTACGTCAATTCAATAGCAGTAACTACCGGACGTTGAGGAAGCGCTTTTCTGCGAGGAGAAAGCAAGACCAGAGACTGCTGTTAAGACGGGGGCGGTTTTCACGGGAGGGTCATTGCATGCAGAAACGAGTTGTCTGCTAAGAGGTTGATTCTAAGGAACTTGCACTTCAGAAAACAAAAAAACCTTTATGTAAAAGGGTTAGTAAAAATAATTATTTGCAATATAATCAATAGGTTAGGTTAGGTTAGGTTAGGTTAGGTTAGGTTAGGTTAGGTTAGTGGTAAAGAGTGGCGATTACTGGGCAATACCAACCGCTGCCGCCACTTTGTCGCCACTAGGATCATCGTGACTTACTTTAAACGCCAGGGGCCTTTCTCCTCGACTTGCTCCACCTTTGCCTCTGACTCAAGTTCGCGGAGAAGGGCTACTGCCCAATATTGTTGTTGTGTACTTGGGGCTTTAGGGTACATCACCTTCGTTTTGGAAGAAATCCCGAATATCCATTAACCATCCAGGAGTTTGGATATATTCTGACTCTGTCATAATTTCAATATAGGTGTTACAAAATTCATATTTTTTACCTGGCGTGTCAAAATATTCAGTAATCTTTTTATGTTCAGTCATATTTAAATCTAGGGCACCGCCAGAAACAGATGATTGTAAAACTAAGGGTTTTTTCATAAATGAGAATGCTTCCTCACCATTATTATATAATGTTCTAAGGGTTTCGATATAAAATTCAGCATTTAATGCTTGCTCGATCTCTGTTGGTGGATAAACACTATCATCAGTTACTTTTGCTAAAATAATCTCATCCATATTTTGGTTGAGTAGTAATCTACGGATTTTAATACTTGGGATAGTATCGGTTGCGTGAAATGCGCTGTATTTATGGTCGGTGTCCAATAAGCAATATACTTTCCCTGAAATCGTTTTTTTACGGTCTTCTAAAGCAAGGGTTAAAAGATTGTAGATTTTCTTTACAGCAACTGAACCACCTACGGATAGCACAATCAAATTATCAATACTTTCAAATTCCAAATGTTTAGAAATATATTCTTTATCTGTTTTACCTTCACATATAATCCAGTTATAGCTATTTTGTGAAGTAATTGAATAAACAATGGATTGGGTAAGGTCATGGTTACTTTTCATTTCTAAAACATCTAAATAAGAACCATTTGTCTCTGTGGTAAGATTTTTTAATTCATCTTTATAATTAGATAAGTCTAAAGCCTTAATTTGATTTTGTGAAGGTGCTATATAAATGGCAGTTCCAGAACCTGCCACGGGTAAAAAACCATACCAGTGTGTCGTGCAAATTGATTGAATTCCAATATTGCTTATTGTTTTTATTTTTTCAAACTGTTGAAAACATGAAGTGGCATGCAATGATAACTCTGGTTCATCTATAGCAAGTATAGTACTTTGTTGAGATTTCTGAGGATTATGTTTTAGGAAGTTAGTTGCAAGATCTAGTAATGCCTTTCTTTTTTCACCAGAACTTAAATTTTGAATGGGCGTATCTTTATTTACACTATCTATGTAATGGAGAATCTTATCACTGAAATAGGATTCGATGATGTTGGCTACCATATGCCTTTGTGTGAATGAATTTTGCCTTTGAGATGGTTTTTTGAATTGATAGCGTCCATCCAGTTTTTTTGAAATTTGTTCAACGAATTCATTAAGGAAGCGATTTATTTCAGTTATATCTTTCTTCTTGATTATTTTACTGATTTTTTGTTGAAGGTTTTCCCCTAAGAGAGATTGTAAAAGATTACTTTCAATTTTTGAATATTCTGATACTGTAATTTCAGCAGGCAGGTAAATATAATTATAGATTTCTTTAATATGGTCGAGAGTTCTAGATAATGCTATTTGGAAAAAATATTTTCGTTGGTTAGATGTTGCTGAAGTTGAGTCTGGAATAAGGCTTTCTAACTCAATATGGTAATCTTCAATTGACTCAAATATAGACATTGTAGGTGTTGGGATGTCATTTGCTCCTTTCTTAATTAATCCAATTGGAATTAAAAAATATTCGGAGCTAGAATATTTTTCTTCTAACAAGGTCCTATGAGCCACGAATTTTTCAGCCAATGGTCTTTGTAATAAGTTAAAATCTTCACTTTCAATTTGCCATGTGATATCACTAATAACCTCTAGAGTTTTATAAATTGATGCATTGCTTCTAACTTTTTCTTTACGAATAAGAAAAATGGGAACAATGAATGGTTCCCTGGTCAATAATCCTTGGCTACGGGCATCATTGTTTATGTCTAATTTATTAAAGTCATTTTTATTAAGAATTGTATCCAATGCTTGAAGTATTGAGCTTTTACCAACACCATTCTCGCCAATTAACCAAGAAGAACGGGCATTCACTGTTAATGGTATATAATGCTGATTTCTAAAATTCTTGAAGTTCCTTAAAATAACACCAACAATCATTTCTTTTCCCTCAAATTGAATGTATTAGTTGCAGGTAAGTATCACCTTACCAATAAATTCGATATCTTCAATATTGCATTTTATTTTACTTGATTTACTTTCTAACATGATTCGATTATTGGGTAGTCTTGCCAATTCACGAATAGAATACAGACCGTCTATTAAAACCATCCATTTGCCATCATTTACTTCATTAACATCCTGTCGAATTAGATACGTTGAATTCTCATATTCAACTGCACTTATATTCTCAACATTACAAGGAAGCAAAGTTGTATCAAACAAAATATAACCGCTATCAATTAGCTTGCCATCGATAATTTTTGTTTTATTGAGGCTTGCAACTTGAGTTCTCGCATTCAAACGCATTGGACCATCAGATGTTGACAACCAGCGTAGCGATACACCGGTCTCTAACGCACATTGGATTATCCAGTCTGCTGGGAACGTATCTCTCATATAACGATTAGCTAAAGTGCTTTTTGATACCCCAAGAAGGTCTGCCAGCGCTTGACGCGTTGTGAAGCCATAAGCTTTGACTAAACGTTCTATCGCAGCTTTACCACCCTGATGGGGATTTATTTTGATCTCATTTGGGTGCTTTGATGTTGACATGTCTCTTATGCGATCTTGGTATCAATTTAGTTCCCATTTGGGGGCGTCACGATTACTACCGGCTCACCACAAGCCAATAGGAGATGTTGCATCATGACCCCTAACATTTCAATTACTCTGAATACGCCGCACGTCACAATCGAACGTTATAGCGAGCTGACCGGGCTGCCTGTCGACGCCATTAACGACATACTTGCTGATAGTCGTTTGCCTCGTACCGCCTGCGTAAGGATAAGAAGCGCGAGAAGGTGATGATTAACATTGTCGCGCTGACTGTAGATGCGCTCTCTAATTGTAATGTCGCTATTAGCTAGTTCCATTTTGAGATACATCGGAGCCGCTGACTATGTTTGACTATCGAGTTTCCAAACACCGCTGCAGTGGCCGCAGAGGCTGCACTGCTCCATCCAATGAGTCTGCCCATCGCGAAATATCGCGCCCCGCAGGAGAGAATCGCCAGCCAGTCAGCAGTGATGCATTTTGAAACGCAGGAGCCCATCACTATTTATGCGCAGCCGGGGCAGAATGCGCAGGACATTGCCCGCGAGGTGGCAAGACTGCTGGACGAACGAGAGCGCCGTGCCAGGGCGAAAGCCCGCAGCAGCTACAGCGATCAGGGGGTATGAATCATGATGATGGTGCTGGGTTTATATGTTTTTCAGCTGCGTACCGTGCCTTATCAGGAGTTGCAGTATCAGAGCAGCTGGCGTCACGCCACCAACAGCCGGGTGAGCCGCCGTCCGTCCACACAGTTTCTTAGCCCGGACAATGACTCACTCACTCTTTCCGGCGTCATGCTGCCAGAAATCACGGGCGGCAGGTTGTCCCTGCTGGCGCTTGACCAGATGGCGGAGCTGGGCAAGTCGTGGCCTCTGATTGAGGGCAGCGGTACGATCTACGGCGTGTTTGTGATCGAGAGCCTGAGCCAGACTAAAACGGAGTTTTTCGCAGGAGGTGAGGCGCGCCGGATTGAGTTTTCTCTGACCCTCAAACGCGCGGATGAATCCCTGTCTGATATGTTTGGCAGCCTTAGCGACCAGCTGAGCAACTTGCAGGATTCTGCTGCATCCGCTATCGGTAACATTAAAGACCTGAATAGGCCACTGGATCACCTGGACCAGACCAACGAGAGCGACGCGAGTTTTTTGATGAAGCTAGCGCGGCAGTACGGGGCCATTGCCTCTGTAAAAGACGGGCATCTGCTGTTTATCCGCTAGGGGCAGGGCAAAACTGCCAGCGGAAAGCCACTGCCGGTAATCACTATCACCCGCAAGGCCGGAGACAGTCACCGTTTCAGCCTGGCAGATCGTGGAGCCTATACGGGCGTGATTGCCAGCTGGCTGCATACACGGGAGCCAGCAAAGAAGGAAACCACAAGCGTTAAGCGGCGGAAGAAAACCACGACAACAAAGGAGCAGGAGGCAAAACAGGGGGATTATCTGGTCGGAACGGATGAAAACGTGCTGGTACTGAACAGGACCTATGCCAACCGGGCCAACGCTGAATGGGCCGCCAAAATGCAATGGGAACGCCTGCAGCGTGGTGTGGCGTCCTTCTCCCTGCAACTGGCAGAGGGCCGGGCAGATCTCTACACAGAAATGCCCGTGAAGGTCAGCGGCTTTAAGCAGCCCATAGATGAAGCGGAATGGACGATCACCACGCTCACGCATACGGTCAGCGCTGACAGTGGTTTCACAACCAGCATTGAATTTGAGGTGAAAATAGATGGGTTCGCAACGGAATGATTAGTTCCAAAATGCGAACAATGATGTATCATTATTGCTAACTGGTTAATAATTGGGGCTGATTATTATGATGAATTGTCCTATGTGCGGACAGGCGGCACATACCCGAAGCAGCTTCCAGGTTTCCAATGAAACCAAAGAACGCTACAACCAGTGCACTAACATCGAGTGCGGGCATACCTTCGTGACGCATGAGACTTTTGTGCGGTCAGTATGCCGTCCGCAAAAAATCAGCGCAGCACCACCACATCCATCAGAATCAGGACAGGCCTCCTTTTTTGATATAGATCAGGCCTGAAGGTGTGAAAAATATGCCCCTTTGATTCAGCCTCGGGAAATCCCCAAAAAACTATTCTTTTTTGAATATTAGCGCTACTGTATGTTCACCTGACGTTAGCGGGGATATGTCCCCTATCCGTAGAAGTGGAGTTTGTCGCTTTGCGACTAGCGTACCGAATGCCGATATGCTGGGCAATCCGGTCGCCGATTTGCTGGGCTTACTGGGCTCGCAAATTGTTGAAGTTTTATTATTTAGTTAGGTCATGCGCTTGCGCTAAGTGACGTCAGGATTCTACGGAGTAACAAGTCATGGATATCAATGAACTTGGCTTAGTTAAGGCGCGTGTTGAACTTGTTACCGCTATTCTCAACTGTGCAATTGCATTTGTTGGCTTAGTTGGTGCGGTCTTCACTCTTCTTAACATGGCCTTCAACTACGACTCTTTATCCTATGTCATTAGACGTTCTTCGGTGGGAACACAAATTTGAACTCAAGCCTGGGATTTGGATCTATGTCCCAAGTACTGACGGAATCAAATGTGGAGAGAAGATACTTCGAGAAGTCAGAAGTAAGTGGATTGCACCGCTCTATTTTTACCACCTAAGAACTGGCGGACATCTCAAAGCTGCCAGATTGCATTTAAAAAGTGATTTTCTCGCTGTTGTCGACATCAAACAATTTTTTCAGTCAACTAGCCGCAGCCGTATCACTCGTGTTTTAAAAAACTACTTTACTTATTCTCAGGCAAAAGAAATTTCAAAATTATCAACTGTGAGAAATCTGACTGGTACCCCGCATCAGCACGTCCTTCCGTTCGGTTTTGTTCAATCACCCATCCTTGCAACCCTTTGCTTGGATAAGAGTCATTTAGGTGGTCTACTGCGTCGCCTAAGCAAACATCCTGATATGAAACTCAGTGTTTACATGGACGATTTAATCATATCTTCAAATGATTTTGTTCAGCTGCAAACTGCATACGACGAAATTTTAGCGGCGATGGAAAAGTCGGGTTATCAAGCCAATATGATCAAAACGCAGGCTCCATCATCACTGATTAAAGTGTTCAATTTGAACGTGAGTAAGGGAGCTATGAAAGTTACCTCACAGAAGATGAGTGACTTTCTCATTGATTTTTATGCGAGTGACTACGAGCCACACAAAATAGGTGTCAAAAACTACGTCGAAAGCGTAAATCCAGAGCAAGCAAAACTATTGAAATTGTAATGATCACCCAGTGTAGTTATAGGGGCTAGGAAGATACGTGGAACCTCTGCCGCCATTTTGTCGCCATCTGGCTTAATGGTGGCTCGCAAGTACCTGATTAGATAGGCTATGAAATTCAGGCAACAAAAAACCCATCAACCTTGAACCAAAACGGCGGGGTTGATGGGCT
>OGZV01000586.1_pt1 | contig 38786 bp, 27 predicted proteins | sample 1576861 | NCBI WGS metagenome assembly OGZV01 (sample SAMEA3541501, study PRJEB24748) | human gut metagenome | biome: human gut; feature: human-associated habitat; material: faeces | place: China | collected 2012
ATGCATTTTGGTTTTGAAGGTTTTTTTAGTTTATATGAGAAAGGGCAATGGGAAGTTTCATCGAACAATAGTTTAATATGGATGCTGAAAAACATAAAACCAGAAAATACGAGGACTTGGATAATCGGTGACGGATATTGTGGCGATCCCAATAATGATCCTTATTACATAGGTCCGCAACCCAAAGGTGGTTATTATATGGGAACAGATGTGGGATATATGCGGTTTATTTTTTATTTTGGAGTTATAGGTACATTGATTTTTATGATATACTTTTATCAGGTAGCCTGTGTTTGTGGTAGCTATTTTCCTAAATATAAGGATATGTTTTTCCTGATTTTAGTGTGTAATTTTATTGGATGGATAAAAGTTTCTACTGATATATTTTGTGTGTTTGCATTATTCTTAGCAGTACACCTCGTAATGGAAACTACTAATGTTGATAAGATAGGTCTCTCACAAAAATATCTAATAGATGATTAATCTGTAAGCCTTTTCGAACGTAATATGTGTGGAATAGTAGACAATGTGACGGGAAGAACTGTTATTGAGCTTCGGATTTGATGCTTTTTCAATTATATTGAAATAAATATAGAACGAACTCTACTAATGTCTTGTAGGAAGGTTTGATATTCCTGAATGATTGAAAAACGTGAGTTTCCGTTGACGAATACATGGCGAGTAGGTAATTTATAGAAACTAACGGATTATGTTTTGTATGAATACAGATTTAGGATATTCTTAGTTTTATTTCTTGTCTGACCTTTTGACGTTATGTTTAAATATTCTTCAATAAGATGAAAAGGAAAGTAAGTTCCCTTATAGAAAAGATTGAGAGATAATTAGAACACTATGAAGATTATTTATTGTACTCACTCTACATACAACCCAGGCGGGATGGAACGTGTACTTTTAAATAAGGTGACATATCTTTCTGCATTGCCTGAATGGGAAGTCTCCGTGGTGACTACCGACCAGCACCAACGTCCTTCTTTTTATCCTTTCCCAGAGAAAGTACGCATGACGGATCTGGAAATCAACTATTCGGACGACAACGATAAAGGTATATGGAAAAAGATAACCAGCTATCTCTGTAAAAGAAAGGAGCATAAACGGAAACTGACGGCATTGCTCCTGAAAGAGAAACCGGACATTGTGGTGTCGCTTTATCCTTCTGAATCCTCATTTATTCCTGATATAAAAGATGGAAGTAAGAAAGTGCTGGAGTTACACTTCAATAAGTTTTTTCGTATACAATATGGAAGAAAGGGGATTATAGGGCTTATTGACCGCTGGCGGACACGTCAGGATGAACGAATTGTACGTCGCTTTGATAAGTTTGTGGTGTTGACTAATGAGGATAAAGGATATTGGGGAGGTTTACCAAACATCGAAGTGATTCCCAATGCGGCCATACATGTGAGCAAAAACTACTCGGAGGTAAAAAACAAGAGGGTCATTGCGGTGGGACGTCTGGACTACCAAAAAGGTTTTGATCGTTTAATTCAAGCTTGGAAGTTAGTACAACATACAGGACGATTTTCAGATTGGAAACTGGATATTTTTGGCCAGGGAGAATGGCGGGAAATGCTGCAACAAATGATTGATAAACAAGGATTGCAGAATACAGTTAAGATAAATCCACCAACAAATGCAATTTTAAATGAATATGTGCATAGTTCTTTATTAGTGATGAGTTCTAATTATGAGGGATTTGGAATGGTTTTGGTAGAAGCTATGTCGTGTGGGGTTCCAGTGATTTCATTTGATTGTAAATGTGGTCCAAAAGATATCATTCAGCCCGGGATAAACGGTTTGTTGGTTCCGAATGGAGATATTCAGGCGTTGGCTGATGCGATGATGAAAGTGATGGAGGATGAAGCTTATCGGAAAATGTTGTCGCTGAATGCCCGAAAAGTGGTGGACACTTATTCAGAACAGGCGGTCATGTCACAATGGATTCGCTTGTTTACTTCAATAACTGCAAAATGAAAACATTGCTTCAGATAAATCCTGTGTTGCGTGTCTCTACTTCTACGGGGCGCATCATGCAGGAAATTGGAGAACTGGCTATGCAGAACGGCTGGCAGAGTTACATTGCTTACAGCCGTGGACGTGATGGCATAAAGCCTTGCCGTTCAAAGCTGGTGCCGGTAGGCAACAAATGGAGTGTGGCATGGCATGGGCTGGAAACGCGCTTGTTTGACCGTCATGGACTGGCTTCTTCATTCGCTACCCGGCAATTTATCCGACAGATTGAACGGATTCAGCCGGATGTGATTCATATACACAATATTCATGGCTATTTTCTGAATTACCGCATTCTGTTTGAGTATTTGTCAAAATGCAATATTCCGGTAGTGTGGACCGTACACGACTGCTGGCTTTATACGGGACATTGTTATTATTATTCTTATGTGAACTGTAACCGTTGGCAGGATGGGTGCGGAGAGTGTCCTCAGCGTAAGGAATTCCCGGCAAGCTTGTGGATAGACCGTAGCCGGCAGAACTATTTGGATAAAAAACAGGCTTTTACTTCCATGCCGCAAGACAAACTAGTGATTGTACCGGTATCCGACTGGATAAGGTCGGAGATGCAGCAGTCTTTTTTCTGCGGATATAATTTCCAGGTGATTCATAATGGTATCAATACGGAGGTGTTTCGTGTGTATGATGCACAGGAAGTAAGGGAGAAATATGGGCTGGGCGATAAGCATGTGTTGCTGGGGGTAGCCAGTATCTGGAGCCGGGAAAAGGGACTGGATGATTTCATTGAGATGGCTGCTCTTCTGAAGAAAGAAGAACTGATTGTGCTGGTGGGAATCAAACCGGAAGAAAGAAAGAGATTACCGGAAAATATCATCGGAATAGCCCGGACAGAGAATATACAGCAATTGGCCGGACTGTACTCCATAGCCGACGCGTTTATTAACCCTACTTGGCAGGATAATTATCCTACGGTCAATATGGAGGCGATAGCTTGCGGTACTCCGGTGGTAACTTACCGGACAGGAGGAAGTGTAGAAGCTGTGACGGATGAAACCGGCTTTGTAGTGGAGCAGGGTAATTATAAGGGATTGCTGGAAGCGGCAAGAACTATACGGCAGCGGGGTAAGTCTTATTATCAAAGCCGGTGTCGGGAATATGCATTGATGCATTTTAAAAAAGAAGATCGTTATTCTGATTATATTCGTTTGTACGACGAACTGACGAAACGTGGTTAATCGTGTAAATTATTTGCTATGAATCTTTCTGATGGCTTCGAGAGTGAGGCTGCTAAATATTGGGATGTGCTGATTGAAGGTGCATATCTATTATTCTAAATTAACTCGAAAACATACTCGGATACCCTGAAATGGTGAAAGTGGATGCTGGCCTATAAATGTGTAGGCAATAGCATTTTCTGGGAATAAATTGAAGTCTATGAATGTGGAAAATCTGAAAGTATTGCAACTAGGAAAATTCTATCCCATACGTGGAGGAGTTGAGAAAGTTGCATTTGATTTAATGAAAGGACTGTCCGAAAGGGGAATCGAATGTCACATGCTGTGTGCAGCAGAGGAAGGGGAGGACCGGATTATCTTGCTGAATGAGCATGCACAGCTGATTTGTACCCATACTTGGGTTAAAGCTTGTGCAACGATGATTTCGCCTTCCATGATTTTCACTTTGCGTAAAATTTGTGGAAAGTATGATATAATTCATGTACATCATCCTGACCCTATGGCTTGTTTGGCCTTGTTCCTTTCTGGATATAAAGGAAAAGTAGTGCTTCATTGGCACAGTGACATTCAAAAGCAAAAGATGTTGCTGAAGCTGTATTATCCTTTGCAGCAATGGCTGTTGAAGCGTGCTGATGTGATTGTGGGGACTTCTCCCGTCTATTTGGCAGAATCGCCTTTTTTACAACACGTGCAGCATAAGACGGTCTGTCTGCCTATCGGAGTAGAACCGATGCAACCTGTACCGGAAGCGGTGAAGGCCCTCAGAAGTGAGTATCCGGGCAAGAAAATCGTGTTTTCACTTGGTCGTCTGGTAGCCTATAAAGGGTACCGTTTTTTAGTGGAGGCTGCCAAATATTTGAAAGATGATTTTGTGGTGCTGATTGGGGGATCCGGGGCTTTGAAGGAAGAGCTGCAGAAAGAAATTGTTTCCCTGAATTTGCAGGAAAAGGTGAAACTGTTAGGGAGAGTCAGCGACGAGGAACTGCCTGCCTACTACGGAGCCTGCGATGTGTTTTGCATGAGCAGTGTGCAGAAAACAGAAGCGTTTGGTATTGTGCAGATAGAAGCAATGTCGTGCGGAAAGCCTGTGGTAGCTACCAGAATACCTCAGTCAGGAGTGTCCTGGGTGAATGAAGAAGGCGTATCGGGGATGAATGCGGAACCGGGGAATGCGCAAGATTTAGCCCGGGCAATTGAAGCGGTAACGGAAAATGAGGAGGTATATCGGAAATTTTCGGAAGGTGCGACTAAACGTTATCGTGACATGTTTACGAAGGAATGTATGATTGATAAATGTTTAACCATATACTTGGAGTTATGAAAAATGTAAACAAAGAAGATGTCATGTCCAAAGCCATGATGGCTTATGTGGCAAATGACCATTATTATTATCCGAGTGCGGGGATGTCGGTTACGGCTTGCAGAGTGAAACGTGTGGCTGATGTAATTGTAAGCTTGATAGCCTTGATTATTTTTTCGCCGGTGTTTTTACTTATTTCCTGGTTAATCAAGCATGAGGATGGGGGACCAGTGATTTTTAGTCAGGAACGTATCGGGTATGGTGGAAAGCCTTTCATTTTGTATAAGTTTCGATCGATGTCGGTCGATTCGGAATCGGATGGAAAACCGGCTCTTTGCCAGAAAAATGACAGCAGACTGACCCGAATCGGACGTTTCCTTCGGGAGCATCACCTGGATGAATTGCCGCAACTATGGAATGTGCTGAAAGGAGAAATGAGTTTTGTAGGCCCACGTCCGGAACGGAAATATTTCGTGGATAAGATTAAGGCCATCAATCCGGATTATGAGTTATTGTATCGTTTGCGTCCGGGACTGTTTTCTAAAGCGACTCTTTACAACGGCTACACTGATACGATGGAAAAAATGCTGGAACGTCTTAGAATGGACTTGGAATATATGCGTACCCGCTCTTTATGGATGGATATTAAAATCGTATGGCTTACGGCCATGTCCATTTTTATGGGCAAAAAATTCTAATAGCTTTGATATGAATAAGATAGAGATACGTAAAGGAATTCAACTGCGTAAGATTGGCAATCGCTACATGATTGTGGATGCCTGCGCAGGTAATGTAAATATGAGTAAAGTGTATAGCTTGAATCAGACGGCAGCATGGATATGGCAGTGTGTAGCTGATGGGTGTACCACCTTGGATGAACTGACAGAACGCTTGTGTCAGGAATATAAAGTCGATGCAGAGGTGGCCCGCCGTGATTTGGAGAAACAGTTGGCAGACTGGCAGGCTTTTGGATTGATTGGTTAGGAAAGGTTTTACTGTGAAAAAGATATGAAGAAGGTACAGAAAGCATTACTTGTGTTGTTGAGAGCAGGGGTATGGGAGAGCAAGATAGAAGATTTGTCTTGTTTTCCATTGTCTGCAGGGGAGTGGAAGAACTTGTACCTTTTGTCAAGGCAGCAGACTGTTACCGGAATTGTTTTTCAGGGAATACAGCATTTGCCTGAACATTTTTTACCAGCAGAAGAATTACTGGTTCGCTGGATGGCAGAAACAGATGCTATTGAGCGTAAAAATATACAGATGAACAAGGCGCTGGAATTATTGGTGCAATGGTTTACCGAAAGCGGAGTTCAGCCTGTATTACAGAAGGGGCAAGGAATTGCCTCGTTATATGAGAACCCTTTGTTACGCGAATGTGGGGATATTGATTTTTATTTCGATAGCCGGCAGATGTTTGAAAAAGCTTTTTCTCTTATCCGTCAGTGTGGCTTGCGGGAAAAGGTAAGCCGATCAGAGTGTGACCTACGCATGGAAGGGAGTAGAAGTGGAGCATCATACGTGCTTGCTGGATTTGCATAATCCTTTTTTACAACGTTATGCAAAAGAGCTGGAACAGCAATATGGATATAATCACATGAGATTGGAAGGAGGACTGGATGTAAGGATTCCTTCTCCTGTATTGAATCTCCTGCTTCAGAGCCTACATATTTTAAAACATGCTTTGGGATGGGGAATCGGATTGCGTCAGTTGTGCGATATGGCCCGCAGTTGCTATAAGTTGCATGATGAGGTGGAATCTGAAGAAATGAAAAAGATTGTACTAAAATTGGGAATGGACAGATGGCAGCAGTTGCTACATGCATTTCTGGTGGAGCATCTTGGACTTCCAGTGGCTTATCTTCCTTATCAGGAGATAGCTTCAGATTCATCCCCTTTACTTGATATTATCTGGAGGGGCGGAAATTTTGGCTTGTATGTTCCCGGACATCAGCGGAAGTCACAATCGCTTTTGGCCGGCAAATGGCAGACGGCATGTGCTTTTCAGCGTAATATTCGTTTTGCATTTCGTTATGCGCCCAAAGAAGGTTTTTGGGTATTTTCCAGTTTGTTGAAAGGACAATTGAAATGAGAATAGAACATCAGTTTTCTATCGCAGGATTTGAAGTGAGTGTCAGTTTTCCGGATGGATGGGATGCTGATACCTTATTACCCTCTTTCCGCCCCTTCTATGGTAAGAAGGAGGGGCAGGAAAAAGCTTTGCTGAAGTGTACGGTGTGTACTTCGGTGGAAAATAAGGCTGCGATGCCTTCGGGTGAATTAATCGAGAATACGCTCAGCGATATGGGCTACGTTAGTTTGTATAAAGAAGCAGAAGGGTATTGTGTCACACTTTCTGCAGAACAGGGAGGAACATTGCATGTCATGCAGGCTGACAGACGGTTTTCAACTGTCAGGGTGTATTTGCACGAAGAAGATAAACGGGCTGGGCATGCATTGTCTTCCTTGCTTCGTATTGCCTATTCGCAGGCAGTTCTTTACTGGGATGCTGTATCCATTCATGCTTCGGCTGTCTTTTGTGAGAACCAGGCTTTCCTTTTTATGGGGAAGAGTGGAACGGGCAAAAGTACACATTCTGCGTTGTGGTTGAAATATATCCCGGGAACTGAATTGCTGAATGATGATAATCCGACCTTACGTATTGTGAATGGAAGAGTGTATGCCTACGGTACTCCTTGGAGTGGCAAGACCCCTTGTTATAAGTCGCTTTCCTATCCGGTAGGTGGAATGGTGCGTTTGAAACAGGCTCCGGCAAACCGTTTTGTTCGCCAGCAAGAGATCGAAGCTTTTATTGCACTTTTTCCGGGATGCTGTGTCATTCATCAGGATGCGGAATTACGTGCTTGCCTTTATGACACGTTGATTCGGATGGTAGAACAAGTTCCTGTGGGAGTATTGGAATGCAGACCCGATGAGGAGGCAGCCCTGTTATGCCGGAACATGTTACTTCGAACAGACAAATAGAAATAAATTACTAATAACTTAACTATACCTAAACGTATGAAAAAACCAGTCTATTTATGGGCAAGCTTGCTTGCCGTGTTGCTGTTGACTTCCTGTGCGTCGCGCAAGAATTTCGTGTATTTGCAGGATATGGAAATGGGACTGAAATATCCCATTGAAACCAAGCATGAGGCAGTGGTGCATCGGGATGACCGTCTGAGCATTACTGTCAGCTGCAAAAATCCGGAGCTGGCCATTCCGTTCAATATTTACGATGGTACATTCCGTGTAGGAACGGATGGAAGCGTAACTGCAGATGCTTCGAGCAAAGTGAACGAGAAAGGTTATCGTGTGGATGTAAACGGTGACATTGATTTCCCTATTTTGGGTAAGTTGCACATTGAAGGAATGAAAGTAAGCGAAGTGCGCGACTTAATCAAGCAGAAAATTGAAGAGGGAGAATATATGAAAGACCCGCTGGTTTCCATTGAGTTCTTAAATTTTAAATATACGGTGCTGGGAGCTGTGGGAAGTAATGGAACCTATACCGTAGACGGGGATCGCGTGACATTGCTGGAAGCCATAGCCAAGGCGGGAGATTTGACTTCCAAGGCCAAAGTAGATCGGGTAGCTGTAATTCGTGAAATAGAGGGCGAACGTCAGATTTTTATGCACGACCTGCGTACCAAGGACATATTTGATTCTCCCTGTTTCTACCTTCAGCAGAATGACATTGTATATGTAGAGCCTAAGTACAAGAAAAAGGATGTGGAAGACCGGGGATGGCAGGTTGCTACAACTTTGTTGTCTGTCGTAACGGCCGTATGCTCAATCTTGTGGGCAATTAAGTAAGGATGATTCTAATTAATAGTTACAAAACGATATGCAGACGAACAATTCTTCTAATAAGAATGACCAAGGGCTGAATATAGTGGATTTATTCATGTATTTGGCTTCTCAATGGAAGTGGTTCTTACTTTCCATTTTGATTTGCGGTGGGATTGCGTGGTATAATTATGCCCGTGCTCCGCTGGTGTACTTTCGTTCGGCTACGGTCATTATCAAAGATCCGTCGAACAAAGCCAGTACTTCCGGTCTGGACCGCTTCGATAATTTTATTAACAAGGTGAATGTGGCCAATGAAATATTGCAGTTCCGTTCCAAGAAGCTGATGCGCGAGGTGGTGCAGCGTGTACATGCCGATGTGAGCTATCAGATAAAGGACGGTTTGCGCAGCAATGAGTTGTACAACGAATCGCCCGTATTGGTCAGCCTTCCGGATGCATTGCCCGAACAAAGCTTCTCTTTTACGATGACCCTGAAAGATGCAAAGACGGTAACCCTCTCTGATTTCTCGGGAATTGAAGCGAAACCATCGTATGAGGTGGCGTTGAATGATACGGTGGCAATCATCGAAGGGATGAATGTGGTGGTAACTGCAACCAATTACTTGCGTGATTCCTGGCTGAATACGCCTATACGGGTACAGAAACTTCCGGTAGAATCGATGGTGAATTATTATAAGAATGCCTTGGGCATTCAGCAGGAAGAAGAGGAAGCTTCCATCCTTACTCTGGCTTTGAAAGACAGTTCACCAGCCCGTGCGGAAGATGTGCTGAATACATTGATTACGGTATACAATGAAGAGGCCATCAAAGAAAAGAATCAGGTGGCAGTGAATACCGCTAACTTTATCAATGAGCGTCTTATCATCATTGAACGTGAGTTGGGAAATGTGGAATCCAATCTGGAATCGTTCAAGCAGCGGAATCAGATTGTGGACATTGCTTCCTCGGCAGGTATGTATATGACTGAATCGCAGAAATACAATGCCGATGCCATGGAACTGGAAACCCAGCTTCGTCTGGCTAATTTTATTAAGGACTATCTGACAGATCCTAGTAAGGAAACCGACCTGATACCTTCTAACACGGGAATCAGCGATATGAACATTGAAAATCAGATTAGTCTTTACAATGCGGCAAAATTGAAGCGTGACCACTTGATTGATGACAGTAGTGTGAACAACCCTGTGGTGCAGGAACTCAACAATTCGCTTCGTGCCATGAAGCAAAGTATTATTCGTGCTGTGGACAATATGATTGTCAGCCTGAATGTGAAACGCAATGACGCACAGAACCGTGAAATGCGTGCCCAGGACCGTGTGACGGCTATTCCGACAAAAGAACGGCAGATGCTGTCTATCGAACGTCAGCAGAAAATCAAGGAAGCCCTTTATCTGTTCCTGCTGAACAAACGTGAGGAGAATGCCCTTTCACAGGCCATGGCCGATAACAATGCCCGCGTGATAGACGGAGCAGAAGGAAGCAATGCTCCGATTTCTCCCAACCGCAACCGTATCCTGTTGTTGGGATTGCTGGTGGGAATCGCTTTGCCGGGAGCAGTTTGTCTGGCTATTCTCTTTATGGATACACGGGTTCACGGACGGAAGGATATAGAAGGAGTTACTTCCGTGCCTTATTTAGGAGAAATTCCATTGGATAAAGAAGCCATGAAAGACCATCGGAAGAAGGTGATGGCAGTGAAAGAGCAGGGTGATGACATTGTGTCGGAAGCCTTCCGTATTTTACGTACTAACATGGCTTTCCTTTCCAAAAAAGACAAGCCTGCGCAGGTAATTACCTTTACTTCGTTCAATATCGGAGCCGGAAAGACCTTTATTGCACGCAACTTGTCCATGAGTCTGGCTTATATGAAAAAACGGGTAGTCATGGTCGATTTGGATATTCGTAAGGGTACATTAAGCCGTCATTTCGGGCACTATCATGTAGGTGTTACCAATTATCTGTCGGACAATACGGTGAAGGTGGATGATATCATACAGCATCAGGAAGGGTTTGACCTGATTCCGGCAGGAATTCTGGCACCTAATCCAGCGGAACTGTTAATGGACAATCGTTTGGATGAACTGATGAATGAACTGCGTACCCGTTATGATTACATCATTGCCGACAATGTGCCGGTGGGTTTGATTGCCGATGCTACGATTGCAAACCGTATAGCCGACCTGACCATTTTTGTGGTACGTGCAGGCAAGCTCGACCGTCGTCAGTTGCCGGATATCGAGAAACTTTATCAGGAAAAGAAACTGAAGAACATGGCATTGGTTCTGAACGGGGCCAATCCGGAACGTCATGGCTATGGTTATAGCTACGGCTATGGTTACGGCTATGGTTACGGAACTAAGAAAAAGAAAACGTTTTTTTAAAATAAATGCATATGAAAAAACAAAATGAGAGTTTAGTAAGGGTCTTATTTAGGGAGACCAAAGTTAATTTTTTAAATCTAAAAAGAAAGTGAGGATTTTATGAAGAATCAAGAACAAAAAGAGTATGAAGCTCCGCAAACCACCTGTCTGGAGGTAGAGCTGGAGCAAGGGTTTATGAAGGCCTCGGTATTCGAAGACGGTACGGAGAACGCTGATGGTGTGGCTATTGAAAAGCACGAATTTGCTAATCCGAATGCATCATGGGAAGGCGATTATACGGAGGACGGATGGGATTAACTTTAAAAAGAAATATTTATGAAAAGTAGATATCTATTATTGGCCGGCATAGCCGTTATGGCATGCTTGGCCGGTTGTTCAGACAATAGCTTGGACAACGGTATGGCAAAAAATCCTGTACAAGAAGGTGAAGAAATTTTGTTTGGCTCTTCCTTATCCGATGAGGTAGAATCAAGAACTGTTTATGGTGACCGTGATGAAAACGGAGTTGCAGTACATTGGGTTGATGGTGATGAGATTGCCATATTCTGTAAGGAAACATCTCAGCCTGCCAATCACTTGGTAAATTATAAAATAAAACCAAATGCAGGTGATCCTTCCAAAGCTAGTGAGGTGATGAAGGTGGATCCTAATGCGGCTGGTCTGCAGTGGGGTAAGGATGAATTACACCATTTTTATGCTTTTTATCCAGCAAGTGCTGTGCATGGAGCTGAATCAGATGACCAGCAAGGTACGATTACTGCCAGCATCCCAGTGAACCAGCAGCCTGCCGGATGGCGTACAGGTCCTATTGTATCTCAAGACGAGAGCGTGAATGGTCACACTACAACTTTTGCCTTGCCAAATATGGACTATGCTTACATGTATGCATCTAATGCTGTAGATAGGAATACTGTTGAGTCAGGTAGTGGTACAATATGGCTTCAGTTCCATAATTTAGTTACTGTACTTGATATTACGATACCAGCTCCTAAAGATGGCTCTGATGTTATTGTTACAGATGTTACAGTAAGGGCAGTGGATGGTAGCAACACTGTATTGACAGGTGATTTTAACTGTTATATTCGTGGAGCAGGAGAAACTACTACACCTGCATGTGAACCTGTTGGTGATATGGGACAGGTTAGAAATGTAGTGAATATTCCCTGCTTTGATCAAAAAACGGGGAAATTTATAACATTGGGAGATGACGAGGATTTTCTGAATGTGAAAGCATATATTATCCCTGATAACGTAAATGACGCAATTCAGCCTCGTACGCTTCAGATTTCGGTTAGTACTTTGAACGGAGGAGAGAAAAAACGTACTTTACATCAGGCCTCAATTGTACCGCACAAAGTAAATCGAGTTCTTTTACCAGCAGTTGTGCCTGGTGGTACAAACTATTGGATGAGTGACCTTGATCCGAATATTTATGTATCTGAGCTTTCTATTCCTGGTAGTAAGTTCTCTGTATTATCAAGTGCATATAATGCTTCCAATATTTACCAGAATGCTACCATTGAACAGCAGTTCCAGGATGGTATCCGTGCGTTTATTTTTCAGACTGCTGCTAAAGGAAGTAATAGTAATGGTAGTTTAATAGGGCAACCAGAGAACAATACTTTTACAGGTGATATAAAAGTTGTGTCTGAAGGTGCTGGTAATGAGGTTATGTCATTGGAAGATGCTGTCAAAGAAATTGCTTCATATTTGAAAACGTGCGAAAAAGCCGGAAAAATGAATGAGTTTGCTTTCCTTATGTTGACCTATGCAACAGGTGGAAATAGTGATGAAGGAACAGGAGAATATTATTGGGATGATTCTGGCTGGGTTCCTGTTAGACGTTGGAGATGGATTAGAGAACCACGTAACGCGGATCAGACATGGATAAATCTGTTGCGTGACAAAGTTAATGAGTTGGCTGCCGTTCCTGAGAATCGTATATATACCGATGAAATTACTCCTAATACAACTATCGAAGATTTAGGAGGTCATATTATCTTAAAGGTAAATTATAATTCAGAAAGTATGCTTAAGTATTATACCGATCCTAAATCATTTGTTTATAATGGTCCTGATGTCAAGACTACTGCTCCTATGATGTTTACTTATTGGGGATTTGCAACCGGACCAGAGGAGGGTAGTTGGACATATCAGGATAATAATGGTGGTATGCCTATGGATTGGGGAGTACCTGTTTGGTATACAAATTCAACAGCACAATTGAGATGGTATTATCAGGAGGTAACCAGCGTTGGAACAAACCAGGAAGCTACTAAGCAGCAAAAAGAGGATGGTATCAAACACTTGTTCCAAGAGAGTGTTGATTTGTATAAGAATGATAATTCTCACAAGACATGGTTTATGAATGACCTTGGAGGATACTACTCTGATAACGGTAATATCAATGGTAGAGGTACAGGTATTGAGGCCTTGGCTATTGATATGAATAATATAGGGGTTCAGCAACTTCAGGAAAGAACAGAAAACGCCGGATTGGGATTGATTTTTATGAACTTTGCAGACAAGCAGACTACTTCTGGCGCTAAGTATAAGAGCGACTATTTGATTCAGACAATCATCATGAACAACAGAAAGTTCCAGTTGCGTAAGAAAGCTTCTTCAGAAGGTGGAGAAGGAACTAAATCCTATGATGCCAGCTACAACAACGGCGGAAACGCTATCGGTTGGGACAAATAATAATGCCGTAAAATCTTCATGGACCAAACTGGTCCGTGAAGATTTTGGATTATAAAAAATAAATCGATGAGCTATAAAATAAAATATTATGCCGTCATAGCCGGATGCTTGTTGGGAATGGTTTCCTGTCAGGAAGAGGAACTGATAAAGAATTCGTCTAACGGGAATGTGACTATTCTTGCCCGTATGGATAACGGAATACAGACACGTACCTGTGTGGATAATTCTTCGTCGGGTGACGCTTCAGGAATATTGTGGTCTCCCAAGGACCAAATAGGTGTGTATGGTGATAAGGGTACAAAAAATGCCCTGTTTGAAGCTGCCAATACCGGTAACGTGGCAGAAGCAGAATTTAATGGAACGCTGGCAAGCGGTGAATATCCTACGTATGCCTATTATCCGTATGGGGCCGATAATGCCACTTCTGAAATAAATGCCCTGAAAGGTAACCTGAAGCTGGAACAGACTTTTGACATGACTACCGGAAAGCTGGAAAGCGACTATAAGGTGGGTACACCTACTTTCAAAACTTATGAGGGCCGGTATGAGTTTGAGTTCGAACATCTGTTTTCTTTGCTGAAATTTGATATCAATGCTACGGGAACGGCTCTGGAAGGAGATAAGCTGGAGAAGATTATACTGACTTTGCCTGAAGGACGTCGGTTGGGAGGTGAATTCACTTTCGATGCCACATCAAAGGCTGTTACATGGACCGGTGATGCTACCGATGCCAATGAACTGACCATGATGTGGAGCGATACGCCGGCTCTTGCAAGCGGTAAGTCTTATACCGGATATATTACCTGCGCGCCGGATATCCGTCAGGGTGATGATATCAAGATTACCATCCTTACACAGAAGTTCAAGGCTGAATTTACCCGCACGGCGCTGGTGGATTTTGCTGCGAACACCTGCTATACGTTCCCGCTTTCGTTGGAGAACTATGAAGGCGACATGGAGGTAACTAACCGTCCGGTATTTACATCGTTCTCTTTCGAGGCAAAGAGCAATGTGGGCAAGATTCTGGACAAGAAACTGGTATTCAATGGCAGTGCTACAAGGCCTGTAGACAGTGCTTCGGAGGAGTTGACTGTTGACGGTGAGACGATAACCGGTTGTATTCCTTATCTATATAACTTCAATCTGAAGCCTACCTTTGAGGTGGCTGAAGGTATGACAGTTACAGTAGGAGGTACGTCGCAGCTTAGTGGCGAAAGCGAGCAGGATTTCAGCAAACCGGTGACTTATACCGTTTCCAACGGAACTGAGAGTCGTGACTATACGGTGAAAGTGACTAATTCCGGTCTGCCGGTAGTCGTGCTGACACAGAGTGGTGGCGGAACTGAAAACTGGGCTGAAGCTGGTATCAACGTACGTTCTAAAGATGCCGATTGGGTAGAAACAGATAAAATGGCGGTATATAACGCTGATGGTTCTGTGGATATGGAAGAGGCATTTTGCGGAATACGTTTGCGCGGAAACTCTACACAGAACTTCCCGAAGAAGCCTTTTGCCGTGAAGCTTGCAAGCAAGGCTAAGGTTCTGGGCATGCCCAAACACAAGCGCTGGGTGCTTCTGGCCAACTGGATGGACCGTACCATGTTGCGTAACTCTGTGGCTTTTGAGGTAGCTCATCAGACAGAAAATGCATTTGTCGATGGATTAGGATGGAATCCTCACGGATATAGTGTGGAAGTTGTGATGGACGGACGCCATGTAGGAAACTACTATTTGTGTGAGCAAATCAAGATTGACGGCGACCGTGTAGATATCAAAGACTGCATTGAAGACATCATAGGCGATGGTAATGCAAATCCGACGATGGCCGATTGTGGTTATCTGCTTGAATTTGATGATAATTACGATGAGGTCGACAAGTTCCGTACCGGACGTGGTTTGCCGTGTATGTTCAAGGATGAGGTTAGTAAATATAGTTCTGATATTTACAATCAGGTGAAGGCCAGAATCGAAGCAGTAGAAGCCAATTTGGAGTCTGGAAACTTCGATGCAGCCTACAGTGATTTGGATATTAATTCGGTAATTGATTATTTCTTTGTACAGGAATTGACGTTCAATGATGAATACAAGCATCCGAAGAGTGTGTACATGCTTATCGATGGTGACGGAAAGCTGACGGCAGGCCCGGTATGGGATTTCGACTGGCAGACATTTGTCAATTATGACCAGGTACAGGCTATGAATAGCAAGTATGGCGGTACTTATTCTTGCCGCAATACGAATGAATGGTTGTATGGTAAATCGAAGTTGGCAGAAGATCCATTTTGGCCTTGGGAAGATCCTGATTATATAAACGACCAGCCCTATATGTGGTATCCGCTTCTGTTTAAGGATGCGAATTTCCGTGCCAGGGTTCAGGAACGCTGGGTGGTTATCTATCCGCAGTTGTTGAATGTGGTGGATAAAATTGATGAATTTGCCGCGCAGAATAAGGTGTCTGAACAGTACAATTCTGCTATGTGGCCTCTTGTTAGTTTGAAAAATTCTGTAGGTTCAGCATTCAATGGTGATGAAGATATGAGTTTCAACGAAGCAATTGCAACGATGAAACAAGCTTATACCGACCGTTTGAACTGGATGAACATGCAAATTACCAGCGGTAACTTCGTGACCGATGCGGAATAAACTAAAAAACACTTTAATCAAATCATAAAGTTATGATGAAAAAAACAATCTTTGCAGCCTTGGCTTTGGCGGCTGCAGGTCCTGCTCTGGCTCAGTCGGAGCAGACCATACAAAACGGTGATTTTACAGAAACCGTGGAGTACAGTAATGACAAGTACAAAGTGGAAACCAATCACTTCTGGGATAACTGGTTCCTCAGTGTGGGGGCCGGACCGCAGGTGATGTTTGGTGACCACGACAAGCAGATAGGTTTTGGCAAACGTATCTCGCCTGCACTGGACATTGCTGTAGGTAAATGGTTTACTCCAGGAATCGGAGTTCGTTTGATGTACAACGGCCTTTCTCTGAAAGGTGCAACTCGCTGGGGAGAAGCTCACTCTACTGGCGAACAAGTGCCTGGCTGGGGAAGCGGTATGAATTATTCGAAGTTCAAATATTACAACTTGCGTGCCGATGTATTGTTCAATCTGTCTAACCTGTTCTGCGGTTACAAGGAAAACCGTATCTGGAACAGCAGTTTCTATGGTGGTGTGGGATACATGCGCACATGGGAAGCTCCTACCGCTGGTGATGTAACGATGAGTGCAGGTTGGTTGAACTCCTTCCGTTTGTGTGACGCGTTCGATGCTTTCATCGATTTACGTGCTTCCATGGTGGACGATGCCATTGACGGAGAAATTGGTGGAGCTAAGTTTGACGGTCTGCTGAGTGCTTCTGTCGGTTTGACTTACAAGTTCAAACGTCGCGGATGGGACAAGAGCAAGACTGTGGTTCGTACTAATGTAGGCGAAATCAATGCTTTGCGTGACCAGTTGAACCGTGCAAACGATGAAAACGCACGCTTGCGGAATGCCATCGACGAAAGCAACCGTAATCCGAAACAGGAAGTGAAGAAGACAGCTGCTTCTAATCTGGTAATCTTCCGCATCGGAAGAGCTGACCTGTCGAAGGAAGCTCGTGCGAACCTGGGTCTGTTGGCTGAGGCTATCAAGGCTTCTGATCCGAATGCAGTATACACCATTACAGGTTACGCAGATGCTGGAACGGGTAGCAAGAAGACCAATGAACGTCTGAGCAAGAAACGTGCGGAAGCAGTTTATGACTGTCTGGTAAATGAATACGGTGTATCTGAATCACAGCTCAAGATAGACTATAAGGGTGGTGTAGACAATATGTTCTATGACGATCCTCGTCTGAGCCGTGCCGTAATTACACGCGCTAACTAATTTTTATGTATCCCCTTTCCGGTGTGGTAGAGCCTGGAAAGGGGATTTTTTTGTGTTGATTGCTATAGAATGGGGGCTGATAAATTACTGCTTAATAATGAGGCTTTTTTTATAGAAGTAAGCCAGATGCTTCAGAGTGGGAATTCGGTAACGCTGCGGGCTAAAGGAAACAGTATGTTACCGTTTATTATGGAGGAGCGTGACACTGTGGTGCTGCAAAAGGTGGAAGCGTTTGCCGTGGGAAGTGTGGTGCTGGCTTGTTTGCCGGGCAATCGTTATGTGTTGCATCGGGTATATAGAATAAAGGGAGAACATATCATGTTGATGGGGGACGGAAACCTCCATGCCACGGAATGCTGCCGCAGGGAAGACGTGGCAGGGGTAGTGGTGAAGATTATACGCGACGGCCGTGTGATAGACATCACTTCTTCTTCGCAATTGTTTATGGCGGCACTTTGGCGTAAGCTGCTTCCTGTACGCCGTTACCTGTTATTTGTGTGCAGATGGTGGATGCGAAGGGACAGGAGAATGAAAAAAAGATAGTATTTTTGTCTGTATGAGGATAGGAAAGTGTATAAAGTGGCTTTGGAATATTTCCTGTGGCTTCCGGATACCGATAATGGTGTATGCTTTGACCGGGATGTTGCAGGTGGGGGCTTCTTTATTTTTTGTGTTTGTCTGTAAGCACTTGATAGATATTGCCACAGGTGTGTCGGGAGATAATCTTGCCATATATATCGGATGGATGGTGGGTTGTCTGGTACTGCAGCTGGTATTGTCTGCTGCCCGTAGCTGTCTGACCAGTCGCATGGAGATTGCGTTACGGAATGAATTGCACCGCAAGCTTTTTGTGCACTTGATGGAGAGCTGCTGGTCGGGAAGGGAGCAGCTGCATACTGGAGATATGCTGAATCGTCTGGAGGAGGATGTGCAGACCATAACCGATGCATTGTGCCGGATGCTGCCTGCGGTGTTTATCACGTGTTTCCAGTTGCTGGGTGCTTTGTATTTCCTTTCTTATCTGGATATGCGTCTGACCATTGTGCTGGTTTTTATCATGCCTGTCGCATTGTTGTTCAGTAAAGGATATATACGAAAAATGCGCCGTCTGTCGCGCGAGATACGTACGACGGACAGTGAGATACAAAGTCATTTGCAGGAGAATTTGCAGCATCGTATCCTGCTTCGTACCTTGGAATATACCAGCCAGTCTGTGCATAAGCTGGATGCGGTGCAATCTGTACTGCAGGATAAGGTGAAGCAGCGTACTGATTTTTCGGTGTTTTCCCGCTCGATGGTGCAGGTCGGTTTCATGACTGGCTATGCCGTTGCCTTTTTATGGGGCGTATTCGGTTTGCGTGAGGGTATGGTAACATTCGGAATGATGGCGGCATTCTTGCAGCTGGTATCGCAGATACAACGTCCGATGGTGGACTTGAGCCGGCAGATTCCGGCTGCTATCCGGGTACTTACTTCGGCGGAGCGTTTGATAGAACTGACAGACTTGCCTTTGGAGGAACGGGGAGAGTCAGTTCGTCTGGAGGGAAACTTGGGTATCCGTATGCACGGAGTGAGCTATACTTATCCGGAGGGGAGCAAGGCTGTGCTGTCTGATTTTACGTATGATTTCAAGCCGGGTAGTCTGACGGCTATTGTGGGAGAAACAGGAGTCGGGAAAAGTACGCTAATCAGGCTGATTCTGGCTTTGTTGCGCCCTGATAGAGGAGATATTGTATTTTATAACGGGCAGCAGGAGGTAGTAGCTTCACCACTTACACGCTGCAATCTTTCCTATGTGCCTCAGGGAAATACGCTGGTCAGCGGTACCATCCGGGATAATTTGCGGATGGGAAATCCTCATGCCACGGAGGAAGAGTTGAAAGAGGCACTTTATCTGGCGGTGGCAGATTTTGTATTTGATTTGCCGGAAGGGATGGATACGTTATGCGGAGAGCGTGGTTCGGGGCTTAGCGAAGGGCAGGCGCAGCGTATTGCCATTGCACGGGGCTTGCTACGTCCGGGAAGTATCTTGCTGTTGGATGAGCCGACTTCTTCATTGGATAGCGAGACGGAAAAGCTGCTTCTGGCACGTCTGTCGGACCAGTTGCACGGTAAAACACTTCTTTTGATCAGCCATCGGGAAACGATTGCACAGCTTTGTACTTCTGTGGTCTGGATGAAAAAGCAGGAATAATTCTTATCAAGAATGAAGGCACTAAATGAAACGCCCTTATTTCCAGTTGCGCACTGGAGATAAGGGCGTTTCATTTAGGGTGCTATTGGCTGATGGTTTTGCTTACAGTTTCACTACCAGCTTCTTACCTGAATAAGCTACTTTCTTGTCAGCTTTAACCATGACGGTTTCTGCTGACTGCTTGCCAGGCTGCATCAGCGTGATGCGGAAGTTGCGGCGTTTCAGCATCTTCGGGAATTCACCATTGCGGTCGCTGATGGTCAGTGTGCGTGAGGCGTCGTCCCAGCTGAACTTGATGGTGGAGAACATACCCTTTTCGTAGTTATAGTTATCAAACTCGTCTTCGTAGAGCACGAATTCGCCATTGGCTCCCGGGTAAACACAGATGTCCAGGTTATCCCATTTCTTTTCAGTAGCGTACTGTACTTTCGGACCAAGCGGAAGGATACTTCCTGCTTTGATGTAAAGTGGCAGGATGTCAACCGGACATTCGCGCTGGATTTCCTGACCGCCTGCAACCGTTTCGTTAGTCCAGAAGTCAATCCATTGAGTACCTTTAGGCAGATAGACTTTTACCGGAGCAGAAGCTTTCGCTACGTCGGGCACGGTAGTAACTCCCTTGTTGCCTTCTACTTTCTTGGTGTAAAGCGGTTCTGTTACCGGGCATACCAGAATGTTTTTACCGAACATGTATTCATCGTCCAGCAGGATAGCCTTACGGTCGTTGGCAAAGTCCATTACCAGCGGACGCATCATGGTACCGTCTTCCTGTACTACGGCTCCATCTAAGCTATATATATAAGGTAAGAGACGGTAGCGAAGTTCGATAATACGTTTCTGTGCATCGTAAGCCCAGTCACCTTCCTTACCGAAGAGGTCAATTTCATTCATCATCGGTGAAGAACAGTGGTTACGCATCAATGGCATGAAGCATCCCCACTGGAACCAGCGTACATGCAGTTCCTGATAAGCTACGTTAGTGCAGTCGTTATTGTATTCCCATCCGAAGAAACCTCCTAAGTCCGTGTTCCAGAACGGGATACCGCAAAGTGTGTAGTTCAGTCCGGCCGGAATCTGCTGACGGAGTACATCCCAGCTTGATACCACGTCGCCGCTCCAGCTCAGGGCACCGTAGTGCTGCTGACCCAGGTAACCGGAACGTGTCATCTGGAACACACGTTTATCGTCCGATACGGCACGCTGGTGTTCATAGATACCCCGGTTGTGGTCCAGCGGGAACGCATTGTGTACGGAGCGGAAAGAACCATCGGCTGTCATCAGGTCGAAGTCGCTTTCTTTCGGGTTCAGATGGTCGGGTTCTGTAGAGTCGGTCCACCAGGCATCAATGTTCATTTTATGCAGGTGGCTGAGGTAACGCCAGTACAGGTCGCGGGCACCTTTGTTGAACGGGTCGTAAGGGTGTGCACCCGATTTCGGAGGCCATGTTTCAAATTTCAGCAAGGCTCCCATCTTGTCCAGTTCCTTGAACTGGTCGGTCCATGGTCCGAAGCTGGCCCATACGGAAATCATCAGGTGTGCATTGTTCTTATGTACGTATTCCACCATTTCTTCCGGGCTTTTGAAACGGGGTTTCGGATAGCGTGCATTCTTGTCTTCTCCATTCGGAAGGTAGCGAAGTGCTTCCTTGTCGTCCATCTTGTTGATGTAGCGTGGATTCACGAATTTCATGGCATTCCAGTTGGAATCACATCCCCAGTACTGCCAGTCCTGTACGATACCATCCAGCGGAATCTGGAGTTTACGGTATTTATCGAGTACGCCGCACAGTTCGTCCGGACTCTTGTAGCGTTCGCGGCACTGCCAGTAACCCATGGTCCAGAGCGGGAACATGGTAGCCTTTCCGGTCAGGTCGCGGATGCAGGCGATTACACCATCCTGTGTACCGTCTTCGTACAAGAAATAATAATCAGAGCAAAGTCCGACTTGTGAAGAAAAAGATGTTTCATACGGCGTATCGCTGAAGTCAGAAATGCCTGGATTATCCCAGTACACGCCATATCCTTTTTCAGATGTGAAATAGGGGATACAGATATTGGTATTGCCGTTTGACAGGTGAATTTGCTGGTTGCGGTGGTTCATGGCTCCGCTCTGGCGTTGTCCTAATCCGTAGATAGCTTCTTCCGGTTCAAGGCTGAATGCCTGGCTGACGGTAAATGCGTCACGGTTTACGTCCTTGCGCGGAATGAAATTGGTACCTTCCACTTTTTCCTTTAACAGTGTTTCCCCTTTCAGGTCGGTATAAGTCACCTTTCCGGTAGCTACATCGAGTGTCACTGTCATTTTTCCGGAGGTCATGCATACCGTGTTTCCATTCTGTTTGTAGGAGATTTCTACCTTTTCCGGAGTCTTGATAACCGGATAACTTTTCTTTTCGGGCATTTCAGCCGAAGGATACTTTACGATGCGCACAATAGAAGGAGAGTAGAAAATCACTTCCCCGTTCAATGTGGGCTGTGCAGTCTGGAACTTTCCTCCCTGAGCGGTTTTTTCAAAAGTCTGACCGAAGGAAGACAAACAAGTGGCCAGTGCAGCAAGAAATAAAATCTCTTTTTTCATGTTGAACAAGTTTGTTTTTCGTTAAATCTGAATACAAAGGTTGATGGTTCAAATGTAAAGAGATTCTTTTTAGAGCAGGAGAACAGAATGCGCCAAAGAGCGGTATGAAATGCTTCAGAGAGGGGGCTGATTCATTTTTACCCCTCTTTTGATTCAGATGTATCCCCTTTTTCCTGCTGTTTCTGAAACTCGCTGGGGGTCATTCCGTATTCTTCCTTGAAGCAGGAAGTAAAATATTTCCGGTTGTAATAGCCTAATGCCAGGGCCACTTCGTTCACGGTGGTATGAGGATCTTTCAACATGCGGCAGGCATGTTGCATCTTCACGCGACGGATGTACTCCAATGGAGTAAGCCCCGTAATGGCCTTGAGCTTGCGGGTCAATGTGGAGCGTGACATGTTGACTTTTTCTGCCAGATGCTGCACGTCGAATTCAGCTTCACTCAAATTATCTTCTACCGCTTTCAGGATATTTCCTAACAGAATTTCATCCAGTTTGGCAAATTCCATTTCTGAAATACGGACTTCAGTTTGCGGAACAGGCTTTTCATCCAGGTAGGAACGCATTTTCATCAATTCCGCGCTGTCGGCATACAGTTCTTCATTTTTCAGCTTCATCCGGCGGAGGTAGAAACGAAGTCCGACAAAGATTCCGGCTATCACTACCAATATATAGAAGGCGATGGCCCACCCCGTCTGGTAGAAGGCAGGCAGACGCTCAATGTGAAGTCTCGTGACTTTCTCACTCCATATTCCATACCCGTCGGTCGCCTTCACCTCGAATACGTAGTTTCCGTGAGGCAGGTGCTTGTAGCTGACGGTATGTTGTCCTACGGTGGTGTAGTTCCATTCTTTATCCAGTCCGGCCAGGCGATAAGCATAACGTATTTTGCGGGCATTCAGGTAGTCAAGAGATGAAAAATGAATGTCCAGATCATATTCGTCCGGCTGGAGTGTCAGAGAATTTCCGTTCACTATGGGTTTGCCCATGACGTACAGTCCTGTGATAAACGTCGGAATATCCTTGCTGGGCTGGTCAAGGCGGTCGGATGGAGTTACTGCACAGATGCCCGGAATGCCACCGAAATAAATCCGTCCGTCGTGTCCCTTACAGATGGCTGTAGGAATGAACCGGCGGAGCAGTATGGAATTGTCGGTGGTAAGATAGGTGGAAAACGAGTGGTTTTTCGGATTATACTCAATCAGTTTCTGGTTGGTGTCTATCCACAGATGGCCGTATACGTCAAACTCCAGCTGGTTGACAATGTTTCCGTTCAGTTCGCATAGCCGGGTATGATCCGTCAGTTTTTTTGTCTGCATATTCAAGGCATAGACTCCTCCTTCCTGCGTGCCCATCCAGATGAGGCTGTCTTCCTGCACACTCAGGCAGGTGATAGAGAGAGGAGAATGAATCTTTCGGTATTCCCCCTTGGGAGACAGCTGATAAAGCCCTTTATTCAGTGTTCCAATCCATAGATTTCCCCGCTTGTCTTCCTTGATGGCACTTACCAGTCCTAATGTATCGCAGACCGTATGCCATTGGTTATTGTGCAGAGAAAAAGCAAACACTCCGTTGTTGGTACCTGCCCAAAGTGTGCCGTTACGGTCCTCGTAAGTCTGGGTAAAATGTCTTTGGGCCTTTTCCGGAAGGCTCAGGGCACGGAAGTGCTTCATTTGCATACCTTCCCGTCCGAGTTCATAGATAAGGTTGCGCCCTTCAGGTATCACCCATACATTTCCTTCCCTCCGAGCCTCGCTCATTTGCTTGATGGAGCCGAGAGAAAGCGTTTTCAGCGTGGAGAAGTCGTGGTAGAGACTGACTGTATGGTTGGACAGGTCGTACAGCCCGAGTCCTGTCCGTTCCTGTGATATCCACATCTTGCCTTCTCCTGCATCGCAGAGGGCCATGATGGCCGGTTGAAAGCGTACCCGCTGTGGCAGAGCTGGCAGGGAAAATTCTTCCGGAGCGTTTTCCGTAAAATGGATAATGAAGCTTTTCCCGTCAAAAGAGGCTACCCAGAGATTACCGTCTTTGTCCTGGTAAATTTCATTCAGCATGTTTCCATATTCAGCCGGCAGACGAAAATCCGTCTGGCGCAAGCAGCGTCGGGCTTCATCGTAGCGCATGGCTATCAGAGAACTTCTGGTAGTCATCCAGAGAATTCCTTCGCGGTTATCCTGCTCCAGGTATAAGATGTCTCCTTCTGCTTCTCCCATAGGATTTACGGGAAGTGGCGAATAGGTATAGATGGAATCTTTGGGTGCGGAAGGGTCGAAGAGCAACAGACCGTCGGAACTGGTGCCTACCCAGAAATAATTATGAGTGCGGTCCTGAACGATGCAGGTCAGGTTTCGTCCTGAAGGCGGATTGGCATAACGGGTAAAAGTGTCTGTCTTTTTATCGTAGCGATAGATACCTTCCCTTCCTACGGTAATCAGAATCTGTTTCTGCCGGCTTTCGCAGAAACCGGCCATCCATGAGGATTTTCCTTCATGGTCGTATAGCAGGTAGGTTTTCTGTAATTTCCCCTCAGTGTTGTATCTCAGCAGTTTATGCCCCGTAGCTATCCACATAGCCCCGTCGGATGTCTTTCGTATGCTGTAGATAAAACTTGCCTGTAGCCGTTCAGCGTCCAACGGTGTAACCTGTCTGCTGGTTTTGTCCAGCATGTAGGCTCCATGGTCGGTTCCAAACCAGATTCTTCCCCTTTCATCTTCGGCAATGGACTGGATGGTGTTGTCATTCAGCAGTCCCGGGGTATTGATGTCGGAACGGATGACATTAATCTGGTATCCGTCGTCGCAGCAAAGACCGTTCACTGTGCCATACCACATCAGTCCTTCGCTGTCCTGAAAAATGCGGTGTATGGCACTGACCGGAAGCTGGGGCAGGGAAGGCACGGGAGTAATCCGGATATTCGAAGCGGCTTGTATGGTAATCTCTATCAGGCTGAAAATGAGTAAAAAACAATATCTTTTCATGGGCTTTTTCAGGACGCTAAAAAACGCAAGTGCGTTTGCTCTAAAACGCAAGTACGTTTTGATTGAAACGCAAGTGCGTTTTACCTAAAACACAAGTGCGTTTTAATTCAAACGCTTTGGCGTTTTCCTTTAAACGTAAGTGCGTTTTTTCAGGTATTTTGAACAAAAATCTCTTATAATTTATAATCGTTTGTTTATTAATGCTTTATCCGTTGTTCCGATATTCAAGCGGGCTCATTCCTACATAGCGTTTGAAGTATTTTCCGAAGAACGATACATTGGCAAAATTCAGTGAGTCGGAAATGTTCTGGATGGAAAGCTGGGAAGACTTCAATTGTGATTTGGCATCCATGATGACCATGGACGAAATGATGTCCACACAGGTTTTTCCCGTAATCTGTTTCACGGTAGTGCAAAGATGTGCATGCGTAATTTGTAGCTTTTCAGCATACCAGGCTACGTTTCGTGTCTGGTTGTAATGCTGCATGACCAGCTGGGCAAAGTTACGGCAAATCAGTTCACTTTTTGACAACGGATGTACTTCGTCGGTTTTGTTCCGATAGAGGATGGATATACCTTTATGTATGTCGGCATACAGATTGGTCGCGATTTCCGGTCTGATTTTCTCTGGTAGGAATTCATACATCTTGATAAGCAGCTGCATGTACTCCTCCATCATTTTGGCACCTTCCGGCTTTAGATTGATAACGGGACGCCCCAGTGTGATGTACATCGTATCCAGAAAAGAATGCGACTGAAGATTGTGTTCCATAAACTGAGAAGAGAATCCTCCGAAGTAGATGTTCAGGTCTCCCTTGATGTCGTTTATCTGAAAGATACTTCCTGGGGTAAGTACGATAAAGTCGTTGGGCTCTACCGTTATCTTGTTGAGATTGACCGAGGCTTCCACTTCTCCGGAAGTACAAAGTACGAAAATCTCGCATTTCAGGCGCACCGGATAGTTTCTGTACAGCCCTAACAGCTCTTTACTGATGCCGGTGCCTACCAGCCATTCTTCGGGCAGATCTATTTTAGGTAATTCTTTTTCCATTTTATTCTGTTTTTTATTTATTGCATGCTTCCACCACTCTTGTTGTCTCCGCCTGCCTTTACGTCATCATTTGTAATGCTACGCTGTGTCTTTTTCACCTGGGTTTTCAATTCGCCGAACCGCCAGCTGATGCTGATGCCGTATCTGCGTGAGGGATAACTGTTTTTTGACCATGAGCGGAACGTGTCTGTCCACACCTCATTGCTATAGGAGTTGTATTTCTGGAAGATATTGCTGGCAAAAAGCGAAATATTCAGCCGTTTGTCTTTCAGGAAAGAACGGTTCAGGTTGACACCGTAATAGTAGAAGGAAGAACCTTTTCCTTGCAGGGATATGTAAGGAGTGCTTCCTCCACCGTAAAAGCTGAGACGCAGCTCCCAGGGGATAGTCTGCTGTATGTTGGCAAACACCTCACCGGCAAATCCACTGTTGCGTGAGTTCAGCTCCTTACTCTGGAAGTCGGAATAGCTTCCGCTGGTATTAAGTGAGAGGCGGGTAGTGCTGCCCGGATTCCAGTTCATCCATAAGGCCAGGCGTGTGCGCTGGCTCTTGCCTACATTGCCGTAGGTATTCTCCTGTACCCCATTGTTCATGAAGGAATAGCGCTCAATACCGTTGTTGGTAAACGTATAAGTAAGGTTGGCATTCAGGCTGAACTTGGCACTGAAGGTATTGAAGGTCATTCCAAGAATGTGTGCCTTTTCTGTGTCCAGGTCCGGATTACCGTAGCTGATGGAAGTCGGGTTGCTGGTATCGCGGAAAGGATTCAGGTACCATATTCCCGGACGGTTGATACGCATGTTGTAGTTGGCACGCAGGGTAGCGCTTGTGCCTAACATATAAGACAGATTCAGGGTAGGAACCACGTCATCGAATCCGGCTTTGAAATTGCGTTCGGGTATATAGTCATATTCTACGTCCATGAACGTATGTTCGTAGCGCACACCAGCTTTTGCTCCGAATTTCTTCCATTTCAACTGATAATCAGCGTATGCTGCCAAAATGTGCTGTCCCTGCTGGTACTTGCTTGAAAGGTCCTGGCTGGCTTCCATCTCGCCTTGGGTGTTTTCCAGAAAATACCGACTGTCACTGTAATTTTCACGGAAAATGTATTTCATACCGGCGTCTATGTAGTGCTTTTCATTCAGCGGATTGACATAATCAACCTGTGCCGTATGCTCTGCCGTATGCGCATCGTTGTCGAAATACTGGTGAAGCAGGTTGAAGGGTACGTCTTTCATTTCGTCATAGTCGGTATCGGCTTCATTGTTGTTCGGCGAGTTGTTGAACTTGTAGGACAACGTGAGGTATTCTCCTTTCTTCTTGAAAGAATGCTGGTAGTCAGCATTGATACCGATGTTTCCAAACTGACTGATTGACCGGTTGAGAGTCTGGTAACTGTAGCGTTCTTTCCAGTCATTGTCGCTCATGATGGTACGCGAATCGCCGTGTGTGTCAAATTTCCCTCCAAAAACATTGGCTGAAAACGTAATCAGGTTCAGGGTGTCTATCTCATAACTTCCTTCAATGTTGCCGAACTGGAAATTTCCCGTACTCTTGGAAGAACCTTGTGTCAGCAGATGGCGGTAGTCGGTAGAGGTGAAATCTTCACGCTCGCTATCAGAAAGGCTGCGAGGCTGGTTCTGATGGTTGTATGAGTAGTTTCCGGTGAGGGTAAACTTTCCTACCTGCACTGTTCCGTAGCCATATCCCGACAGCCCCATGTTATTGACATTGGCTCCGAGCGTAACATTGTATCCCTGCATTTTGGCATCGGTCGTAATGATGTTCAGGATACCTCCGATACCTTCTGCGTCGTATTTGGCTCCCGGTTCCGTTATCACTTCGATGGACTTGACGGAGTTGGCTGGCAGACTGCGGAGCACCTCCTTCGGGTTGTTGCTCATCAGCGTATTGGGCTTTCCGTTTACATGTACCTTGAAATTGCTGGAGCCGTTGACTTGTATGTTATCCTCTCCATCGACGGTGACGAGCGGTACCTTTCGCAGCATTTCGAGGGTGGTATTGGTTTTGGAGTCAGGATCGTCTTCTATGCTATAAGAAATTTTGTCAATTTCTGCTTTTACAAGGGGTTTCTGGGCTACTACTTCCACGCCTTTCAGCATTTGGGCATCATCGCAGGTATAAAGTGTGCCCAGGTCGGCCACCCGCTGGTTATTGGTGATGCTAAAACGGCGGACCACTGTACGTTTTCCTACCGAAGTGATTTGCAGGGTATAATTCCCGGTTTGCGGTAATTTCTCCTGAAATTTTCCTTTTGCATCGGTCACATTCATTCTGACCGGTTTCTCCGGTGATTTGTCGAGCGTAATGCGTATGGTGGCATAGGGTTCGCTTTCATGTGTCAGTGAGTCGACAAGTATACCTTTCACGGAAAATTGTGCGTGAATATTACAAATGCTTAGAATCAGAAATGTAAAGATGCCTGTAAATTGTGCAAGAATTTTGTGTTTCATAAAATAAATAAGGTGTGTGGTTGCGGTTTTTGGTTTCTTGTTTGTTTCAAGTTGCCCAAAGATAGGGAAAAAATAAACTGCTTCTGTAGGTGGTAAATTAAAAATATGAAAAGGTGTGATAAAAGAAGTAATGGTATATTTTAAAAATAGACCATTGATGGGCCGTAAAAGTGCTACTTTTTAGTTAATTATCAAGGCTATTTGGACATTTTCTTTTTGCTGGCTTTAAAAATCAGCCAAAAATAAAATAAATAGACCTTGTGAGGGTTTGGGAATTGGTGTTACTTTGCACGCGGAAAAATAGTGTTCCGTATAAGTTTAAAGAAACTGATATATTTGATGTTTGCTGCAATGAATCTAAAAAAGAGAGTAATACTCATTTACAGCTTATTATCTTTGATTTTGGTGTCCTGCGCTAAAGAGGATACAGCAAAGAATAATGGAATGGGTACTTTTACAATGAAGCTGAATGCGACTAGTGAAGTGATAGGTCTGAATGAAAAATCGCGCGCAGAAGAAGCTGGTGAAGGTGAAACATTGATTCTGCCCGATGTGAATGATTTCTCGGTTAGCATTTCTTCTTTAGGAGAACAAGTTTGTGGATGGAGTTCTTACAAGGACATGTGCGAAGAGGAGATACCTGAATTACGTGTAGGTACCTATCAGGTAAAAGCATGGTACGGAGATGTGTCAAAAGAAGGGTTTGAGTTACCTTACTTTGAAGGAAATCAGGAATTTTCTATAAAGAAAAATGAAACGACTCCTGTAGAAGTTACTTGTTATTTGGGCAATGCTCAAGTGAAAGTTAACTATACTGATGAGTTTAAAAACTATTTTTCTGATTATTCTGCTGTCATTGCGACCTCATTAGGAAATGAGGTGGAGTATGTAAAAGATGAGACTCGGGCTGCTTACTTCTCTCCGGGAGAGTTGATTGCAAAGGTAAAAGTGAAAAAGTCCGGCCAGTCAACTGAAAATGTTTATCAGGTTAAAGTGTTTGAGGCAAAAGCTCGTCATATTTATTTGCTGACATTGGATGTGGAGGCAGGGTCGGCAACCATGACCGTGTCTTTTTCTGATGATGTGGCCGGAGAAGAGGTTCGATTCGATGTATCGGATGCGGCCTTGAATTCTCCTGCACCTTATTTTAAGGCAAATGGTTTTACTGAGAGTGTTCCTTTTCAATCAATCGAGGGGGCAGAACCGAAAGAGCAAGTTACTGCTTATGTGAATGCGGTTGCGGGTATCCAGTCTTGCCGTCTGACTACCACGTCGGGTTTTCTGTCGGGAAAAGGATGGCCCGATGTAGTGGACTTGGCTGCACCCGGAAAATATGCCTCAATTTTAACGGAGATGGGATTGGAAACCAAAGGATTGGAGGGTAATCGTGACCAAATGGCTCAGGTGAATTTTACTAAATTGATAAAGAACTTACCTACAGGTGGCAATCATATATTTAAACTGGAGGCTACGGATGTGTATGGCAAGGTTTCAGATACTCCGCTGGTGCTGACTGTGACTCCTCAAGGATGTGAGTTTGCTGTGGCGGCTACTTCAACGGAGGCTCCTTTTTACGGGAATACTTGTCAGGTGAATGTATCATTTAAAGATGGAAATCCGGCAAACGTACATTTTCAACTGGCAGAAGGAAAACAGGATTTGGAATTTGTGCGTGCTGAAGAATTACCATCAGAAGAAGGCCTGAAGGTCTATACGGTTTATTTGAAGGCACCTGAAACAGTGAAGTTTATAAATCCATTTAAAGTCTCTGCTTCTTACTTAAGTTATATAAAAGAAACAGGAGAACTTCCTGTGAGTATGGGTATTTTAGTGGATAACCCAGGGGACGTGTGGGCTAAGAAAGCTGTGTTTCATGTATATAATGAAACTGCTTTGGCTGATATAAAACTACAGAAACAGCAGGGCGGTTCCTGGATGGATGTGACAACTGAGGTTAATGGCAGCTATGGCCTGACGGCGAAGGGGCTGGAGTCGGGGTCCTCAGTGAAGTTACGTGCCGTAAAAGGGAAGGAGTATTCTAATTCTGTGGACATCGTGACGGAAGAGGAGTTGCAAATACCTAATTCTGACTTTGAACAGTGGTCAGTGCAAGAAGTATGGTATCAAACAATCTTTATGTCTGGTGGAGAACATATTTATTCATATTATCTGTCTGGTGGTTCTTCGGAGGATAAATGGTGGAGTACTTTTAATGATATGACGACTCAGCAACAGAGTGGCGTCGCTTCTTGGTATTATTGTGCTTATCCTGGCACAATGCCTACTAATGCAAGTGAAATGCATACGGCTACCTGGCATTGGAATAATCATGGAGGAACCTCCCTGTCAACAGGTGCCTATGAGGGAAATGTAGCTGCTGAAATAGCGACTGTGGGATATGGAGCGAACAACTGGTCTGCAATAAGTCATAATACGAAGTACAGACAGGCCGGGTATTTGTATCTTGGTACATTTAACCGGGATACACAGGAAAAGAATATGACCCATACTTTTACTTCTCGTCCTGATGCGATACAGTTCTATTATAAGTTTTATTCTTATAATGGAGAGACAACTAAAGTGTATGCGAAATTGTATGATGTAAACCGGAATCTGATAGGACAGGGAGAACTTAGAATTACGCAATCCATAGATACATACACTCAAGGACGAGTTGGTATCTCTTATGAGCAAAAAGCAAAAGCGTCTTATATTGAACTGGTATTTATGTCGACAGATGCAACTTCACCGGGAACGAAGGATATTCAAGGAAGTAAAGGGGCGTTTAATGCTGGTTACGGTGACTCACGTCATGTAGGTAGTATTCTGACAGTGGACAATGTAAAATTAATTTATGAATAAAATAAACCTAACTTATATGAAGAAACAGATTTATTTCTTATTAAGCTTGTTCGCAGTTGTTTTATTGACAACAGCTTGTCATAGTGAAAAGGTGGATTATGAAATAAAGCAGGAGGGGCAGTTGAATTTGTCTTCTTTGCAGTTGACTCCTAATACGGACCCGTTGGTTACAGAATCACGTGTAGCGGCAGAATTAAATGATTATATTGTGGAAGTGTATACTGAAGCGGGAGAACTTGTGAGTTCATGGAAGTACGCTGAGATGCCGGAAGTGTATACACTGAAAATAGGGAAATATAAGATTGTGGCACATGCTCCTGTTACGGAAGGCGCGGCTTTTGATACACCTTATTGTGAAGGAGAATCAAAAGTGTTTGAAATTACGCAAGATAACTTGACGGATGTGGGAGAAGTAGCATGTACACTGCATAATGTGAAGGTTACCATCGATTATGCTGATAATCTAAAATCTTTATTGGGCGATGATGTGAAGGTCACAGTTAAAATAGGCTCGGAGTCACTGGAATATGGAAAGGATGAAACTCGTTCGGGGTTCTTTCATTGTACAGAAACGAATACGGTTGATGTGATTTTTTCTGGTACAGTGGATGGAGTTGCGGAGAATGTAACCAAATCGTATACAGGTGTAGCGTTGGGCACAGAGCTGATAGTTACATATAATTTGATTGATGCGGTGTTTGTGGATCCTGGTACAGGAGGAAGTGCTTCTGTAAACGGTTTAAAACTGGATGCGACTTGCACATCGGTAACTATAGAGGGATCGGTTCGTCCTGAAGAAGATGAAATTTTAGATTTTGGAATTCCTTCCATTGTGGGAGAAGGGTTTGATTTGAGTCAGCCTGTCACGGATTTGTCTCAGGAAGTGGTAGTAGACTTACTGGCTCCAGAAGGGGCAGCACATGTATTTGTGGAAATAACTTCTGATAATGCGGAATTTAGTGGAGTAATTGCAGAAATGTTTCCTCAGAATCCTTTTGATTTGGCTGAACCTGGTGAGGCTGAAGAAAACTTAAATAATTTGGGCTTGCCTATAAAAGATGCTGTTATCGGTCAGCAAAAGGTGATTTTTGATGTGACGCAGTTTGTGGGCTTGTTGGGTGGATTCCCTGGAGTGCATCAGTTCAAATTGACAGTAGAAGATGTGAATGGGGAGAAGGCGGAAGCTACTCTGACCATAGACAGTAGTAATGCATAGTAAAATTTGGAAGGTGATGAAAAGAATTTTCTTAATAATTGGAATCATATCTTCGCTTTGTGCCTGCCGCCAGGAAAATCGCTATCTGAGTGAAGGAGAGGGAGCGTTGAACTTGCAGGTTACTGTGGGGGAGGCCGTAGAGGTGGTGTCCAGAGCATCTCTTGGAAATGAAGAAATAGAAGCCTTGAAGAATGATTGTAAAGTTCGTATTTATGAAGGCAACAAGTTGATAAGAAAATATTCTTCCTGGAGTTCTGTTCCAGAGAAAATAGATTTATCAGCTGGGACCGACTATCGGGTACGGGTCGTTGCCGGCGATTCAGTCTCGGCGTCGTTCGATAAAAAATTTTATGAAGGGATAGAGACTTTTTCTGTGCTTGACGGACAGACGATTTCTGTAAAGGTGAATTGTAATATTGTCAATACGTTGGTAAAGGTGAATTTTAGTGAGGATATGAAGACGTATTTGGCTTCAGGTACAGTAACAGTGTCGGTTGATGCGACCGATGGTGCCTTAGATTATAGTTGGAGTGAGAAGGAACAGGATTCGTATGTAGGATATTATATGCTGCCTTCTGGAAAAGAATATTTGACTTGTGTCTTTAGTGCTACAACAAAGACTGGAAAAAAAATTACTCAGACGGATAAGATAGAGTCGGCCAAGGCTTCTACTTTATATACGTTAAATTATGAACTCAGTTCTGAGGAACCTGAACGTCCGACAGATGAAGGGGGAGTCTTCTTTTCGTTGAAAGTGGATGAAACTCCGCTTTATACACAAGAGGAAGAGATTGGGATTTATCGTCGCCCGGTAATTCGGGTGATGTCGGGAGACGAGGAAATTAGCACAGATTCTCCTTGGTTTCTTAGTTTGAACTCTTCTGTTTCACCTAAGGTGATTATGACTGGTTCTTCTGCCTTGAAGACTGCTTCTGTAGCGGGAACATTATTGGAAAAGTTGGGATTTTCTGGTGCGATTGATTTGTTCTCATCAGAATCTGTTGGAGCTTTGCAACAGAAAGGGATTACATTGACATTTCCGGAAGAGGCTCAGGGAAGACAGATTGTCATGGATTGGGGGAGTTCTTGGAATAAGTTGCTGAAAGAAGAAACCGTGTATTCATTGGGATATGTACTGACAGATGAACAGGGAAAGCAATGTGAACTTGACTGGCAGATTGTGGTTTCGGATATGAATGCACAAGCCGTTGAAATTCCTCGTTTTGAAACTTGGGCAGACCGAACCGTCTTTTATGGAGAGGTGATTGAAGGACATACTTCGGAGGCAGGAACTGTATATAGCTTCCAGTATCGTAAGAAGGGAGAAGAAGCTTGGAGTCAGAATATTCCGGCTGTTCTTTCTGGACAGACAATCAAGTCGGATGTGTTGAAAGGACTTACTCCGGGAACTACTTATGAATATCGTATTTTGGAGGATACAAAAATTTCAAATATTGTTTGTGAGGTAACTACAGAGGAAGCCTCTGTATTGCCGAACAGTGGTTTTGAAAATTGGTCGGGAGATGTTCCTAAATTAATATATGGATCGGGTGAAACTATGTTTTGGGATTCAGGAAATCATGGTTCTCAGAAGGTTAGCCGTAATGTGACGACACCTGATGCTACGGTGAGACACAGTGGTAATTACTCTGCTAAATTATCGTCTATTTATGCAAGTATGTTGGGAATAGGACAGTTTGCAGCAGGTAATATATTTATCGGACAATATCTTGATACTCAGATGGATGGGCTTACCGGACACGGTGTCTTGGGATTAGGGCGTCCGTTTGCTTCTCGTCCTTTAGCTTTACGAGGATATATACGCTACATAAGTGGCAATGTAGATAAAGGAGGAGACAAAATAGCGAATGGTACTCAGGATAAAGGTATCATTTATGTAGCTTTGACAGATGGCGAAGGAGAAGAGTTCAACGGAACTCGCTGGTCGTTTGTGATAAAGACAAAAGAAAGTAAGTTCTTTGATAAAAATGGAGCTAATGTAGTGGCTTATGGAGATAAGATATGGGAGGCTTCTACAGAAGGTGAGGGTATGCATGAATTCATTATACCTTTTGAATATAAGAGTATGGAAAGAATTCCAAACCGGATTATGCTGGTTGCTGCCGCTAGTCAATTTGGAGACTATTTCCAAGGAAGCACCGGTAGCGTGATGTGGCTTGACGACCTGGAGTTGATATATGAAGAAAGTAAATTACCTGAAAATTTGAGATAAGTGAAGAAATTTATATTCCTTTTAAGTCTCTTGTGCTTGACCTTGTCGGTTCAGGCACAAGAGGGAAAGAAAAAGATAGCCGATAACGTATTTGTGCCTAAAGGACAATGGATTGTGGGTAGTTCTGTATCGTATTCTGAGCATACAGAAGAAAACTATCAGTTTTTAATTATTGATAAGTTCAATTCCGATGGATATTCTTTTAAAGTAAGTCCGTTGGTTGTTTATGGTTTGAAAGATAACTTAGCTATGGGAGGACGTTTTTCTTATGGACGTACTTTGACCAAATTTGATAATCTGAATTTTGATTTGGGAGATGATCTTTCAATTAATTTGAACGATACGTATGAACTGACGCATTCATACACTGTAATGGCTATCATGCGAAATTACATCAATTTGGGAAGTAGCAAACGATTTGCATTGTTTGCAGAAACACAGTTGAAATTTGGAGGTAGTCAGTCAAAACTTGTGACTAAATCAGGGCAGGAAGTGAGTGGAACCTATTCCACTTCTACTGATTTGGGTATTGGTGTTTCTCCGGGTATTGTTGCTTTTGTAAATAACTATACGGCTGTAGAAGTGAGTGTGGGAGTTCTAGGTGTGGATTTTGGCAAAGTACATCAGAAAAAAGACCAGATTTATACTGCAGATCGTTCTTCCAGTTCTGCAAATTTTCGTATTAACTTATTTTCTATTGGCTTAGGTATAGCCTTTTATTTGTAACAGAATGAGAAAGATAATATTATTCCTTTTCTTGTGCTTGGGAATAGGTGTGCAGAAAAGTTTGTCTCAAGTGCGTGATACGATTGTGATACATGATACGGTGTATGTTGAGAAACCTAAGAAAAAACCAATAACAGTAGATTCAAACAATCTGATAAAGATGAAAGCGATTGGTCGTTATGATCGTGGAATATTGAACTATCGTTTTGTTCCCAAAGGAAAATGGATTGGAGGATTAACCTTCTCGTACGTGAACTTGGACAGTGATAATAGCAGCATGTTGTATGCTATTTTGGGTGATATGGATGCTACGTTTACAATGAAGTCAATTCATCCGTTTGTGGGATATGCACTGAAAGACAATGTGGTGGTGGGAGCCAAGTTTGGTTACAGCCATATTGTGGGTGATTTGGGTAATATAGATTTGAATCTGGGAGATGATTTGAGTTTTAATATAGGAAATATGCGTTATACGGAAGATATGTATTCTTTCGGGGTTTTTAATCGCTCTTATGTGGGATTGGATGAAAATGGAATATTCGGATTGTTTAATGAAACAGCTTTGACTTATAAGCGGGGAACATCGAACTTTTCAGATGGAGAAGGAGATAGTATGACTCATACGGAGACAGATGTGAATGAGATACATCTGGGGATTAATCCGGGAGTAGCTGTTTATATTACTAAAAATGTGTGTGCGGAAATGTCCTTTGGAGTTGCCGGATTTAAGTATCGTTGGGAGAAACAACGGGATGACTCAGGAGCGGTAGGAAAAAGGAATAGTAGTGGCGCTAATTTTAAGATTAATCTTTTTAATATTAATATTGGTATAACCTTTTGCATGTAGTTATGTGGAATACATTATATAGAATTGCTATTAGTATAATACTGGCTGGTACTCTAAGCTGTTGCATCAAAAATGATATACCTTTTGCTAAGGTACCTCTTTCTATTACAGGTATAGAAGTTGAGGGACAGTCGGGAAGTGCTGTTATTTCGGAAAGTGAGAGTACGGTAACTGTTACTTTGCAGGAAACGGTAAACCCTAAAAAGGTGATGTTGAAAACTTTTACTTATACAGAAAAGGCTTCTTCTACTTTGACAGCCGGTACAGAGATAGATTTAAGCCAGCCTTATGAGGTTACTTTATCCCTTTATCAGGATTATAAATGGGAGATAATTGGAAATCAGCCTATAGCACGTCGCATGATAATTGATGGGCAGCTTGGAAATTCGGAGTTTGATGTGAAAAATCATTTAGCTACTGCTTCAATTCGAAAGAGTGCTGATTTAAAGGATATTGTTTTGTCTGATTTAAAATTGGGACCAGAAGGAGCTTTGAATGACGGAGTGAGTGGAACTCCGGAGGTTCAATGGACATTTTATCGTGATTTTGCCCAGGCATCTGTACATGTGACTTTTAGTGATTTTGTGGATGAGACTTGGACTCTCCGCGTTTACAAAAGTGATAAGGATGTGGTTACAGAATCTGCTGATGGATGGGTTAATGTGGCATGGTTATATGGTGCTGGTGTGGCCGATACGGAATGTGGCTTTGATATTCGTGAAGATGGAAGTGAAGACTGGACACGCGTAGATCAGAAGTATGTGACCATGGATGGAGGTAAATTTACAGCTCGTGTTCCCCATTTGAAGGCGAATACTACTTATGAATGTCGCGCTTACTCTGGCGATCAGGTCGGAGATGTGGTAACTTTCTCTACCACGGAGACAGGATCTGTACCTAATATGGGATTTGAAGACTGGCATCAGGAAGAGAAGGTGATTTGTCCATGGGCACAGGACGGGACTCGATTCTGGGATACTGGAAACCATGGAAGTACTACGTTAAGCGAGAAAGATAATATTACATTATCTACAGAAGACATTCGTCCTGGTAGTACAGGGAAGTTGGCTGCTGTATTGAAATCTCAGAAAATTGTAGTAAAATTTGCTGCTGGAAATCTATTTATTGGTGAATATAAGGAGACAAAGGGAACTAATGGCGTTTTAGGTTTTGGAAGAAGTTTTACTTCCTATCCGACTCGTTTAAAAGGTTATTTTAAATATCAGACTGCTTTGATTACGGAAGCTATTGATAAATATGCTTCATTAAAGAATCAACCGGATACTTGTATCGTATGGGTAGCTTTAGGTGATTGGGAACTTCAGGAAAATCCTAATAGTGGTGAAAAAACTGCGGTGGAAGTGCAGACGGATGACAAGGGAACAGGAAAGTATTTTGATAAGAACGATTCGCATATCATAGCTTACGGTGAGATGACATGTGGAGAAAATGTAAATGAATACACTCCTTTCTCTGTGGAACTTGAGTATAGGGCAACGAATCGGAAACCTACAGCCTTGCTGATTGTTTGTTCTGCCAGCAAATATGGAGACTATTTTACAGGGGCTCCAGGGGCTACTATGTGGGTGGATGATTTTAGCTTGGAATATGATTATGATGATTAGTCAGTAAGGGTATTGTAAAAGAATTGTAGCTGAATTTAGCTATACCATGGTAAACAAGTGTATTACTTTATTTGTTAGTAATAGATGTAACAAACTGGATGCCAGGGATACCAGTCCCACGGGAGATGGAAGAACGTGCTGGGAGGCTTCTTCTTCGAACCTGATGCATTGGTGGCTGAATGCGAACCGTGATTATGTGGAACGTTATCTGGAATACAAACGTCGTCTGAACCCGGATTTCTCGATTCCTTCGGCTTATCCGGATTCAAAGCATAGTGAGATTTATCAAGGATTCAAGAACCGTTTTGGCAATAAGTCGGGGTATATCGTATCGGGTGTAAACTGATTCTTGTCAGGAATCTGCAACTGGGTGATGTATCCTCAGAATGTGCCGGAACAGGAAAATGCGGGCTTCTTTTTTGAGGTGTTCGGTCGAAATTCGCTGGTGAAGCAGTATGGCAACGGGTATATGACGAAGGAGGAGTTTAATAACGCCATCAAATTGGCAAGGAAGCAGGGAATGGCCGTCGGACTGGATATTTTTATTCAGGGAGGCGGGCATGCCATAAATCTTTGGGGAGCTGAGTTCGATGAGAAGGGAGAGGTGAGTACGATTTACCTGTAGATAACAACGATGGAAATTTGGGTGACTGGATTTACAAGGCTAAAATTGTGTATGAACAGGATGCTTCAAGCGGAGCATTGTTTACTTAT
>OGZV01000588.1_pt1 | contig 38748 bp, 32 predicted proteins | sample 1576861 | NCBI WGS metagenome assembly OGZV01 (sample SAMEA3541501, study PRJEB24748) | human gut metagenome | biome: human gut; feature: human-associated habitat; material: faeces | place: China | collected 2012
GATTGAGTTTTTTCGCATCTCCCTTTTGGTACCTGTTGTGTATAAATGACTGAAATCATGCGCAAAGAAAGCGCACTTCCACTTTTTTCAGGATTTGGTGTAAAAATAACTGCACGCTGCCCTCAAGTCGCCATATGTAAATATTATGACGAGTACTATTCATATTATTATTCAGATTTAAGGTGACGGATGAAGTATTAAAAAGAAACGCAGTTCTTCCACAAAACAGAATAGGTGAGACCCGTACAGAGCATGAAGTAAATTTTGTATGCAGGTGTGAAGAATTTATTGGATTAATTTATTATGGAACAAGTTTATTGTTATAGGAAATTACCTGCCAAAGATTAAGCAGAACAATACGATAGGAATCAGAATCGTATGGACATTGCAGGATGAAAAAAACTGGAATGCAACTCATAGCTTTAGTGGAAGGATATGGAGGGCATCAGGTATTTTATGTATGCTATGCACATTATATTTGATAAAATCTGTGAGTAAGGAAGCTTGCATAAAAGCTAAGTAAGTTATCAATAAAATTGTGTAATTTATTTCTCATGGAAATTCATCTCCTTTCTGTTTACGATGTCATTATAGAATACGAAAAGAATTATTACTTGCCAAAATAACAGAATATATAGTCAAAAGTTGCTTAATACAGTGACAGGTTAAAATATCCTGCAATACTGTCATTGTTGAGTTTATTTATACAATTTAATATTGGAACATTTTACAACTATGACACAAGTATGCAACATAATAAACGAATGCTTTTGATAGAGTAATGATACACAATATCAGTTACAAAGAAGCAGGAGGATAGAAAGTGGACATGACACAAAACAAATGTTGCAGACATGGGGCAAGTTTACGTCGAAGGAGACGCAGGCACAGAAAGATACTGCGTTTTATCATATTTTCCTGTAGTATCATAGCTGTGGCTGTATTTGTGGCTGTGGGAAGCCGTATGATAACATCCGGCGATGGCGGGACAAATAGATATGATGTTGAAGCCGGAAACAATACATATAATAATGCTGTTATAGAAAATAGCAAAATCTCTGAAAATAATAAGATACAAAATGAACAGTCAATGCTTGATGATATAATGAACAGTACCCAATATCCAAAACAGCTACAGGAGCTTGCTTTAAAGAATGAAGAGGCACTTGAGTTTGTGTATGATTATCCGACGGAACATGTGAAGGAACACACAATTGACTTGACAGAAGAAGCGTCTATGGATAGTGTTCCGTTATTTGTGCAGTGGGATAAACGCTGGGGCTACGAAAAATATAGCGGCAATTTCTTTGCAGCAAGCGGATGCGGTCCCACTACACTTTCGATGGTAGTGGTTTATCTGACGCACAATAGGGAGGCATCACCTATTGCAGTAGCAAAGTATTCAAAGGAAGCCGGTTACAGTGTGGATGGTTCGGGAAGTTCATGGACGCTTATAAGTGAAGGCTGCAGGCACTACGGCGTAAAAGCAAAGACAATGGCGCTGGATGAGAGCAGAATGAAAGCAGAGCTTGATGCAGGACATCCTATTGTGATAAATGTGGGACCGGGAGATTTTACCGATACAGGACATTTTATGGTTATAACAGGCTATGATGATGAAGGATTTTCAATAAATGATCCAAACAGCATTGAAAAAAGTGGCAAAAGGTGGTTATTCAAAAATATATCATCTCAGATTAGAGCTGTCTGGAGTATGTATGTGTGAGAATATATTTGTATAAGTGCCGGTAAAACATCCTATTATTGAGTTAAATAACAGGGTGTTTTTTACAACTATGACACATCTTTATGCTATAATAATTCTATCATAATCATAGAAGAGGAGCAGCTTATGACCAGTATTCTCATAGTGGAAGATGACAACGACATAAATAATTTAATATGCAACACCCTGAAGGCAGAGGGATATCAATGCGAAAGAGCGTTTGATGGCAAGGAAGGGGCGGACAAAATTGAGCAGAACAGATATGATCTGCTGCTGCTTGATATTATGCTTCCTGAGATAAATGGTTATGAATTGCTTGACTATGTCAGGAGAATTGGGGATACTCCGGTCATAATAATATCTGCCATGGGACAGGTGGATGAAAGGATACGCGGGCTTCGTATGGGCGCGGATGATTACATATGCAAACCATTTCAGATAGGGGAGCTGCTTGCGAGAGTGGAAACCGTATTAAGGCGCACTCAGCGCATGGCAGAGCGTCTGGAAATAGAGGATGTAGCTATAGATCCTAAATCACGTACAGTGACAAAGGCAGGTGAGCAGGTAGAGCTCACAGTAAAGGAATTTGATCTGTTGTATGAGCTTATGAAGAATAAGAATGTTGCACTCAGCAGGCGCAGGCTTTATGAGCTTGTATGGCAGGAGGAGTATACCGGGGAGACAAGGACACTGGACTCACATGTACAAAGACTAAGGAAAAAGCTTGACTGGAATGAAAAGATTGTCACAGTTTTCAGAATTGGCTACCGTCTGGAGGTTCGCGGATGAAATTTTTCTATAAAATGTTTCTTGGAATGACAGTGATACTGGCTGTTGCCCTTGGAATGATAGAATATGTGACTCTATCATATTCACTGGAGCATGCAGTGAAAAGGGAGCAGGACAGTGCACTTTCACAGCATCAGATGATAAAATACTCGATTGAAACGGTAATCCTTAATATGAAGAGTGAGGATGTGGATAAGGAGCTTACAGATATGATGTCGCAGTCGGCAAAATCCATTGTTGGAGATGAAGGAGGAATGTATCTTGCTGATGATGATGGAAAAAGGATATATGCCAATTCATGTAATTATGAGCAAAAGGATATAAAGGTAAAGGATGGTACGCTTACATACCGTATAGTGTCAAAAGAGAATACTAAAGATACCGGTGAAAAGCAAAGCGGCAGATATATCCATGTCAAAAGTAGCTTTAAACTGAATGATAACAGGTATATTCTGATAACGGAAAGTGATATTACACCGGTTTTCGATGAGTCAAAGGAGCTTAGGTATAGATGCAGCGTGTACTACATTGTTATACTTGCTGTTGGTATGATGGTCATATTGATACTTTCCTGGATGATTACAAAGCCTCTTGCCGGATTAACAGCCACAACCAAAAAATTTGCAGATGGTGATTACACAGCAAGAAGTGATGTAAAGACAAAGGATGAAATAGGTGAGCTTGCGATGGCTTTCAACGAGCTTGCGAAAAACCTTGAAAGCAAAGTTTATGAACTTCAGATGGCGGCAAAGAAGCAGGAGGATTTTACTGCAAACTTCGCACATGAGCTCAAAACCCCAATGACATCAATTATCGGATATGCCGATACCCTGTATCAGAAAAAACTGTCTGAGGATGAGGTGCACAGTGCTGCCGGAGTCATACTGAATGAGGGCATGAGGCTTGAAGCATTATCATTTAAGCTGCTGGAGCTTATCACTCTTGATAAAAATGATTTCAGGCTTGAAGAAACAAGAATATCTGAGATTATAGCAGATTGTGTGGAAACCGCACATGAAGCGGCAAGAAAGCATAATACAGAGATTGTGTACAGTGCGGATGAGGCATGGGTGTGGCTGGAATATGATCTGTTTAAGACCATGCTTCTTAATCTGATAGACAATGCAGTGAAATCAGGAGGCAGCAAGGTAGATGTATCAGGCAGACTTATTTCGCACAGTATTTATCGTATTGCAGTTTCGGACAATGGAAGAGGAATACCGCCTGAAGATATAGAGCGCATTACAGAGGCTTTTTATATGGTTGACAAGTCGAGGTCGAGAAGTGAGCATGGAGCAGGGCTTGGGCTTGCACTTGTATCAAGGATTGCTAAGCTGCATGATACAAAAATCCATTATGAGAGTGAGTCAGGTAAAGGAACCAAGGTGTATTTTGACATGAAAGCGGAGGCATTGGATGAGAAGTAAGCATTTATCAGTGCGCAAATGTATTGATAAAAAACCGGATAAAATCAAGGGAATAGTGTGTATATGCATTATTCTGGCAGTTGTATGTGCGGGAAATATGATACCGAATTATCTGATTTTACTTAAAGCAGCAAAAATTGCCAAAACGAGTACTACGATAAGCAACGCAGATATAAGCCCCTACAGCAGCTCTATTTCAGCTGAAGAGAGGCTTACTAAGATGATGTCTCTGATGCAGGACAATGTAAATGAGCTGTGGAATGGGAAATATAGTGAGAAAAGGGAACCGTTGGATACTGAGATTCCGGTGGGACAGGCTTATACGGCTATTCAGACTTTTCTGAAGGGTGCCTGTGAGCTGCAGAAGCAGTCAGGTATTATGCAGATGCTCGGTGAAGACGATATAGTTATGCTCCAAAGCCTTGAAAGTAACTATTCAAAGGATACAGACAGCGAAATAGAACAGACATATGAGGCAGCTCCTTGGCAATATGGTGCAGGAGTTGCTTTGGATGATAGCTTTGACAACTCAATATCAGATTGTTTTGTAACATCGGATATAAGCAAGGAATTGTCGGCGTGGGTATTTATAATATCATTTGAAGATACGAGAATGCTGGCCGCTGTTGATGCGGTGCTTGGAGTACCGTTTTATATTACATATTATTGTGCAGATGTGGATAGTCCTAAGGCACAGGCTGTAGTGATGAGAGATTTATATGCAAAGACATATGGCAGCGATTATTCTATGGGCGATCCAAAAGAGTCTGAGTCAAAAATAGATTCTTCCTTTGAGACAAATATAATAGAGAATTTTTATTATGGGAATAATTATACGCAAGGGGATGATGAATATACCGGTTTTGAACCTTATGTATACTCTTGTTCATCGGACAAGCTACAGATGGAATATCAGGTTATTACAAGAATCCAAAGATTTGAAAAAAAGGGAAAGCAAGTGTCATCATATAATTCGCGTGTTAATATATGTCTGTATTAACCGGACTAAAAAGCTCTCTGTGCAATGCACGGGGGCTTTTTAAATTGCATGCAAGCATCAATGATGCCTTTTGACCCTCATTTCATAATAATTACTATAATAGGGCATATGAGGATACTATTTCTGATTTTGAGACCAGAATGTATGCAAAACCGGAGGATGTAGAGGAATACTTGAATAACAGTCCGAAAAAACCGTATATTTTATGCGAATTCATGCATGATATGGGAAATTCAATGGGTGGACTTGGCTCTTATATGAAGCTGATTGATAAATACGATATGTATCATGGCGGATTTATATGGGATTTTATTGACCAGGCAATTATGGTAAAAGATCCCGTTACAGGAAAAGATGTTTTACGCTATGGCGGTGATGTTTATGCTGATGAAATTATTGTAAAATATACATACGAGACCATAACAACTCCGGCGACAACTATTCTTGTGAGCTATAGCGTTGATGCGTCCGGAAAGATTCGCGTGGATGTACATTATAATGGTGTACAGGGGCTTCCTGAATTCCCTGTATTTGGAATGAGATTTATTATGCCAACATTGGCTGCCAAATATTTATATAAGGGACTCTCCGGGGAAACATATCTCGATGGACAGTGGTTTTGGAAGTCTTAGAACCTTTAATCGTGTTTTTAAAGAAAAATATAGATTGACACCAAGCGAGTATAGAAATAAATTACAAGACGGATGAAGTATTAAGAAGAAACGCAGTTCTTCCACAAAACAGAATAGATATGATTAATATTTCTTTAATTTTGTCAGTATACTATTTACATAGTACAAATAGTAATGTACCTTAAAAAAGTACAGGATGGTACAAATAATCAGAAAGAGATATGATAACAATGAAGAAGAAATTAATCACAATAATAATTGGAATGATGCTTTGTGCAGGACTTTTTGGAGGCTGTGGAAATAAGAATATAAGCAAGGATAATATTGAAACGGATACTGCCGAAGAATCGAAACCGCAGGATTCAGATAAAAAACAGGAGCTGCCAACTGCAACATATATGGGTGGAAGCAATACCATTACTGAGGTGTGTAAGGAACTGAGTTCAGCCGGAGCATCGCATGTAGATACCTTTAAAGAATGGGTAACTGATTTTGCGGATTCAGCCGGGAAGAATGCAAAGCTTAAGGATACCTGGGCAGATGCGAATAAAATGAAAGCAGATACCGGTAAATGTATGGATGGCTGGGAGGCAAAGCATGACTATTCAGATGCCGATTGCAGAATGACAGCTTTTCTTTTGCTGGATGGGTTGCTTCACGCACAGTCAGTGGAAGATAGCTATAGCGGCACGTATTTAATGTTTGATACACAAGCCATAGATAATGTAGACAGGTATGAAATCATAAGGCAGAATAAGGACATGTTTACTACATTATACGGAGAAAAGAGTATTACGGATGATAAACATCCTGAAAAGACATTCTCTGACAACTGGAAGAAGTATGGATTTCAAATAGACAGTGACCGTATATCACTTATTAGCATAGCAATATATGATCCGGATTCTGATGCGATTTTCGTAGGGCATACAGGCTTATTGATAAAGTACAGTGACTATTATCTGTTTGTAGAAAAAATAGCATTTGAGCAGCCATATCAGGCAACAAAGGTAAGCAACATGGATGAATTGTTAGATATCCTTTCTCTGAGACCTGAGTATTTCGGAGAAGAAAAAGAAGCAGGACCATTTGTATATAATAATGGAGACTATGTTGGAACGTTAAAGAAGTAGTATATTTGACTAAAAAGCTCTCTGTGCAATGCACAGGAGCTTTTTATATGCAGACCTCTATTTATTTGTGCTGTCTGCATCAATTACAGACTTAATCTGCTTCATAAGGGCATCATAGTTGTCCTTGTTATCAATTCCGCCGAGCATTGGTTCACCTACAATATTGCCATTTCTGTCAACAAGTATAGTTGTTGGAAAGGCCATGATTTCTGAGGCATATTTACCGGCAGCACTAGAGGAGTCAATTGACAGATTACGATATTTGACACCCTGGCTTTCAAGAACAGAGGCAGCCTCTTTGATAGCTTTTTTATTGCCATCGAAGGTCTCAGTGTTGATGCCAACAACTTCTCCGCCCATTGATTTGATAGCATCATTTAATTCGTTAAGCTTGGATAATTCAGCGACACATGGTTTGCAGCCGGTAAACCAGAAATTGACGACTGTTACTGCATTACGGGAAAACAGACTTTCATCAACCTTATTGCCATCAAAATCCTCACCGGAAAAATCACTGAATACAGATGAGGCTTTAGAGCTGTCCTTCTTGTTATCGTCTGATGATGTATTTTTGTTTTCAAGCTCTGCTATCTGTTCCTCGATTTTGCGTATGGTTTCAATATCCTCATTAAGTGTTTTAAGCTCATCGTCTGTGAATGAATTCTTGTTTGATTCTACGGTACCGGCAAGATAATCAGCATAATTTCCGTTTGGATCGGCGTCACTTTTGTTCATCATGCCAAATGCCTTGTTCCACACATCATCGTGATCTGCAAAAAGCTGATTTTCCTGCTGATATAAATCATCCAGCCTGGAATTTGATTTGCCGGATGCTTCTGAGCCGGCTTTAGTCTGAGTGTTCTTAGAATCTGTTGTGGAAGCTTGCTTTACGCCACATGCTGTAAGTGATAATGCTATGCAGAGTGTAAAAATAGAAATAAATGATAATTTGTTTTTCATGAGTAATTTCTCCTTTAAAATAATAGTAAAATGTTTAATAGCTATCTGTTGTCATTTTTTTGACATGATTTTCCCATAAACCGGTAGCAGATGGCGTCCTTCGGACATGCCTTTATGCAGGCACCGCAGCGTATGCACTCGGGGTGATCCGGTGTCTTACACACATCCACATCCATCTTACATGCCTTTGAGCATTGACCGCATCCGACACATTTGCTGCTATCAACGGTGATTTTGAGCAGGCTGACCTTATTAAATAATGAGTAGATTGCTCCAAGCGGACAAATCCATTTACAGAAGGGCCTGTAAAATAAGATACTTAGTACAATCACTGCAATTAAAATCATACACTTGAAAGAAAAAAGCTTTCCCAGCGCAGAACGGATAGCAGCATTTCCAATAGATAACGGTATAGCACCCTCTAAAACACCCTGGGGACAGATATATTTGCAGAAGAACGGGTCTCCCATTCCTATAGAGTTCGTTACAAGCATCGGAAGAAGTATAACGAAAACAATAAGAATGACATATTTTAGGTACCTAAGAGGCTTTAGTTTGGCTGTGGATAATTTCTTTCCGGGGATTTTATGAAGTAAATCCTGAAACCATCCAAATGGGCACAAAAAACCACATATAAATCTGCCGAGAGTTACACCGAGTAAAATAAAAAATCCGGTTATGTAGTATGAAAACTTAAATTTTGATGATCCGACAACTGCCTGAAATGCCCCTATTGGACAGGCTCCTGTCGCGGCAGGGCAGGAGTAGCAGTTTAATCCGGGTACGCATACTGTTTTTGCATTGCCCTGATATATTTTACCCTTAAATAAATTTGGAATATGAATATTTGTCAGCAGCGTTGCTGCGGCCTGTATCCAGCCACGTATTTTTGCCAGTTTTCTTGATAGTAATTTCTTTTCCTTATCCAATTCCAACACACTCCAGACATAGTTTTATTGCTTTACCAAGCACTGTAGCCGCCTCACCTCTGACTGCACCATAGCTTATCATGGATACACCAAGGATAAGCAGAATGATTTGACATATTTTTTGGTATTTCAACATAATGTTGCTCCTTTTTGTTGTATTGTTGACCAGCTGACTTTGGTATTATACAATATAGGTTGTAAAATTATTGTTAAGAAGCAGGAGAACATTTTGAGATTATTAATTGTTGAGGATGAGAAACAAATATGTGATATGGTTGCAAAGAGTCTGTATGCTGCCGGTTATGAGGTGGATACCTGTTATGATGGGAAAGAGGCTCTTGAATGTATACTGTCGGAGAATTATGATCTGATAGTTTTGGATTTGAATCTGCCGGGGATGGATGGCATGGAGCTTCTTAAGGAGCTTAGAAAATACAATGATGAAACTAAGGTTTTGATATTATCTGCAAGAGGTCAGATTGCTGATAAGGTAGAGGGACTGGATGCAGGAGCAAATGATTACATGGAAAAACCATTCCATCTGCAGGAGCTTGAGGCACGTATCAGAAGCCTGACAAGAAGGAAATTTGTACAGAATGATATATGTCTTAAATGCGGAGAAATAAAGTTTGATACGATTAAACGCGAGGCATATGCAAAGGAAGAGCCGGTTCCACTGACAAGAAAAGAGAATGGCATTTTGGAATATTTACTTATCAATATAGGCAGACCGGTGAGTCAGGAGGAGCTGATAGAGCATGTGTGGGATGCCACGGCAGACAGCTTTAGCGGAGCAATCAGGGTACATATGTCTTCACTTAGAAAAAAGCTTAAGGCGAAGCTTGGATATGATCCCATTCAAAACAAGGTAGGTGAAGGCTATAAAATACGGGAGGAGTCTGACAGATGAAAAGAATGTCGCTACAGTGGAGACTTACGTGCATTACTACATTGTGTATTGCTATTATATGTGGCTGCCTGACTATGTTTGTCTATAAAAATGGTGTGCATTACATCGATTCTCTGCAGAATGCGGTAGAGTCACAGGGGGATGAAAAAGGAAACAAATCAGATGAAATATATATCAGCATACCGGACGATAAGTGGGATGAGTTTGCGGATGAATTTTCGGTTCAGGTGTACAATAATAAGGCCGACTATAAAAGAAACAGTCTGATAATCACGGTTTTGCTGGCGCTTTTGGGAGGTGTCGTCACTTATTTTATAAGCGGGCATGCACTCAGACCAATCAGGGAGTTTTCAGATAAAATTGAAGAGGTACAGGCTCAGAATCTGTCTGATTCAAGAATAGAGGAAAACAATGTTAAGGAACTGAACCAGCTGGGTATTTCTTATAATAAGATGCTTGAGCGTCTGTCGGAAGCATTTGAGATACAGAGACAGTTTACTGCAAATGCAGCACATGAGCTGCGTACTCCATTAGCGTTAATGCAGGTACAGCTTGATTTATATAATTCTGCCTCTCACCCTGGAAATGATACAGACACTTTGCAGACCATAAAAATGGTTACGGAACAAAATGATAAATTAAACAGGATGGTAAAGACTCTTCTTGACATGAGTGAGCTTCAGACGGTGGGAAGGGATGATAAAATTATATTGGATGCTATTGTTGAAGAGGTTTTGGCAGACCTTGAGCCTCTTGCCGTGGAAAAGAATATAAAGCTGATTGGAAAATGTGAGGATGCCACTATGATAGGCAGTGATATCCTTATTTACAGGCTTGTATACAATCTGGTTGAGAATGCCATCAAATATAATCATCCGCTCGGACAGGTTACAGTAACCGCATATCAGAGAAACAAGCATGTTTATCTGTCTGTAGAAGATACGGGAAGCGGAATACCAAAGGAGCTTAGGGAGAGAGTGTTCGAGCCATTCTTCCGTGTGGATAAATCCAGAAGCCGGGAGTTGGGTGGCGTAGGGCTAGGTCTTGCTTTTGTCCGTGAAATCGTTAGAGTACATGATGGCAGTATTTGTATCAAATCAGGCAAGACTGGGGGAACGATTTTCGAGGTGACTTTTGCACAGCATTCAATGTAGCGTTCCATTTTACACATTTGTCAACGCTATTAAAACAGATTTGCTAAATGAGAAAAATAGAATAATTTGTTATTTGAGTGTGTGAAATAAAGTCTGTAAATAGACATTCTATGATAAGTGATGGAGCTGTAAGTTCATGAAATGAGCTTGCAGCTCTTGTTTATATAACTAGCATATAAAAATACCCATGTCAAGGACGCCCATTTTTCAGTCACCCTGTCTAAAGCTTCAAGAGCTTTTTCTTCGTTAACTGCCTGATATATTGTTTTAAGATCTTTTGCAAAAACTTTTCTGTCCTTGTCAGATGGGAGTCACAGTACCGTAACAACGACGGCGACATTCCCGTAATCGATTCACGCAATTACGAATCCGAAATACAAAGGGAAATTGCACGTCTTAAACGTGAACTCCGTGATACTCAGGACGCACTCGATGTGTTAAAAAAAGCCATAGGCATTCTGGAAAAAGACTAACCGAAGCCATCTATATAGACGTTGCTTTTTCACTTGTTGCCTTTCTTCGTGCCCACAGCAATTTTCCGGAAGGGGAGATTTCTCGGATGTGGAAAGAAACATTTTTCTTGATTTATCTTGTTTTTGTTGCTTTCCGGCTTCGAATTTCTTGCGGGGAGCCAATTTTTGCCACACAGTTTGTTATTTTCCTGCTTCTTTGTTGCTTTTAAGCAAAAATAACGGGCTTCATGATACTCCCCAGTCTATCTGACCGGGGCGTATCATAATGCCCGCTACTTTTCTAATATTATATATCTTTATTTAACTGTAACTTTCACTCGTTTGTACACACCATTCTGTGCATAAACATAAACTGAACACTTGCCTTTCTTCTTAGCTGTAATGACTCCCTTTTTGGATACAACAGCCACATCCTGATTATCTGATTCGAAGGCTGTCTTTCTATGTTTCTTTAATTTAACCTTCTTTGATTTAGCAATCTGTTTAACTTTTAACTTGAACTTCCTGCCCTGCTTTAAGTTAACCTTTGATTTGTTCACTTTAAGTTTCTTACAGTTACCTACTTTTCCACCCTTTGTTGCCACATGAATTAACTTGGATATTGCTACCACTTTGCCCTTTTCATTTAATGCAACAACCATGTACTTATAATAAGTACCTTTCTTTAGCTTCTTATTAGTAAATGTCTTTCTGTGAACAGTTGCAATCTTCTTATATGAAGTTCCACATTTTGCACCATATATAACATATTTCTTAGCAACCTGTATTTTCTTCCATGTAAGACTGATAGCCTTCTTCTTGCTCTTCTTAACCTTTACACAAAGTTTTCCGAAAGTAGATCCTGCTAAATCCTTATCATTCTTGCAGTTAAGTATTTTCTTGTTAACCTTACCTACATCGCTTCCTTCTCCAATTGCTACTGTTGAAGTTTTACTCTGTGTTGTAGACGCCATTGTTGTCGGTGCCTCTGTTGTTGGGGCTTCCGTTGTTGGGGCTACTGTAGTAGGAGCAACCGTTGTTGGTGCCTCTGTAGTAGGAGTTACCGTTGTTGGTCCCCCTGTCGCTGGGGCTACAGTTGTTGGTACCTCTGTTGTTGGTGCAACCGTTGTAGGTGCTGCTATTGTTGGTGTTGTTGATTCCTTTGTTGTTGAGGCAGTTGTATCTTCAATCTTAATATTTTTAAAGTTAATATTTGTTCCTGCATCAACATTCTGTCCTAACTCAAACATTACTTTTATCTGGTTGTTTGTTACTGTGTATGTTCCTGTTAAAGTTCTTGTACCATTTGCCGGTATATCTGTATATACCTGTGGATCCTTTTTATTTGAAAAATCTTCTTTTATACCAATTGAACATGCTTTTGATGCAGTAACATCTACTGTTACTTTATATGTATGTCCGCTTGTTACGTTATCTGTATAACTTCCCTGTACTGACCATGCTTTTCCTTTGTTTGCCTTATCAACATAAATATTATAGTCTGCGTCTGATGCCCACTTATATGATCCAGAAGCCGTTCCACTCAAGTTTCCAAAGTAACATTCCCATTTACCTGATGGTGTCCACTGATTAACTGTTGCTTCTGTATATCCTGATGGAATATTATCCTTTTCCCCAACACTTTTTACATCAAAAGCAATATTGTCAACATTTGCCACATATTTATGTGAGCCATCATTCTTAAATACAATATATACATTATGAAGACCACTTATGGATTTTTCAAGCTGCTGACTTACAGTAGTATATGTACTCCAATGATCTCCTGTAACCGGAAGATTAATAGTTGCTACAGGTTCTCCTACCTTGCTGTCTATATACACCTGTGCATATCCGCCTGCATCGCTCTTTTGTCCCGAATAGTTAAAGCTTACCTGAGATGCCGAACCGTTAAAGTACACACTGTCATATCTTACCCATGTATTATTTTCCACTCCACCAATGTTTTTGCCATCATTAATTATATGGCCGGACTTTGCATCAAACTCTTCTGCTTCTACTTGGCTTGCATCATGTATTTTAATTGTCTTCTTCTCAATGTCCACAATTCTACCCAATGACTGATAAGCTTTTAGAATTTCATCATCTGATGCTTCTCCATTAGCATACACACTGCTTGCCTCTTTTAAATTATTTTCAAGACGTTTTGCAATAGGCAGATATTCACCTGTGGCGTCTATTGATTTTGCTACATCAATGGCATTTTTTAAATCACTCTTTAATATTCCGTTATTCTTATATCCCAGCATCTCAACTTCTGACAAATAAGCATCTGTTCCTGTAAGAACAACTTTATATCTTGAGTATTTGCCCACTTTGTCTGCACTTATTCCAAATGGTCTTGTATACTTGCCCCAAATATTAAAGAACAAGCTGCCACTGTCATGGTAGTCTCCCAGTAAAACCCAGTTATCATCTTCATTAGCGCCATACACCTTTGCCCTATCCGGTGTTCTTCCTGATTTTGATGATGTAAGAGTCAACATTCTTACAGCTTTTTTATCGGTAAACTTAAACATAAGTGTAGTTGTATTATCAACCTTTGTCTCTGTATCTGAATTATTATCAAATAAGTTATCCAATGTAGTCACTCCTGTACTTGAAGACTTATTGGCATCCTTTGAATAGTCCGTATATACTTGCGGCTTATTGTCATCTGTAGTTATGGATGTAAGGCTATCCTGTTCAAGTCCGCGCTCTTTATTAGGTGTTGAGGACATATTAAATTCAATTGTTCCACCTTTAATTAAATCCTTGTATTTTATAAATGTTTTATCATACTTTTCTCCATTAACGTACATACTGTCTACATACACATTTTCCTTACTATTGTTATTTGCCTTAATTACCAGTTTTTTATTTCCTTCCAAATTAACAGTTACTTCTTTAAACTGTGGTGAACCGATAGCAAATTCATCATTTCCCATTGACAATGGATAAAATCCGATGGAAGACAATATATACCATGCTGACATTTCACCATTATCTTCATCACCAATATAACCCTGCCCAAAGGTACTTCCTGCATAACATCTTGCAAGAATATCTCTTACATACTTCTGTGTCTCCCACGGACGGGATGAGTACAGATACATATATGGAATATGATGGGACGGCTGGTTGCTGTGTCCATACTGACCCAGTTTTACTTCTCTTGCTTCCCTCTGTTCATGAATACCACCAACACCATCCATGGCGCCATATCCAATATATCCTCCATCAGTTGTAAAGATTGTATCAAGCTTGTCTGCAAGCTGGTCGCGACCGCCATATAAGTTTGCAAGTCCAATTCCATCCTGTGGTACAGAAACTGCCATGTTAAATGCATTGGTTTCTGTATAATCTGCCCCCCACCAGAATGGATTAAATCCCGTATTATTGTCACTGTTTCCTAAATTCAAAGAACCGTCAGCTTTTCTTCCTCTCAACCATTTTGACGTGACATCCTGACCAGAATCGTCAAATAAGAGGGAATAGTTCTTTGCTCTGTTTAGATAGTAGTAATATTCAGACATATAGTTTGCTTTCTTTGTTGCATCGTTCGTCTGATTTGCCAATTTCTTTGCCATCTGAGCAATTCCGTAATCGTTAATATATCCTTCCATGGACCATGAGAAATTTTCATTTTCATCAGCTGGTACATATCCAATAAAGTTCGAAACATTTAATTTTTTTCTTCCTCCATTTGTAAGGTTATCGGATACAGTAGCTGCATTTCTCAATGCGGACCTGTATGCATTTTCATAATCAAATGATATGCCCTTCACCATTGCATCGGCAAAAATAGCATCACTGCTTGTTCCCACCATACTGTTGGTTCCACCTGGTGCAATCCATCTTGGAACCCATCCTTGATCTTTATAATGCTGTACCAAACCGTTTAACAACTCTGTTGCTTTGGACGGTGTAAACAGTCCATACCCTGACCATGCAGTACGATATGTATCCCAGAAACCATTATTAATATAAATCTTTCCCTCCACAGGATTTGCATTATCATCTTTGTAAGGGCTCTTGTATTTCCAAACCGGATTACTGTTTGACCCTGTATTTTCTGACATAAGATTTGGATAACAATACATACGATAAATACAAGAATAAAGTGTAACTAACTGTTCATAATTTGCGCCTTTAACATCTGTGATAATTCCAAGCTGATTATCCCATTTAGACTGTGCCTTGTTATAAACCGTTTCAAAACTGTCTCCTCCAATTTCAAGCTCCAAATTCTTCTTTGCCTGATCATAGCTGATGTATGATGTGGCAAGTTTCATTGTAACTCTATTGGAATTAAAGGATGCAATACTTTTCCTGTCATTTATTTTAGTTCCCTTAGGAGTCTCACTAAATTCTCCGTAAATGTACATACGCTTCGAACCATTCCCTGTATGGTCAGAATATGTTTTAAATGTATTTCCGCTATATTCGGTCCTACTTCCACCATTGGCACAATCAAAGATAACACTCTTGTTTGCCGTGTTATTATAAGTAAACCGTACCACTGCGCCATGAGATGTCGGTGTCAGCTCTATCTGTGAATTTGCTGCATCGCCTCCATTGCCATCAAAAGAAACTTTATAATAATGCGCTTTTGCTACCTCATTATTATGACTAAAGTTTGCTTTTAACGTTCCCAATCCATAATCGTCATTTGTATTATAATCTTTGCTGGTATTTACCATAAATTGCCAGGTTCCTCTATCACCAACCCATATAGACGGTTCATGGCTTATTCTCATACAACGAAATTCATCTGTTTTCTGATATTCATAAGCCGTATTACTGCTTGCGCTGGTTGCAGGAATCCAAAAGTTGAATCCGTTTGGCACTGTTACTGCTGGAATTGTCAACCCTCTGGAGAAGTTTCCTGTATTGTTCGTTCCTCTTAGAATATTTACATAATCTGATAAATGAGAATATACCGGATAATCCTGATTATATATTTCAATGTCATCAAAATATGTCTGGAATTTTGCTAAAGCCCTCGCATTATGAGCTTTCATATCGTACACAACCAAAATCTTTTCAATGACTTTTCCCTTTGCCACATCACCAATTTTGCTGTAAATTTCATTCCACTGTTGTGCCACCAGTGTACGACTATCTCCCTGAGACTGTGCATCCACCTTATTTCCATTTTGATCAATTGCACCTAACTCACTTAAATAAGTTCCATCCTTAAACTTTAAATCCACCGCCATATGCATCTGTGTATATTCATAGTCATATTCGTCTCCATTAGACATGGAAGGAAAAATTACATATCTTAAATTTGTATTATCACTTACTGTAATATTCAAGTTGTCATAAATAACATTATAAGAATATGCATGACCAGTTCCTACATGAACTCCCTTGCATACAAGAGAGTGGCTTCCTGTCCAACCCACATTGGATTTTTGATTCCATGCATCGCTCGGTCCGGAAGTAATATTACTATTCATTCTGCTAATAGAAGCACCAACTTCCTGACACTTGCCTGTTGCAAGAATAAACTCTGAAAATTGTGTCATGGAACCACCATTTTTATTTGCTGTAATCCGCAATCTATACTGGCGATATGCTTTGCTGTTATCCAATTCAAAATAATTTTGTTTATATCTGCCATTAAACACCTGATTTGCTTTATTGTCGATGGTTACCCAGCTTTCATTATCCGAATTTCTACCCTGAAGACTCCAATTCTTAGGGTCTCTTCCGGGAGCATCATTCGCAGAAGTTATCGCATAGGATTTTATAACCTGTTGACTCTTTAGTTTTACAATAACTTCCGACGGCTTTACGTCAGTTAAATATTTTGTTCTAGAGTTTCCGTCAAACAAATTTTTCAAAACTTCATTATCATTTTTCGCGGCACTTCCCGAGTAACTCTCGATTTCACCGGATAAATTTCCATTTATCTGATAGCTTAGTTCATTTGTTGTAATATTGGCTGTGCCCTTCTTATCATCTACTGTAGAAGTTTTAAATCCATCTGCTGATTCAAAGGATGTAGACCATAATTCTCTTTTTGTTGTATCTGCATCTATCACTTTTCCATGCACAGTTTCGCTTTTCGTAACGAATCCCACAGGAAGAGCCATACATACTGCAAGTAGAATACTGATACCCTTTCTTAGTTTTCCTTTCTTTGTCATAATGTCCTCCTTTTCAACTACAACATAACTGTACCTAACATAAAAATGCCATATCACTTATGCCATATAATAATTAAAATATATTTTATATTATACCTAAAATGTTGTTTGCCGCATATACTTTCTAAAATTCAGATACCACTAATAAAAAACATGCTTCGCCTATTCAACTCCCTCGCCACTCAATCTTGAGGGGTGGGCTTTTCTTTTGCTTCATTTTCCTGCATAATAGACATATGAATATCTTACAAAGAATCTTTACCGACTATTATGAAGAAATTAAATATACTCTTCATCACAGAGCTTCTGAGATGGAAAATATCGAAAAGATGATAAACTGTGGTGATCCTTCTTTTGGTGGTGCTATGTACGGCTGCCCACACTGTGGAAATCTTAAGTTCATTCCTTTTCGCTACCACAGCCGTTTCTGTCCCGCTTGCGGTAACAAGTATTCCATGGAACGTACTACATCTATGTCTTTTAAACTGGTTAACGTTCAGCACAGACACTGCCTGATTTTTGAAGGTGGCTACAGCTATGATGGCATGTTCGTTACCTTCCATTACAATTGTCACGAAGACGAAAAGTATGTCTAAAAAACTCTCCCTGCTATGGATTTCATAAAACGGTTAATCAGACACATCCCTGAAAAGCACTTTAAAATGATTCGATATAATGGAATCTATGCCCGCCACCCGGCAGGCTGTTTTCAATTTACCAGAACGCCAACTACGGTCTTTCCTATAAAGAAAAAAAGGCTCCAATGTGACTAATTAATCACATTGGAGCCTTATTCTCCTATATTTGCCGAAATTGTATCATATTGGTATCACTTCGGTAATATTATATACAATTATGTGGTTCAAAGCCCTTTATTTAAAGGCTTTCTTAAAATTTGAATTCAAAAAAACGTCTATTCAAAATCGGCGTGTACCGAGCTTAACTTAAACATATTTGTTTAAGTTAAGTGTTCTTTCAGCCGTTTTTCTTCCTATATTATATAATTTGTATTATCCTTCTGATCTCGTGTTGCCATAGTGTTGCCACAAGGGTATTATAACATAAGTTAACATTTTAGTCATTTTTTCATTATACTTATGGGAAATAAGCATTAAAACAATATTACTACTAATAACCAATATGATATTACCGCCTATTTTTTCTAAATTACTCAATAACAAAAATATCCTCTAACTATTATTGCGTGGGAAAAAAATATAATTATATCGATTTATAAACAATAAATTCTCTTTTTTCTCCATCTGAATTTCAAAAATATCATTATCGTAAGTAATTCTAACTTTCCCAGTCTCTTGGTCATAATATGCATTGTAATGGCTGCTCCTTAGCTCTTTAATTACTTCTGTTTCTGACTTGAAACTACTAAACCTATAGAATTTATGTCCATAATATTCTTTATGATTTTTCAGTTTTATTGATACTTCCTTATTATTTTCATTAATTTTTATATATTCTTCATTATTTGAAAACTTTATAAAAATAACACTCATAAAACCTATAAGTATAATTACTATTGTTGAAATTAATACTATTCTTTTTTTATTTTTTATGCCTTTTGCAACTATAAGATAAATCAATGATAACAATATAATAATAACTAGGCACATATATATATACATAATGTTATAGCCTCCATTCTACTTTTTGTTAAAAATCTTATTTTTTCATAATAGTTGTGTTAAATGAACCTAATTGACTTCTTGCAAATGCATTATAATCTATATAGTGCCTTGTCGATGACCAACCATCGTAAACTTCTATCATTCTATAATATGAGTAGTAAGAAACTTTTCCTATTTTGTGTTTCTTCCGGTACTCAATGTATCCGCATACTGTTACGCTATGATTACCATAATATCCACCTAATATATTCATTATTACCTGTCCGTTATACCACCATAAACATATTCGATAGCTTGTAATTAATTACAAGCTACCGAATTATTAATAATTATTTTGAATATAGATAAAATAAGTGATTATTTTAATAAATAAACTCTCCACATATCAAAATATTTTTCCGGATAGTCAACGTTATCTGAATATATATTTATTATGTTTCTTGCAATTCTAGTATTGCTGCATAATATATTGTTATTCAACACATTTTTTAAGTTAGCATTTTTTAAAACTGATTCTTCTCCATCAAAAATAACGTCTATTCCTAGAAACGATATACCTTTTCCCATAAACGAATCAATTTTTTCTTTAGTACATAGTATCATCTCGCATTCAATACCATTGTTTTTTAATTCTTCCATCATGATTTCTGACAAATAATATATTGTTTTAACATTTTCACATGTATAATATGTTTCTATATAATCTGTCCATTTAGTTATAATACTATTAAATTTATTCCTTGATTTTATTATTTTAAAATCTGAAATGTTAATTTCTCTATCCATTCCTCTATACACATCTACTTTAACAATTCTAATTTCCATATCATCTAATCCCTTATTTAATTAATTTTTTTAAATAATCCCAAACTGATTTGACAACTTGAATATGAATTCCATTAATTCTTTTTCCTTTTTTTAATAAATGTATATGCCATAAATAGCCTCCATGTGGTTCATCTAAAGCTATTTTATATCCAAATTGTGTGGCTTTTTTATATAAATTAACTGCCCACTCATATGAAAGTGTTATTTTCTGTGAGTTTAATGCTCTTGCCACACCAATAAATTTGCCTGAATCCATAGAAAGGGTAAATGGATTTATTCCTAAAAATTTCATTATCGAATAAAACGAACTTGATCCTATCTTTGCCGTCATTTTAAAAACAACATCTGGATGCATTTTTAAATATGATGCAACACTTTTTGCTAGCAGACTTCCTGCAAACCAACCGATTGTAGCTCCTCCAACGGCAATAGCTGATCTAAGTGCCCAATACTTCCAATTTTTCTTTTTTACAACATTTATAAGTGCTTCACTTGTCTTATCCTGATAAACTACAGGGTTACTGTCACAATACGAATATAAATTAAATCCGAACACTGTTCCACTAATCCCAAGATTGCATATGCTGTCTGCATTTATAAATCTTCCCACCTCTGCATCGTAATATCTGCTCTGCAGATAATAAAGATTTGTATCGCTTTCAGTATCAGTGCAGCTTCCGTCATAGTAGTATCCTCTGTACAATACATGATTTAACTCAAAGGGAACCTCATATCCTTCATGGCAGAAACTCTTTTCGTTATCTGTGATGACATTTCCCCATGCATCATATGTATATGAAGCGATTTTTGCTCCTTCCTCATCAAGCAGACCTGTCACATCTCCCTGAAGGTTCTTTTCATAATAGATTCTTGTGGTTTTTAATGTTTCGTTTATCTCACTTAACTGACTGTATTCAAAGCCGATAACATTATTAGCTGAATCATACATGTACCAGATGTCATAACTCTTGAAACGGTATATTATTACCGTTTCAAAAGTCATATTTATGTAGATTATATATTTTAGATTAAATTAAATTTAATCTAAATCTGTCACACTCCCTTCTTCATCTAAATAAATCCCAATCTTTGTAATATATATATTGCCTCCAACAATTTTGAAATAACATTTATAATATACTTCTTTCTTCCCTTCACTAGTCTCAAGATAAACAGCTACTTTAACATGTTTATTAATCCAGTTTTCATTGTCATATGAACATTCTACTGATTTTACTATGTGATTTTTATCATCCCAATATATGTTATTTAGGATTTTTTTACTATCTTCTTCAGAAATATATTCGCTATTACAATTTTCAGTCAAAATTGTTTTAGTAAAAATATCTCCTATTTGATCTAAATAGAAAAATCTTACAGGATATATAATAACTATTGTTATTATTGATATTATTAATAACGTAACACATATTATCTTTTTTTATTCATACAAACTTCCTCTCTCCTTTATGTGGCATATCTCAACATGATCGTAATAATCCCCTTGTAACGGTTCTCGAAGGTCCTTATTAAAACGACTGTCTGAATGTGCAGCATAATTAATTTTATCTGCTGTTACCGAAGAAATTATGGCTGTATGAGAATAACGTTTCTTTTTACTGGAATAAAAATATATCATATCACCAACTTTTGGATGAAATCTATTTATATAGTTTTTCATTTGCTGTTTTGTTACTTTTTTTACAATTTTAAATGATTTATTACTAAAGTATTTTTTTACATACTTTCTTTGTTCCACAACCGTTGTCCAACTCTTTGTGTATGCGAATCCAATTCCCTGTATACAAGGCATACAATACCAATTACTGGTCATGTTAATCCCTCCAGTCCACAAGCACTGTGATGCAAAATTTGCATTATTCAAACTCCTGCTCGTAAAAGTTTGTTTATTTGCACATAAATATATTTATCGCAATTATCAGTTCGTTTGTGAACTGTTTTTATATGTTTTACATATTTTTTCGAAAAAATATTGTCATTTTATTGTCGCATCTTTTAATTTCCCATTTGAATTTCAGAAAAATTTTTTTCATTAATATTATTTAGCACATTTATTATATAAGGAATAATTCCACAAACGCACAATATGCTTATAACTAAAAACACCACTCCTACTAATACATGTTTTTTCCAATCTTTACCTCTTTTGTGCGTTAATTTAAACAATTTATTTCAAAACCACTTTCCTCTGCTCCCTATTACAATATTAGTCACTGCAATGATATAAAAGTCCGAACCTATAATGTGAAGTAATAAAAATGCAAGTGATATCATTCCTATTGTTTGAAATAAAGCATAACACATATATTCGTAATATTCAAAAAAAGCCTTTATTATTCCTTCTATCTCAATAATTTTTTTAAAGTTTTCCAAATCAATTTTGGATGTATATAGTGATGTATTTACAAATCCTATCAATAATGGAACGCACCAAATTGCTATCATATTAAAATAAGACATCTCTTTTATATTCTTACCATATATTACCTTTGCATTTTTGCTTCCATAAAACACTCCTATAGTAGCAATTTCTATAATTGCCGCCGCAAACACTATAAACAATTGCACATCCGTGCGATAATTCAAATAAAGTACTGTAATTACTATTATTCCTAACATTCCTAAACAAAATAGCTGATTTCCATCTCCTCTAGATTTACTTGTTCTACTATTCTTTTCACCTTCAACCACTATAGTTTTAGTAATATTATATATTTTTCCTTCATATTCCTTGGCATCTATTTGTCCATTATCTGTAGCAATATTTATCTGTTCACCACTAATGTTTACTGTAATCCCATTTCCTTTATTGCATTGTAAATTTTTTTGCAAGATATTTCACTTCCTTCTTTTGTAAAAAATATATATTTCTACAAATTAATTGTGCACTTAATGATATTATATAGTTTTTGCAAATTAACAGTTAGTACCGGAATACCATTTGTAATATTTATCACTTGTTCAATACGTTTCAAACAATTTTGTAAATGATTTATTTTTGGGTTTTCTTTGTCCATTTCCCCTTTTATTTGCCCTAATATATTCAATATTTTATATGTATTTTCTTCGTTTAAAGTCGATAAATTATCAACAATTGCTTTAATAGCAACATCAAGTTCTTTTTCTTCTATCCTATTGTTTTGAATTGCCCTTATAGTTGCATTGTCTTTTGCAATATTAATTTGTTTGCCACTTATATTTACTGTCATATTTCGTTCATTCATATTCACTTGTCCTCAATCACATTTTTATTTTTTTCTATATAAAGATAATAGTCCTCCAAGTTTGGTTCCACTGCATATTTATCATCTGTTAATTTGTCATTATCAATGTATCTGATTTTAATTCCGGTAGAGGCTGACATTAATCCACTTACTAAAAATTTTTCGTTATAGTTTTCAACCTGTTCTTCCGATATTATTTTCTCAAAGACCTGATTTTCTAATTCCTTTAAGAGTTCTTTAGGACTTCCCTTTCGTATAAGCTCCCCTCCGTACAGAAAAACTATATTACCTGCAATAAATTCTATATCTGACACAATATGGGTAGATATAATTACTATTTTATTCATGCTAATTCGTGCAATAAGATTTCTAATTCGAATTCTTTCTTTTGGATCAAGTCCTGCTGTTGGCTCATCAAGAATAAGAATCTCTGGATTATTTAACAATGCCTGAGCTATTAAAATTCTTTGCTTCATTCCACCTGAGAAACCACCTAACTTATTTTTTCTTACATCATATAGGTCGACAAACTCTAACACTTCCTTTATTTTGCTACTAATGTCCTTTTTATTTAATCCTTTTAGATTCGCCATATAATTTAGAAAATCTTCTGCTGAAAAATTGTTATATATTCCCTGTTGCTGTGGCACATACCCTATAATATTTCTGTACTCTTTTCCAAGCTTTTCAATTTTCTCTCCATTATAAAGTACATCTCCATTAGTTTTTGAGATTCCGTCAACTAATATGTTCATAAGAGTTGATTTTCCTGCACCGTTTGGTCCTATTAATCCGTAAACTCCATTTTCAAATGTATATGTAAAATTGTTTAATGCTGTTTTATTTCCGTACTTTTTCGATAAATTTATTATTTCTAATTTATTCATATTAATCTCCATTCCACCGTCTTAGGCTGTTGGTGCAAATAGCTATGAAGAAAATTCTTCACACCAGACCTTATATTATTGTCATAATTATAAGTGGCACTACTAATATTGTAATTGATACAGCCATCTTTTTTACCATTCCCGTCAATTTGCATGAAATCAAAATAACAACCATAGTTGCCATTAACATTATTAATAGCTTAACAATGTAAACCCCCATTAACACAATCAATATTGGTACTCGTATCCAATTCTCATATCCCATCAAACTGTTGATTGGTGCCATTACACCGCTGAAATGATAGGACCTGATTACCAGTATTAAAAACGGCAAATTGGATATGGCAAATATTAACAATGAAACTGTAACCGAAGCTATTATTTTTTTATTTAGTAGTTTTCTTCCACCAAACATTGTAGTATCCGACAGCCTGTCCATTCCTGTCTGTTCCTCGTAAGCCATACAAATTACTACCATTACACTCATTATTAACATCATAAATATCCATGCAATTTTTTCATTGTAAATGCGATTTGGATGTATAAGATAATTTATTCCTATGTCATTAACGTACCAACCCTGTATGCCCCTGTCTCTATTTAATTTCTTTAAATACTTTTGTCTTTTCAGCACTTTTTTAAACGCTACATTAGGCATCATTTTTGTAATGTATTGATTTTCTGCAATTGATAGCTCTGAACCTGTTATTTTTCCCTGCAAATATTGTGTCTGCTTTCTTTTATATTTTTTCGTGACATCCTTAAAATAATCTTTTTCTTTTTGTATGTATTCTTCCTTGCTTTCTGATACCGGTCCCTCAATATCATCCATATAATTACTGTAGTACTTTTGGTCGCCATCAATTGTTGTGTTTACATTACTTAATATGGCTCCCTGTATAATACACAGTACAAGTAACATAAATATGCCCTTGTTTGTAAGCAAAAGTTTTTTATACTCCATTGCCAGCATTCCAATAGGCTTCTTCTGTCTATTTTTTTGCTTTCCTTTAACTTTCTTTATTTCAATGTGAAGCACGTTTTTTCTCTTAAAAAACATTGTTGACAAAGTCGTAAAAAGAGCAATATATCCTATTATAATTAATATTCCAACAGACATTACATTAAAAGGATTTCCCGCCAAATTTAAATTATAGTATTTTTCCGTTATTGATTTTATGTTTATCAATGTAACCGGACTTAGAATCTTAATAAATGCAATCCTATAGTCCCACATAATATTTAAGCTTGCTACTGCCGACACTCCAATAACAACACCTGTTATTGCATATATAATTCCACTGTTGTCACATAAAACTGCTATCAGAAAAATGAAAAGGGTATATGAAAATACAACAGCTATTTTTAGCAAGACAAAAATAATTAAATATGTAAGAATATTTATTGGTAGCGCCGATTCATAAAAATCCGGTATTGACTGTACTGGTGCTGTTAAATCTCCACATCCAAAGGCAGCTATTAAGGTCAACAGGTGTACTAAAAAAGTGAATATTTCCACACATACAGATGCCATTAAAAGTCCACCTATTTTCCCAAGGGCAAGCCCTGTTCTTCCCTGCCTGCAGGATTTAAGCAAAATCAACATTCCATACTTTCTGTCAATGCTCATAATGATTATTACGCACTGCAGCATTGCAATAAGTACAATAATATCACTAAAACCTATTTCTGTTGCTTTTTCTATTGCAGCATAATTTCCTGATTTAGGTTTAACATTTTTTACATGTTCATATGCATTAACAATTTTTTTTGAACTTTTCACCTGATAGTTGTTATTGTCTGCAAACAAAGGAAATCCGGATATAACATTGGCATTACTGCTTATGTTCTCAATGTACTTGTTATACCCCTGTATTTTTTCTATCTGTTGTTCCTGCTTTTTGTCTGCTTTTTTTATTTCCGAATCTATGTTTCTTGTATCCAAAAATACATTCACAAAGCATAACAATAACAAAATATAAATAATCCACTTCTGAGATAATATTTTTCTGAATTCTTTTATTGCCATATTTTTTCTCTTTCTAATTTTGTAACCGCTTCTGATAAAAACGGTTATCTATGACCATCCTTATTTTATTATTTTATTGTTACTAATCTGTGTTATTGAATGTTCATCAATAGAATCATATGCTTCATTAAAGGATATGTCATACATAAGAAGTCCTTTAGGATTTAAATCAATTGCATAGAAAATTTTTCCTTTTTCTCCGTAGCTTTGCCGAGTCATTTTATCCTTTGAAACATCATATATGTAATACTTAGGCTCCTTATTAAAATCTACAGATGGCACCAGTTCTTTTTTTGTTTTCTCATCCATATCCATTGATGTTATGTATATTTTCCCATCATAATAAAGATCTACGTTCTTAAAAGAGCCAAAAATCTCCTTTCGTTTTTTTGTTTTTATATTATACGAATATATATTGTACTTTCCAACAACGGCATCCAGATAGTATACTGTGTCATTTGAATAACATAGCAACCAATATGCTCCATCCATGTTTTTAATTCCCTTGTATGGCTTAAAGTTACTTTCAAAGCCTATGTCTAATTTTTCTGTTTTCTTATTTTCCAAATCATATGTATAGTATTCCTTTTTCTCCTGAAGTCGTTTAATTTCCTCTCCATAAGAGAATTTGTCAGACTCCATCCATACCATAAAATGATCTACATCTTTAAATCCTGCATCCTTGTAAGTTTTTTCTCTGCTGTCGTAACAAATAAATAATTTATTGTCAAACAACTGAACTGAACTACAATATGCATCAGCCTTATTTCCAAAATCTGTTAACTTCTCAACCTTGCCATTTGAAAGGTTAAGTTGATAAACCTCTGCATCCGCTCCTGTTTGTTCCTCTCTGTTTGTACCATATTCAGTCATAACCGGCTTGTATGATGCAACAAACAACTTGTCTCCATGCAGAACATATTCGCCTCCTACATAAATAGGAAACTCCAGTTCATTTACTTCTTTCTTGTCTGTTCCATCAGTTTTACTGCTCCAAAGTGTATATGTATCACCTACTCCAACAAAATAATATAAACGCCTATTGTATATAAAAGGATATTTTGCCTCTCCTTCTATAATGGCATTGCAATTAATTTTGTCACTTTTAAAATCACCTATATCATGATTGCAGTTTGCCTGACTACATGCGTACACCTGACTTTCCGATTCATAATCGTAATAATATAACCTACTGTAATCGTCCTGTTCTTCACTCTCAACCAAAATATCGTCGCATACTGATTTGTTTTCTTTTAATACGATTGTTTCGTCCTTTTTGGATTTCTTACTTTCACCACATCCTACAAGAAGAAATACTCCCATTAAAATTACTATTCCAATCACTAAATATTTTTTCAAAATTCCACTCCTTTACTTGTAATCAATTTTCACAGAAAATTGATTGCCTACTTGCACACCTGCACTTAGTGCATTTTAAATGGTGTGCAATTCCTTTACTTGTAATCAATTTTCACAGAAAATTGATTACCTACCTATTATTTAAATATTCTAATACCTTGTCTATTCCAGCATTATCTAATTCCTTTAGAAAATTGTTATATTCTGTTTCAAAGTCTCCTGTAAATATTTTTCCTTTGTAGTCACTTCCTGCATAATTAAAACTTTCTCCTAAATATTTCTTTTCCAAACTCATTATTTTTTTTACTTCTTTTTTTACCGGAGTAAAATCATAATATCTGTCAACAAATTTTTCATTAAATTTTAGATTTTCTATATTTTTTCTCATTTCCTCCGTAGAATTACAATCTTTAAATGAATTTGCTACTAAAGGATTTGCCAATTTCAATCCTCTTCCCTCAAATTTTCCTTCATTTTCTTCACGACTAAAGTATTCATCATACTCATCTGATGTTATGCTATATTTTTTTCCTGTTCCGTCATACTCCGGAAACTTAATAATGTTAGAAGCTTCAACATCAGAATTTATAAAGTCATATGCTTCCAGTGCCTTTTTCTTATTTGGGGATTTTCTATATATTCCATTTATAGCATTACGTTCAATCAAATCCTGTGAATTTACATTGTTATTTCCCCACTTGTATAGCTTTACGTCTTTTACTTTCGGGTATGCATCCCTATCAATTTCTTCCTTGTGTCCACTTACATCTTCATAGAGCAAATTAGACACAAACATATTTGCATTTAAAGTATTATTTGTCTCATCCTCATTCAAATACTCAAAATATCCCCTATTTTGATACTCCCTTACTTCTTTTAATGCTTTTTTTACCTTATTTGACCTAAAATAATTTTCTATACTTTTACCATCCAAAGAAACGCTAAATGCATTTACCTCAGCATTTCCCCTTTTATCCATTTTATCAATATAGCCTACAACACAGTTTTCCTGTATTGGTTTTAATGCCCCTCCATCACATAACAAAAAATTTATGCTTCCTTTTTTCTTTTCGCCTTTATATACCTTGTTGCATGCATCAAACCATTGCTCATATCCACCGGTTTTGTATTTGTTTAAATCAATGCCATATTCTTTTGCCAAACCAACGTTTACATACCACTTATGTTCTATTTCCAATTCCCCAATTCCTTCATTATATCCATAAAATTTTCCATTAACGGAAGATAATTTTATGGCATTCTCAGGCATTATGGAAAAATAGTTTTTCAAATAGGTATCTCTATATTGTGAAAGTTCTTCAACCATTCCCCTACCTATTAAATCGTATGTTAACCAAGTAGTAAACTGTTTTCCTATTTCATCTAAATACCACTCTGAAAATATAAAGTCCGGAGCCTCTCCTTTTTTAGTTAAGTTTTCTATATCTTCGGCATAATCCTTTCCGTCCCCAACTTTTTTAAAGCATATGACATAATCTTTTCCTTTTGCTGTAAGATAATCGTTTAATTTTATTACCTGATTATTTGTTATATATTTCATTCCCAAAGGCTCATTATATTTTTTTCGTTCTTTTTTACTTATATTTTCTGATTCTGTATACACCCAGGTTAAAACTGTTTTCCCCGGATATTTCTTTTCCAAGTATTCTTTGTCTATTTTTATGTCTTCCGAAACTTTAGTATTTTCTGTTTTATTTGTTGTCTCCTGCACATTGTTTGCACTTGGAAGTATCGATTCGTGATTACTTTCACAGCCACTAAAAAACAATGCCAGTACAAAAATGTTTAACAATATTATTTTTTTCATTTGCAGAACTCCTTATTTCATATTTACCCTTACACTATCAAAATATGTTTATCTGTTTTAGTTATTATTAAGATATTCTAACACCCTCTCAATTCCTGCTTTATCCAATTCCTTTAGGAAATTGTTGTACTCTTTCTCAAAGTCTCCTGTAAATATTTTTCCCTTATAGTCACTTCCCTCATAATTAAAGCTATTTCCTAAATATTTTTTTTCTAAACTCTTTATTTCTTTTACTTCTTTTTTTACCGGAGTAAAATCATAATATCTGTCAACAAATTTTTTATTGAATTTTAGATTTTCTATATTTTTCTTCATTTTTTCTATTGAGTTATCACCTGCAAAAGGATTTGCCACAAATGGATTAACAAAACAATTTCCGCCCTGACCAACCTTGCCTTTATTTTCATCTTTGTCATAAAATTCTATATATTCAGCCTCAGTTATGTTGTAATCCTTTCCACTGCCATCGTATTCAGGGAATTTAATTATGTTAGAAGCCTCAACGTCTGAATTAATAAAATCATAAGCTGCTAACGCTATTTTTTTATTAACTGATTTTTTGTATATTCCGTTTATTGAATTGTAGTCAATCAAATCCTGTGGGTTTACGATATAATCTCCCCACTTATATTGCTCCATATTTTTGACTTTAGGGAATGCTTTCCAATTAGCTTCACCATCTTTTCCCTTTACAGTTTCATAATATATATTGCTTATAAACACATTTGCATTTACTGTATTATTTGTCTCATCTTCATTTAAATATTCAAAATATCCTTTTTTTACATATGACACTATCTCCTTTAAGGATTTTTTAACATCCAATGATTTATAATAGTTTTCTATTTGTTTTCCATCTATAGATATACCAAAAGCACTTATATTCGCACTCCCATTTTTGTCCATTTGATTCATATATCCAACAATGCTACTTTCATTTATAGGTTTTAAACCTCCCCCTTCACATAATAAGAAATTAGTGCTTCCTTTTTGCTTTTCTCCTTTATAGACCTTGTTACATGCAACTAACCATAAGTCATATCCACCCGATTCAAATTTATTTAAGTCAACATCATACTTTTTTGCTAAATCAGAATTAACATACCATCCTTGATTTATTACTAAGCTACTAATTCCTTTATTATAACCGTAGTAATTTCCATTAACTGAAGATAACTTTATTGCATTCTCCGATAGTGTGGAAAAATATTTTTTCAAATCACTTTTTCTATACTGTGATAATTCCTCAAACATATCTTTTCCTATTAAATCATAAGTAAGATTTGAAGTGTATGTTTTACTTTTTTCATCTAAATACCATCTGGCGTATATAAAGTCCGGTCCTTCCCCTTCTTTATCTAATTTCTCAATGTCACCTGCATAATTCTTACCTGTTCCTATTTTTCTAAAACAAATCACATAGTCTTTTCCCTTTGACACAAGATAATTATTTAACTTTATTACCTGATTATTCGTTATATACTTTATTCCAAGAGGCTCATTAAATTCTTTTCGTTCTTTTTTACTCATATTTTCCGATTCCGTATACACCCAGGTCAAAACCGTTTTTCCCGGATATTTCTTTTCTAAATATTTTTTATCTATTGTAATATCTTCTGAAACCTTGTAACTTTTTGCTTTGTTAATTTGAGTTTCCTTAATATTGTTCGCATTCGGAAGCATTGATTCCTCTTTTTTTGTGCAACTACAGAGAATTATCATACATAAAAACATACTTAACTTTATTATCATTTTCTTTTTCATTTTATAGCTCCTTGAAAAATAATAAATCAATTTATTTCTGCGACAAAACATCGCAGAAATAAATATAATCTTAACTCTAGACATTAATCATCATAGCTTGTTTTCAACGATTTTCTAAAATTTGTTAATTCTGATCCCATATAGTATTCTTTATGAACACTATTTGCCTTTTGAAATTTTGAATCTTCTGTTTCTTTATAAGACACTTTAGAAATCGTTTTGCTTGATGCCGATACTATTGTATTTGTCGCCTTCTTTCCATTTTTAGCAACAGCTGTTATCTTAGCCGAACCTACAAACCCATTAGCTGGTGCAGATGCAGTTGAGATAATTGTTGTTGCAGTTGCCACTTTTCTTGTCAAGTTTAATTCTCCTATTCCATTTTTCGCAGATGGATTTGCCGAAACACTACTTAAACTTCCTCCCAAAACTAACACTCCTGCCATTAATAATGGCATAATCTTTTTTGTAAATTTCTTTCTCATTTTACTCCCCCAAAATCATTAAATTTTACAAAGCTTTTTAAGCATATTATATGTTTATTTAAAAATATTGTCAATAAATGTTTTGTTCATTTGAATATTGACCTAATGTATTTTTAAGTTATACTATCATTATCAATTAATTGAGGTACGTATATATGGCAAGCAAAAACTATTTTCTTAATGGGGTTGCAGAGTTATTAATTTTATCAATATTGAAAAACCAAGATACTTACATCTATGATATAAAAAAAACCATTAGTGAACTAACCAATGATATTCTTCCTATGTCCCAAAATACTATATATGCTGCTGCATATAAATTGGAAAATGAAGAAAAAATCTCAGAATATTCCAAGCTGGTTGGTAGAAAGCGAAAAAGAATTTACTATCATATAGAAGAACCGGGATTGGCTTATTTAGAGAAACTTACATCAGATTATCAAATGGTAACTACTAATGTTTGTAAGATTTTAGATTATTTATCATCTAATAGGGAGGAGAATGCCGATGAATAAATTGTGTAAAACATACATTAGAAAAGTTAAACTACTTTTTCCCGTTATGGGCAAATATGAACGTAAATATATTAAAGCAATAACAATCAATGTTAACGATTATTTAGCTGATGTACCGGAAAGTACTATTGACGATTTGTACAAAGAATTTGGTACTCCTAAAGATATAATTGATTCGTATTATTCTACTGTTAATACTGATGATGTTATAAAGAAGATTAGGATTTCAAAATATATTAAACTACTGTTAATTTTATTAACTATATGCCTATTATCCTTGACAATTATGAAAATTTATATCCAGTATGAAGGTCATAAAGTCTTTATGGAAGAACAAATACATTCTGAAGAAACCATTATAGAATAACAATTTAGGAGGAAACGAGACTTTATTTCACAGTCTCATAAAAAACGGAGCAGTGTGAATGCTCCGTTTTAATTTTTCATCATAAACAAGATATTTTTCGCTATCCATCAGTTTGTTTATCCTTTCGATATTTCACTTTTTATTAGAAATAGAATCAAAATAGAATCACAGTTATTAAAAAAAATCCCACAATGCCCATAAATAAAGGCATTGTGGGATTTTTGTGTCTACTCAAACTCCAGACCGACAGTACAGGTTATAAGCAAAAATCGTTGATTTTAAGGCATTTTCAAGCATTATAAACTACTGAAAGACAATATAAGAAACAAAAAAAATGCAATTTTAATGCAATAAGGTACACTCAATTTTGTTTAATTCAGTACCAAAAATTCAAAACCTCAATATCTAATTTTAGATAGACGTTCAGAAATGAGCGTCTATTTTATTACCCAAAATTGAAAGGAGAATCAAACATTATGAAAAAGATACTAAAGCGATTGCTTACGGGTGTTCTTACCCTTACAACCGTATTTACCGCATTACCTGTCACACAGGTTCATGCTGCGGATTCCGTCTATACCACTACGGACGGTAAAGCAGGAACAATCGTCAAGGTTGACAATAGCGGTACAGAGATTAAGAGCTTTGAAGAAAGCATAATGACCGCTGACGGTCAGACTGCCTATTGTGTAGATATTAACACTAACTTTGAATCGGGATATAAAAACCGAGTTGACGCTAAAGGCAGAATGAGCGACGACCAAATATCAGACGTGGCGTTGAATCTGGAATACGTCAAACAGTATGCAAAAACACACAGTCTTTCCAGCAAGCAAGTCTATCTGTTGGAACAATGCGTTGTCTGGCGTAGATTGAGCGTTCATTTAGGCTGGGGTTACAACAATGTACGAGCTGCCTATGACGAAGTATCAGAAAAAATCCAGTCAGAAGTCTATGAGAACGCAACGGCTTTCGCAAAAGCGAATAAAGACCGCTACGACTGTGGCGGTTATATTTATGTCGGCGAGGGGCAGGATTTAGGACAGTTTTGGGCAGAGCTGGCTGTCGGTGATGGCAAGATTCAGAAATCGTCCAATAATACAGCAGTTACAAATTCTAATGACTGCTATTCCTTATCTGGGGCGACTTATACTGTCTATTCTGATAAAGGCTGCACGAAGTCTGTTGCCACACTTACGACAGATGACAACGGAAATACGGACACTGTGGAGTTAAGAGCTTCTACATACTATATAAAAGAAACCGAAGCTCCAAAGGGATTCCAGTTAGATAAGAACGTCTACACCCTTACGGTCAAGGCTGGTGAAACCACTACCTTGAAAGTCAGTGATACACCAAAAATCACTGATACTTTGATTGAGCTTTTCAAGATTGATATGGAAACAGGAAAATCCACCGCACAGGGTAACGCTTCTTTGGAAGGTGCAGAGTTCGTCTGGAAGTATTATGACGGATATTACACAAAAGATAATCTTCCAGCAGAAGCAACACGCACATGGATGGCAAAGACAATCGCTGAAAAAGACAGTAATAACGAAGTCCACTACATCACACGTTTAGCTGACGCTTACAAAATATCGGGTGACAGTTTCTACACACAAAACGGTACTGTCTGCCTGCCGCTTGGTACTATCACTGTGGAAGAAAAAGCTGCTCCAAACGGGTACTTGTTAGAGGGTGCATATATGCAGGCTAACGGAAGTTCGGAACAGATAAAAGGTGTCTATGTGGCACAGATTACAGAAGATGGTGAGCTTGCAGTATTAAGCGGCAGCAACCAGTATTCCGTATCAGACAAGGTGATTCGTGGCGGTGTGAAAATCCAGAAGCGTGACCTTGAAACGAAAGATACAAAACCACAAGGCGGTGCAACATTGAAAGATACTGCCTTTGAAATCATTTCCCTAAATGATAATCCTGTCTTGGTAGATGGCAAGCTATACAACAAAAATGAAGTTGTCAAGACAATCCATACAGGCGTTGACGGTATCGCTACGACTGCCACAGACACACTTCCTTACGGTCACTATAAGATTTCGGAATCTAAAAGTCCGACAGGCTACTTGACTACTGGTGCGGCAGACCGTGAGTTTGACATTGTGAATGATGGTGAAATCGTTGACTTAACAGACGAAGCACACTCTGTTTACAATCAGATTATTCGTGGTGATTTGGAGGGTGTGAAAATCGGTGATGGCACTCACAAGCGACTTGCGAATGTTCCGTTCAGGATCACCAGCAAGACGACTGGTGAAAGCCACATCATTGTGACTGACGCAAACGGTCAGTTCTCCACTTCCTCTGAATGGGTATCGCATAAACAGAATACCAACGCTGGTAAATCCAGTGAGGACGGTATCTGGTTCGGTACTTCCACACCAGACGACAGCAAAGGAGCATTGCTTTATGATTCTTACACAATCGAAGAATTACGCTGTGATTCCAACAAAGGAATGACGCTGATTCCTGCCTTTGATGTGGTGATTTCCAGAAATAAGACAGTCATTGATTTAGGTACTTTGACAGACGATTACGAGCCAGAAATCTCTATCCATACTACCGCTGCCGACAAGGTGACAGGTGAAAAGTCAATCGTTGCCGGTAAGAGCGTGACTATCGTTGATACGGTAACTTTGGACGGATTGAAGAAAGGCACAAAATATCAACTCAAAGGCTGGCAGATGGTGAAATCTGAAAATGCACAGCTTCTTGTTGACGGGAAACCAGTGGAAAGTGATTACTCTTTCACTGCAAAGGATTCCAAAATGGAAGTTGAGATTTCCTATACATTCAACGCCAGTGCTTTAGGTGGCAAAGACCTTGTGACGTTTGAAGAATTATACGACCTTTCCAATCCAGACGAGCCTGTCAAGGTGGCTGAACATAAGGACATTGAGGACGACGGGCAGACCGTGAAAATCGAAGAACGAGTGATTACTGTTCATACCACAGCTACCGACAAGGCAACAGGTGAAAAGATGATTGTTGCTGGTAAAGATGTGACTATCCTTGATACGGTCACTTTAGATGGTTTGGAAAAAGGCACAAAATATCAGCTCAAAGGCTGGGAAATGGTGAAGTCTGAAAATGCAGAGCTTCTTGTAAATGGTGAGCGTGTGGAAAACGACCTTGCTTTTACCGCTACTGATACAAAGATGGAAGTTCAGATTGAGTTTACATTTAATACCAGCAAGCTTGCAGGAAAAGAGCTTGTCACTTTTGAGGAATTATACGACGTAACAAATCCAGACGAACCTACAAAAGTGGCTGAACATAAAGACATTGAGGACGACGGGCAGACTGTGACAATCACAGAACGTATCATCACTATGCATACAACCGCTACCGACAAGGCAACAGGGAAAAAGACAATCGAAGCTGGTAAAAATGTGACTATCGTTGATACCGTTACTTTAGATGGTCTTGAAAAAGGTGTGAAATATATCCTTAAAGGCTGGGAAATGGTGAAGTCTGAAAATGCAGAGCTTATCGTGAATGGTAAGCGTGTGGAAAATGACCTTTCTTTTACTGCTACCGATACGAAGATGGAAGTTCAGATTGAATTTACGTTCAACGCCAGTGAGCTTGCAGGTAAGGAGCTTGTCACATTTGAGGAATTATACGACGTGACAAATCCAGACGAGCCTATCAAGGTGGCTGAACATAAAGACATCAAGGATAAGGGGCAGACGGTAACAATCACAGAAAAACCAGAATCCCCTACCACACCAGATGAGCCTAGCACACCAACAAGAACAGGCACATCACCAAAGACGGGTGACAATACACCATTTGTCGCATTATTCGCTATGATGGGGATTTCCGCTGCTGGTCTTATCTTCGCAGGATATAAGAGATTTCGCAGAGTAAAGAAGTCTAAATAATACGGGAGGTCACGGTACATGAAAACGCCCCGTTCACCGCCCTATCATAAGAAAGTCAGTCTGTGGCTGACAGTAAACCTAAATTCTGCTTGATTAACACTTATCTTTCTGAATGGGAATTGTCAAGGGTGCTTTAGCACAAAGCAACGCCCTTGATGATTTACAGGCAGACAGATATTATCCAGACAGCAGAATGACACTATCAATTATTAAAAATATAGAAAGAAAAGAGGTAAATACATTTATGGAATTAAAACACGTTATCCCGAACATGGAAAAAACATTCGGAAATTTGGAGTTTGCAGGTGAGAATAAAGTGGAACAGCGTAGGATCAACGGACATATGACGGTAGTTTCCCGCAGCTTTAACCTTTATTCGGACGTACAGAGGGCAGATGATATTATCGTGGTACTGCCTGCGTCTGCTGGTGAGAAAAATTTTGAATCGGAAGAAAAGGTCAAACTTATCAATCCGAAAATCACCGCAGAGGGTTACAAAATCGGCACAAGAGGATTCACAAACTATATCCTGTCAGCAGACGATATGGTGAAAGCGTAAGGAGGTAGAAAGATTATGAGATTAGCAAACGGAATCATTATTGATAAGGAAAAGACGTTCGGAGTATTGAAATTCTCGGCGTTGCGTCGTGAGGTACATATGCAGAATGAGGACGGTACGGTTTCTGAAGAAATCAAGGAACGCACCTACGACTTGAAATGTAAGGAACAGGGTCGCATGATACAGGTAAGTATTCCTGCCACTGTTCCGTTAAAGGAATTTGACTACAACGCAGAGGTGGAAATCATCAACCCTGTGGCTGATACGGTGGCAACTGCTACGTTTCAAGGGGCAGACGTTGACTGGTATATCAAGGCAGATGATATTGTCTTGAAGAATAAAGTAACTACTTTAAATGGTTCGCAAAGCAAAAATAAGTAATTTTGAGTGTTCTCATATGATGTTACATAAGGTATAATTACTCTATAAATCAAAAGAAAAGAGGTAATTATGTATGATTAACTATAGTATTCTTAAAATAAAGCTTTTAAGTATTATTGAAAGTATTGATGATTATACCTCTGAACCAATCATATCTGTACCTTGCACAACCCTAAAAAATAATTTGGATAATGATACCATGACTATTGATATTTTAGAATACTGCTGTAATACTATTGAGGATTGGTATAAGGATAACTTATCTCATATTTGTAGCAATCAATATGTGATAAGCCCTGAAAACCATAAAAAGAATATGCAAACCATTAAAGAGATTAATGAGGATATTCAAGCTAATCGTGAAGAATATGAAAAATATTTCTCCAATCCTTCAATTAGTCAAGCTAACCCCTCAATCAGCGGTGATAAAATATTTATTGTTCATGGACATGATAATGGCTTAAAAAATGAAGTTGCACGATTTTTAGAAAAATTAAAACTAACGCCTATAATACTTCATGAGCAGGCTAGTGAGGGTGAAACAATTATTGAAAAAATTGAGCGATATTCAAATGTTGGTTTCGGTATAGTATTGTATACTCCGTGTGACAAAGGAGGATTAGCTAACGATGGAGCAGAATTAAAGTATAGAGCACGTCAAAACGTTGTCTTTGAACACGGGTATCTTATAGGAAAGTTAGAAAGAAAAAATGTTTGTGCCCTTGTAAAAAATGATGTTGAAAAACCAAATGACATTTCAGGTGTAGTATATATTTCCTATGATGAAAGTGGTGCTTGGAAGATTGAAATTGCTAAGGAACTGAAAGCGGCTGGTTATAACATTGATTTTAATAAACTATTTTAAGCTTAATGTAATAATGCGTATGCAAGCAGTAAATCTATAAGGTTTACTGCTTTTTTCATGGAAAGGAGGATTTTATATGCCACAATTTAATAAGCGTGGAAATCGTATCAGAGCCAGCGACAAATCGCTGGTTTTTCGTTTCTCTGCTGGTTTGCTGCTCCCGCTGTTCTTTGTGGTGGTCTTGCTGTTGAACCTAAAGACAATCCTAACAACGGACTGGAAATCGGTCAGCTTTCTGAAAGATGGCAGCGTCCATTTGACAGTCACGTCATATATGATAGTGACGGTCATAGTGTCAGCTTTGTTCTGTGCGATTGCTGCCCTTTTATACCAAAGATTCCAGTATGACAGGGTGAAACAGCTCTTTCACCGTCAAAAGCTGGCAAAGATGATACTTGAAAATGGCTGGTATGAATCGGAAACTACACAGGACAGTGGATTTTTTAAGGATTTACCAGCGACCAACAAAAAAGAGAAAATCACCTACTTTCCAAAGTTGTATTACCGTATGGATAACGGACTATTGTATATTCGTACAGAAATCACGCTGGGGAAATATCAAGACCAACTCCTACACTTGGAAAAGAAGCTGGAAACAGGCTTGTACTGTGAGCTGGTATCAAAAGAGCTGCATGATTCTTATGTGGAGTATGTCTTACTCTATGATACGATTGCAAACCGTATCACCATTGACGAGGTACAAGCTGAAAATGGCAGCCTGCGTCTGATGAAGAATGTCTGGTGGGAGTATGACAAGCTCCCTCATATGCTGATTGCTGGCGGCACTGGCGGCGGTAAAACTTACTTTATCCTTACTA
>OGZV01000592.1_pt1 | contig 38502 bp, 41 predicted proteins | sample 1576861 | NCBI WGS metagenome assembly OGZV01 (sample SAMEA3541501, study PRJEB24748) | human gut metagenome | biome: human gut; feature: human-associated habitat; material: faeces | place: China | collected 2012
GGCAAGTATCGACAAAGCAGTTAGAAAAGTAGAATTGTCAGTATCTGGAGGTAAATCCGAAAGAGTAGATGTGCAAAAGGCTACTGGGAAGAAAGACGACGGAGATGATTCCGGAACACCGATTGTGATCAACAACACTTTCAAGGTAGACGGAAAACCTCTTGTCACCAAGACAACAAAAGCAGTCATCAAGAAAATAGATGGCGATAAAAAAGACTATGAGAAGTCGAAAGGCGTGAAAAAATAGTGAATAAAAGATATGGATTTGAAAATGAAATGGGTGCCACATTGGATTATGGTATCCATTTCTTAAGTTATCCGGTATTTGATTTTGGAACAGAGAAGATTGATAGTATCGAGGTTCCTGGTCGTGTCGGTACACTGACCAGAAGAACCGGTGAATATTCTGATACGACAATTGAAAATGAAATAGAATTTCGTGCTGCAGATAGGAATGAGCATGAATTAAAAATGTTGGAGATCCGGAAGTTCCTTATGAGCACCGGTCGGATAGTGTATACGGATATGGAAGAATATTATTTTCTGGTTAAAAAGGTAAGTATAGACGATATTAAAAAGAAATACGGGATATTTGGAAATGTGACAGTAACATTTACCTGTGATCCGGTTATGTATCTTCAGGAAGGAGATGTATCGGTTCCAATTAGTGGAACGCTTCGACTATATAATCCGTGGTCAGAATCACATCCGATCTTTAAGATATCAGGTGAAGGAGTTTGCAAGATTACAGTGAACGGAAAAGAAGTTTCAGCAAATGTCGGACAGAATCTTTTGATCAATACAGATCTCATGCAGGCATACCGGGAAGATGGTGCTTTAAATAATACAGCAATAACAGGAGATTACGAAGATCTGTATCTGCAGGAAGGGTTGAATGAGATATCTGTGAGTTCCGGATTTACCGCAGAAGTTATACCAAAATGGGGAGTACGGCTATGATACAAATTTATGACAGTCAGAATACAGACTTTGATCATAACGGAGATGAAACATTATTTCCGGAGGAATGTAAAGTGTCTGCAGAACTGAACGGCACCTGGGTGCTTAATATGACACATCCCATTGATGACGAAGGTCGATGGAAATACATTGAAGAGGAAGCCGTGATTGCCGTTCCGACATTTATGGGGAAAAAGCAACTGTTCCGGATCGACCGGGTGAGTACGGTTGATCCGGATGATTCGGAAATTACTGTAGTAGCGTATCCGATTTTCTGGGATTCCGGAGATGATCAGTTTTTGACAGATAGCCGGCCGACCGATAAAAACGGGCAAGAAGCATTGAACATTATGCTTGCCGGAAGTAAATACTCTGCAGAATCCAATATTACCAGAACAAGTACGGCATGTTTTGAGCGCCGCAATATGATGGATGCGTTAAACGGAGAAGATTCGCCGACATTTATTCAAAGATGGGGCGGGGAAATTCTGTATGACAATTATAAGGCGATCGTAAATGAGCGTGTTGGCGGTGATTATGGAGCAGAGGTCCGGTATCGGAAAAATATGGACGGAATCCAGTGTGAGATTAGCATGGAGAACGTTGTAACCAGAATTGTACCGGTTGCTTACAACGGATACACAATCGGCGGGAATAGCGGCTATGTAGATTCTGCAAATATTGATAAGTATGCTAAGGTTTATACAAAGGAAATTCGGTTTGAAGATGTGAAGATGGAAGAGGATGCCCAGGAAGATGATGAAGAGAGTGGCACCATTCTTTGTAAGTCTCAAGAAGAGATGGATCAGGCGCTTACAACCAGATGTGAAGAACAATTTTCTGCAGGGATAGATCTTCCGGAAGTAAGTATAAAGGTATCGGTTATTGATTTGGAAAATACAGAAGAGTATAAAGATTTTTCGGATTTAGTTAAAATCAGTTTAGGCGATACTGTGAAATGCTATAACACCAAATTAGATATTACAACAGAAGCAAGATGTATAGGAATGGTTTGGGATTGCATTCGCGATACAGTAGATTCTGTAACACTTGGAGATTATCAGACGAATTTCATTAAGCAGATGACAAGCACGATAGAAAGAATTGCTTCGGTATTCAGAAATAATGGAACATTGATGGCTGATAAGATTTCAGGTGTTTTGGATGCTATGCAGACGCAACTGAAGTGTCAACAAAGTGTTGCGAAGCGAATGACAGTGAGAGCTGTGCTGTTCGAAGATTTAGATGAAAATAGTCCGCTGTATGGTGCGATGGCAATGGGAACACAAGGACTGGAAATCTCAAAGACACGTACTGCAGACGGGCGCGGATGGGATTGGACGACTGCAATCACAGCGAGTGGAATTATAGCAAGTACGATCGTGGCGGGAATACTGTCCGACAAAACGGGACGGAACTGGTGGAACTTGGAAACCGGTGATATCCAGATGTCTGGACGTTTCCAGCAATACGCATTTAACGGCGTAAAATCGTTAGATATATTTGATAACAAAATAAATCTATACGCATGGGACGATGACGGGAATTATGTTGGTAGCCTGCGATCATTTCTGACAGTTGACAAAGAACACAAGGGAATTGAACTCATGTCGGATGCTGATGACCAAGTTCGATTAAGCGTAAAACGAAGAGATACCGAGACAGAAGAAGGGCAGTCAGTTTTTATTGGCGAAAATGGTTACACAGGACTTTTTACGGTTGATGGAAAGGGAAATTCGGAAGAATGGATTAGCCGTAAGCATGGCGGATCTGTATGGATCCGGAATATGCCTAATGGTGATTTCCTTGCCGGGGGAGTAAGAATCGGGGTGGAAAGCGGACTGATTACATCAATACCATCAAATTCAGTAGCCAACGGAACGTTCGAAGTCATAAGTGGTCTTTCCTGGGCGAATGGCGGTATAACCAGCGTAGACTGGGTAAAAGTAAATGTTTCAAATGGTGCAATCAAAAGCTGGAGCACGAGAACGCAGAATTTCTAATGAGGTGATGAATAATGAATAGCGGAGAGGCACGAGGAAAAGTAGAGAAACCACAAATTATAGTTATTGGAGCTGGTACGAAAGTAGAAAACAGAGGAGACATCAATGAAAGCAGAAAAGATAATAAGGTTGAGGATACAGAATAGTACATTCTGCCGAAGAATCAGAGTAGTGCAGGGAGATACAGGAAGAATCTTCCGATTCATCCTGGAAGATATAACGATGGATGGATCGGAACAAGCAAGAGTATATGCTAAGAAACCGGATGGGACAGAAGCATACAATGATTGCGAGGTGGTATCGCCAAACGAGGTATTAATGGAGAGCGATTCTGGTCAGATTTTTGCTGCGATTGGAGTAGTACAAGCAGAGATACAGATTTCAAAATCAGGAAAAACTATAACCACATACACATTTGAGTTCGATGTGGAGAAATCCCTTACAAGAGCAGGAGCAATCCAGAGTTCCAGCGAGTATGGAGCTCTGGAGACTGCGATTGCAAAAGCAGAAGGATTCTATAATCCGACATTCTCTGAAGCTGCGACAAGGAATAATATCAACAGTGGCGAATCAATACCGACATTATTCGGGAAGGTGAAAAAATGGTTCACAGACATCAACACACTGATCAAATTAGTAGGAAGTACAGACATATCTGGCATCGGGGATGGCACAGTTACAGATGCCCTTTCTGTAATAAATAACAATTTTAAAAATAATCCAACATTTTCACCAAGTCCATACAAGGATAAAACGATAGTAACATTTGGCGACAGTATATTAGCTGGCTGGGGATGGAAAGAGGGAACAGGAATCATCCAGCCATTAAAAGAAAAGTATCCGGATGCTGTGTGGATTAATAAGGCAGAGTCTGGTGCTAATATGGCAGTGACATCCAATCCATCACATACGCCGATTGTTAATCAGATTACATCGTACACGGGTGCTGCGGATGCGATAATTTTCGATGGTGGAGTTAATGACAAGAATAATGGTATCTCGATCGGCTCTATCACGGCTGGCTATGATGCAACCTATGATACCAGTACATTCTGTGGATCATTGGAAAGCTCATTACAATACATCATGGACAGGTATCCATTAGCTGTGAAGTTATATCTTATTCCGCATAGTTTTGGTAAGGATAATTTGTATCTGGATTCCATCTACGAAAAGGCGATTGAAATCTGCAAGAAGTGGAATATGCCATACTTAGATATGCGTGTCTATTCTCAGATTGCCATGACAGCAAGCAACAAAGAAGCGTATACATATAATCCGAACTCCAAAAAAGGTGACGGTGTGCACCCGAACGAAACATGGTATCGTACATTCTACTGTCCGGTAATCGACCATGCATTGCAGAATCAAGGTATCGGCTCTATTACAGCGTCCGAAGCACCAAAGATTGTAGCGGTCACAGGTGTTAAACTCAACCAGATGACACTGGCGCTGGATGCCGGAGATTCCGCACAGCTTACAGCTACGGTGTTACCTGGCGATGCAACCAATAAGAATGTTACTTGGAGTGCAAATAACTCCAATGTATCTGTAGCTGGTGGAAAGGTTACAGCCAAGACAGCCGGAACGTCTGTTATTACCGTAACTACCGTAGATGGTGGATATACGGCACAGTGCAATGTAACAGTTAACGAGAGCACAGCAACAGACCACACGGAACTTACAAGTCTGAGTCTGGACGGTAATTGTTATTTTGACACGGAAATTTTACCAAATCAGCACACGAACACAGAAGCAAAGCTGTATATCAAATCTGGGACAACGTACATATGTGGCGCAAGGGATGATAACTATAAGTACGGTTATACCATGACCGACAACTTCTATGCTGTTCGAGGATCAGTTTCAAGCGCCGCGAAAAACACGGCATTCTGGGAAGACAACTGGGTCATTAAGCAGAATGGAGCAACTGCTACATTTGGAAACGATTCTGTAACTCTGGATAATGCTGGTAATTTTACATTGACAAGTCCATACTACATTGGATGTATGAGCAAAAATGGTGAAGCTGCCGGAGTTGGTCTGAAGGGAAAAATCTATTATGCGAAAATCTATTCCGGAAGCAACCTTGTGGCAGATATGATTCCGGTTAAAAAGTCTGACGGTACATTATGCTTATACGATAAGGTGCGCAAGAAATACATCTATAATGCCGGAACAGGAACATTAAAGGAGGGATAATGCATGGTTGGATTAATCGAAATTAAGAGGACATATGGAGAAGCTGGGATGATGCTACTGCTTCTGGCAGACAGTAAAGATGATGAGCTACCATTAAACTGTCAGGACGTACCAGGAATATCAACATTGGGTAAAATCCATCGTGGCAGTATTTGCATCACACCGAAATTGGATTTCTGCATGATGGCAAACGATGGAACATGGGGGCCGTGGGTGTAATGGATAGCTTATTATTATATAAAATCCTCAGGAACAGAACCGGGGCAGAGATATCTGCCTCCGGGAACCCAGCAACTCTGCCCGGGACATTAAAGAATAATCCGATGAATGAGATGAAAATATTTGGGCGGAGTAAGTGGGAAACGACCACCGGTGCACAGTTGTGGGAGTTTGGTGATATTAAATCTTCAGTGGTAGCCGCAAAAAAATTCTCTACTTCGCTTAAAAAAGGAAAATATACTATAACGGCAGATATAGAAAGCACAGATACAGATTCAGAAACGTGTCTTGTGACTATCGGAAAAAAATATATTAATCTTCCAAGAGAAAAAGGTGTAAGTGCAACATTCGAGTTAACAGAAGAAAGTGCGGAAATACGAGTGTATGCAAGTGAAGATTACAACAATTCAGTAGGAGATACAGTAAGTTTAAAAAATGTTATGCTGAATGTTGGTGACACCGCTCTACCTTATGAACCCTACACCGGCGGTAAGCCAAGTCCGAGCCCAGAGTATCCACAGGAGATTGAAAGTACCGGTACCGGATCGACAAATCTATTCGACAAAGATAGCATTTCTGTAAATTATGTAATAGAAGTTGATGGAAAACTTGTTCTGAGTGCTGGATATGATTCCTCAGATTTTATTCCGGTATCCAGTGGCACGTACACGATAACTGCGACAGGTTCAGTAAGATGCAAAACTTACGACAAAGATAAGAAACCATTTACGATTAATACGTATACGGACATTAATATAAATAATGGTGGTACTTTTGAAATAGCGAAGAATGTGAAGTATATAAGATTTTCTATGTATCATCCAAATGTAGATACCATAATGCTAAACAGAGGCTCTACTGCGCTTCCGTATGAAGCGTACAAATCTGGAATGATTGATGTTACGGTACATGGTAAGAATCTGTTTGATTTGGAATACGCACTAAATAAAAATAATTGGAGCGGACCGAGTGGCTATTGGTACATTCCGTACTACGTAGGAAAAGGTAATACTGTATCTGTTACATATGGGGCTGAAATACCAGTTGGATTAAGAGCGTATATATGTATCCACGATTACCCTGGAAAAACAGATAATGCAAAAATGTGGCTGTATCATTCGGTCGGCGGAAATCTTACTAATAATAAATGTACATTTATAGCAGAAACAGACTACATATATCTTAACGCAGCAGGAGACTATCTGAGCGTTATAAAAAAATATATGGCAGACCTACAAATCGAAGTATCTCCATCCCCGACCGGCTACGAGCCATACCACACACCACAATCCCTTTCCATCCAGACACCAACGGGTCTTCAGGCTATTCCAGTAACTTCTGGTGGCAACTACACCGATACTAATGGTCAGCAGTGGATAGCGGATTACATCGACCTCAAGCGTGGGAAGTATGTACAAAATGTAACTACTTTGGAACTTATGGGAGACGAAAATTTCAAATATGGAACGGATTCGAATACGCAGAATATATTAGGCGGTTTGTATACGGTAACATTCGCTCTAGGAAATATAATAAATAAAATGGTAATATCAAATGCGTTTGTGCAAGTGATTAATACTTGGACACCTAAAATTGAATATGTAAAAGAGAAAAAAGTTAGTGTATTTACACTTACAAATGCACAAGCGGTAGTTTTTGTACTTGATGCAACCGTATTTCCAACAAAAGAAGATTTTGCATTGTTCCTAAAGACAAAGAAAGATGCGGGAAATCCAGTTGTATTATATTATAACCTGAGGGAGCCAATTGAACGAAATCTTACACAATCCGAGGTTCAAGCCTACCAAGAATTAACTACTTATGCAGGAACAACGATTGTGGAGAACGATGCAGAATGCTATATGGAAGTATCTGCTGGTGGTGGAGATGCACTAAGAGCTAAGAAGATGGCATTGATTCTGGGAGATTAATCATTGGCAGATTTCTCCTTCTGCTGTATAATGTCGGTGGAAGGAGAGAACGCCAATGAAAAAGAAGAAACAAGAAGAAAAAACTTGTGAGTGTTGTGGAGAAAGATATATTCCATCAAGAAAAGATCAGAAATATTGTGGTAAAAAATGTCAACGAAAAGTTAACTATGAAAGATCGAAAAACAGAGTCTATGAATATACATGCTTATATTGTGGAAAAAATTTTTCTAGAAAAACAAGACTTAAGGAGATATTCTGTTGTGATGATTGTCAGAAAAATTATAAATATAAAGCCAGATTAGATGAACTAAATGAAGACTTAAATGAGAATTTGAATAAAACGCTAGTTGCGAAGTCGGTCATTGAGGATATTGTAAACTTAAAAGTAAAAAAATATATTACACCTTTACAAGAAGGGGATGAAATATTCGGTAAAGAATTGAATGTATGGAATCTATCGGATATTTCAGAAAACACAAGGAAGTCAGTACTTCAACGTGATAATAATGAATGTCAAATATGTCAAAAAAGGACTGATTTACATATTCATCATATAAGAAAAAGAGTGAATGGAGGAAATCATAGTCCAAGTAATTTAGCGACATTATGCAATAGTTGCCATAGATATATAGAAACAGGTGATGAAGAATTAGCAACAAAAGGATGTTTAAAAAACGCATTAAAGTACTATAAGCTGGATGAAAAAGAACCAGCGATCACATTTACTGAAATTTACAAAACATTATCTGATATGTATATTAAGTGTAAAAATAATGAGAAAGAAGAAGTTTTGTATAAAATCAGCACTATGTTAGATAAGCTAGAAGAAACATGTATATAACAAAAGCAGTCACAAATGTGGCTGCTTTTGCTAGAGGTGATTATATGGAGATCAGAGCGAGACCGTAAGGTCTTATTTTTATACGCAAAATTAAAGAATCGAGGTACATAGAGTGTATGTAGACGTAAATACAATCGTTGCGGGTGGAAGCTTATTGACCGCCGTAGTGGTTATTTTTTCTGCTATTTTTGCAGTGTACAAGTGGTATTTAAAGCAGAATCAGCAAGACAAAGAAATAGAACGAATGAAATCAGAACAGTGCTTGCTTACATATGGAATTCTGGCTTGTCTGAAGGGATTAAAAGAACAGGGATGTAATGGACCTGTTACAGAAGCAATAGACAAGATCCAGAAACATATAAATAAGCAAGCACATGATCAGGAGGATTAAATATGAATATTAGTACATCAGGAACAGTTGTTGGAATTGTAGCAATCTGCTATGTAATTGGACTTGGATGCAAAGCCTATGAGAAAATTCCGGATAAATGGATTCCGGTTATTATGGCTGCATGTGGCGGAGCACTGGGTGTTGTCGGACTCTATACAATGTCGGACTTCCCGGCCGGTGATGTGATCAATGCAATTGCGGTCGGAATGGCCAGCGGATTGGCGGCAACTGGAGTAAATCAGTTATATAAACAGCAGTGTAAGTAGAGGGCGAATAATCGTCCTCTTATTATTTATGTGCGACGTCGCACAGGAAGGAGAACAATCATGGAAGATAACAAAAGCATGGAAGTAGTAGCTGATCAGAACGAAGGTTATGAGTTCGACGAAGGCATTGAGCCAACACCAGAAGAAATCGCAGAAGCAAAGAAACAGGCAGAACAGGAGGTATAATCATGGGAACTTATAACGTACATGGCGGTCATAACAGAATTGTGCCAGGAGCAGGACACTATCTGGACGAAGTAACAGAAGACAGAAGAATCACGGCTGGTGTAATCACATTACTGCAGGCATCAGGACATACAGCTTACAACTGTACTGATGATGTTGGAAAAACGGTAGGAGCCAATCTTGCGAATATTGTAGCCAAATGTAACACCCACTCTGCAGACTTAGATATCTCCATCCACCAGAATGCGGCTAGGGTAGATCCTGGAGACGGAAAGACAAAAGGTGTGGAAGTGTTCGTATACAGTACTAGCTCTAAGGCTTATGCTGCAGCCGGAAGAGTGTGTGCAAAACTGGCAGCACTCGGATTTACGAACCGGGGTGTCAAGATCAGCACTGGTCTGTACGTCTTGAAGCATACGAAATCACCAGCAATGCTGATTGAAGTAGGATTTGTCGATGATAAGGATGATGCAGATCTGTACAATAAGGTTGGCGTGAATGCCATTTGTAAAGCGATCACAGAAGGTATTCTGGATAAATCTGTTGGGACAGTGCCGGCATCAAAGCCAGCTACAACACCGACTCCTAAGCCAGCACCAAAACCTGCAGCTAAACCGGTATCATCTAATCCGTACAGAACCGGAAACACCTACACTCTTAAGGCAGATGCTCTTAGAGTACGTACCGGAGCCGGAACAAACTACAGGGCAAAAACATATAAAGAACTCTCCGCCAATGCGAGAAAGAACGCCTACAGCAATGGCAACCTCAAGAAAGGCACAAGAGTAACCTGCATGGCAACTAAGATGATCGGAAACGATATCTGGATGCAGATTCCATCCGGCTGGATTGCTGCACGATATGGCGGAAAGGTGTATGTGGGATAGTACATTGATAATAGGAAGAAACTACATCAATTTTACTTTATACGTTACAGCAATCCGGTCCACCGAACTGTGATAAGATAATCTGAGCAATCTTCGGATTTGTCTGAGTAATTTTAACAGGGTATTGTAACCGTTTTTCATAATTCCACATAAATTAACATCCTCCTTCCTGCCATGGCCAAGGTTCATTGATCCATTTCCAGCAATCCATAGGTGTATTTGCAGTATCCAGTGTTAGAGGTCCATAATATTTTGCATATTCCTTTAAGGCCTGCACACGCTGTTTTTTAAATTCATCAAAGAATTCCAGGGCTTCAGGACAATTTGGATGTGTGTCGAGAAATAATTTTACGTCATCAACAGCAAAACTTACGATATTGATCCATTCCAGAAGCTCTTTTTTACAAGGTCTGTTTTCATTCATCGAGGGCTACCACCTTTCCAACAAAATGGAAGATTCAGTTCGGCAAAAATAGTTCCGCACCGGAATCCTTTTTCAACTTCATAGAGAGAACGCCACTCCTGCCATGGAACATAGGCCATTGCAATGGAAAGACCGCTTAATTTGTCGTGATCGTAAATATTACAGCACGGACGGGACGGTGTGGACGGTGATACAGAAGGCGGCATTGTTCTGTTGCTTCCACCGACATGACATCCGTTAGAATGGTTTTGACGCATATAATCCGGCGTATTATAACGATAATTTGGCATTTAAAGTACTCCTTTCGATAAGATTATGCAATAATAGTATATGAAAATTAAAGAAAGTTGTGAATCAGACAGTTGTTTTTAAGAACGTATCTGAGTATAATAGATACGATTGGAGAGTAGAATATGGTAAAAGAAAATAAAAAAAGAAGCACGAATACCAGAGTGAAAAAGAAAGAACACAGCATCGCATACTTCGATTACAGTCTGCTGGCAATATTGATCTGCCTGATCTGCTTTGGACTGGTCATGCTATATAGTACGAGCTCTTACAGCGCAATGATGAAACAAAACGGAGACAGCCTGTTTTACTTTAAAAGACAAGTCCTGTTCTGCATTGTGGGTTTGATCGGGATGTGGATCGTAAGTAGAATAGATTATCATTGGTATTTTGAAAGATCAAAGTTCTTCTATTTTATTTCTATTTTTATGATGTTCCTTGTAAAGACACCATTGGGAAAAGAAGTAAATGGAGCAAAAAGATGGATTAAACTTCCGTTCGAACAGCAGCTGCAGCCGGCAGAGATTGCCAAGATTGCGATCATATTGTTTATTCCAGCATTGATCTGTACGATGGGAAGAGAGATAAAGACGCTGGAAGGAATTGTGAAAGTACTGGCATGGGGGGCTTTTTCAGCAGCAGTAGTCTTTATTATTACAGAAAATTTAAGTACGGCAATTATTGTTATGGGAATTACGTGTATTATGATTTTTGTGGTACATCCAAAGACAAGAATATTTATCATAATTGCCGTAGGAATTATTTTAATAGGAATTGTCGGTGCGAGGGTTCTTGGTATGGCAATGGAGACCAGCGGGAACTTCCGTCTGAGACGTATTCTGGTATGGCTGAATCCAGAGAAATATGCATCAGAAGGCGGCTACCAGATCATGCAGGCATTGTATGCAATTGGATCAGGAGGTTTTTTTGGAAAAGGTCTTGGTAACAGTGCCCAGAAAATGATCATTCCAGAAGTTCAGAATGATATGATTCTTTCTATTATCTGTGAGGAGCTTGGAGTATTTGGTGCAATCATGGTTCTGATCCTGTTCGGAATGCTTCTGTACAGATTATTATTTATTGCGCAGAATGCACCGGATCTTTATGGTTCATTAGTGGTGAGCGGAATATTTGCACATATTGCATTGCAGGTAATATTAAATGTTATGGTTGTGATCAATTGTATTCCGACAACAGGAATCACACTTCCCTTTATCAGCTATGGCGGTACGTCGGTGCTATTCTTAATGGCGGAAATGGGACTGGCATTGGGAGTCTCTTCAAAGATTAAAATTGCTGAATAAAAAGCTTTCATTTCTTTTTCAAATATGCTATGATAAATAATGTAGTATTTAAAACTACTTCTGATGAGAATAGATGACTCGAAAAGAGTTTTGATATCAATAATATAAAGTAATAATACGTTGCATTGGGAGGAATATATGAGTTACAAGATTATCATAGATAGTTGTGGTGAATTGACAGAAGAAATGAAGAAATCGGGGAATTTCGAGACAGCTTCGTTACAGATCGATGTTGGCGGACATCATATCGTAGATGATGAAACATTTGATCAGGCAGATTTTTTGAAGAAGATCAGAGAATCTGAAGAATGCCCGAAGTCATCATGCCCGTCTCCGGAACGTTATATGGAAGAATATCACTGTGAGGCAGAGCACATATATGCAGTGACGTTGTCTGCAGAACTCAGCGGTTCTTATAACAGTGCGGTACTTGGAAAGAATTTATACGAAGAAGAATACGGAGAGAAGGATATTTACGTATTTAATTCCAGATCGGCATCGGTAGGAGAGACGCTGATCGGGTTGAAGATTGCCGAATGTGAGAAAAAAGGACTCAGCTTTAAGGAAGTAATTGATACAGTAGAAGCTTATATTGAAGAGCAGCATACCTATTTCTTACTGGAAACATTGGATATACTGAAAAAGAACGGAAGACTGAAAGGGTTAAAAGCAGTGGTCGCAACGGCATTAAATATTAAGCCGGTGATGGGATCTACTCCGGATGGAAATATTCAACAGCTTGCAAATACAAGAGGAATGAAAAAAGGGCTGGTCAGAATGGTGGAACAAATAGTGGCTGATCTTAAGAACCCGGAAGAGAAGATACTTGCGATTTCTCACTGCAATTGCAGAGAACGCGCAGAGACAGTGAAAAATATGCTTCTTGAAAAAGCAGGATTCAAAGATATTATTATTGTAGATACTGCGGGAATCAGTAGTATGTATGCAGCTGACGGAGGCGTGATTGTAGTTGTATAATCCGATGGAGTGTGGTAGAATAGATACATCGGAAAAAAAGGAGCAAAAGAACTATGAGTCAGGCAAAAGTAGATAAATATAAAGAAGCGAAGAAAAACCGGAAAAAGCAGATGAAAAAAGAAAAGATACAAAGCTATCTGCGCAGAGGTGTGGCATGTATCGTTGCAGCAGCACTGATAGGAATGGCAGGTTTTTCTATATATAATATATATGAGTCAAAACAGCCGAAGCAGGAAGTAACGGTTGATTATTCTGCAATAGCAAGTCTCAGTCAGTCTTTGTCAGATAACGGAACGTCGGCCGAATAGAGAAAAAGAAAGAAAAATGCGAGTGAACAGGAAAAATCCTGTTCACTATTTTTTTGCCTTAAAATTCTCTTAATTTCCCTAAAAGGCTTGAAAACAGTAAAAAAGTAGTTTACAATGGGTTCAAGTGGTAGAAAGTGGTGAAAAGTGGAACAAAGTGGTATGAAAATGGATGAAGCCGGAAAGGAAGAATAACTGATTTTACCGGAAGAACTTCAGAAGATACCACCGGGAAAAGGAGAATTCTATGCTGAAAGGAGAGTACAGTCATAATATTGATGCCAAAGGGCGGCTGATCATTCCGGCCAAGTTTCGTGACGATTTAGGGGAGCATTTCGTCATTACAAAAGGAATGGAGAATTGTCTGTACGTATATCCGGAAGCAGAATGGAACACTTTTGAAGAAAAACTTAATGCATTGCCAACCACCACTGACAAAAAAGCACGTGCGTTTGCATATTTCTTTCAGGGAAGTGCAGCGGACGGCGACCTTGATAAGCAAGGCAGAACTCTAATCCCTTCTGTACTGCGTACATTTGCACATCTGGATAAAGAAGTTGTATTCATCGGTATGGGGAAGCGTGCCGAGATCTGGGATAAGGCAAGATGGGATGAAAAGAATGCTGAAGTGGAACTTAACATTGAAGATATTGCATCTGATATGGAAGAAAACGGATTCAGTATCTAGAGGGAGAAGATATGGGATTCGAACACAAATCAGTATTACTGAATGAGACAATTGAAGGATTAAACATCAAGCCGGATGGTATCTATGTAGACGGAACGCTTGGTGGAGGCGGACATGCATACGAGGTGTGCAGGCGTCTCGGTGAAAAAGGGAGTATTATAGGAATAGACCAGGATGAAGCAGCAATCGAAGCTGCAGGCATCCGATTAAAAGACTTCGGGGAGAAGGTCACAATAATCCGAAGCAATTATTGTGATATGAAGTCGAAGCTTCAAGAACAGGGAATTGACAAGGTCGATGGAATCGTACTTGATCTGGGCGTATCTTCTTATCAGTTAGATACGGCAGATCGGGGATTTTCCTATCGCGAAGATGCACCTCTGGATATGAGAATGGACAGACGTCAGAAGATGACTGCCAGAGACATCGTCAATGATTACTCAGAGATGGATTTGTACCGCGTGATCAGAGACTACGGGGAGGATAAGTTTGCAAAAAATATTGCAAAACATATCGTGGCGGCACGCGGGAAAAGTCCGATTGAAACAACGGGGCAGCTGACAGAGATTATCAGAGCTTCAATACCAATGAAATATCAGAAAAAATCCGGACATCCTGCAAAGAGAACATTTCAGGCTATTCGGATTGAACTGAACAGAGAATTAGAAGTATTGAAAAATTCTCTGGATGACATGATTGAAATACTAAACCCGGGTGGAAGATTGTGTATTATTACATTCCATTCGCTGGAAGACCGGATTGTAAAGAGTGCATTTAAGAAAAATGAGAATCCATGCACCTGCCCTCCGGATTTTCCTGTGTGTGTATGTGGCAATGTTTCTAAAGGGCGTGTTGTTACCAGAAAGCCGATTCTTCCAAGTGAAGAAGAATTAGAGTATAACAGTCGTTCTAAAAGTGCGAAACTCAGAATATTTGAGCGTTCTTAATGAAGAATGATATGTGATCAGATAGAAAGGAGTGGCGTAGATGGCAGCAAGAAGATATTATGCAAGCGATAGACGCCAGTCCGGTGGATATCGTTCCATGCAGTATGGAAGCAGACAGGCTTATATGTATGGTAATATAGTTACCAAGCCGGAATATGAACCGCGAAGAAGAAAATCATCTGCAAAACCAAAAAAGAAAGTAAGCAGACAGGTGCAGAAGAACAGAAATCGTGCACTGCATATGAATGCAGCTTATGTGATTTTTCTCGCAGTTGCAGCAACTGTTGTGCTGTTATTGTGCGTTAATTATGTACGCTTACAGTCGGAACTGACTCGAAGATCCAAACATGTCACTGCATTACAGGAAGAACTGGCGGATCTGAAAGAGGAAAATACGACAAAATATAACGCAGTAGTGGATTCTGTCAATCTTGACGAGATCCGGGAAAGAGCGATCAATCAACTTGGCATGACATATGCTGCGGCTGATCAGATCGTGGAATATGATAATCCTGCTTCAGACTATGTAAAACAGTATGAAAATATTCCGGAAAATGGTGTACTTGCTCAGTCAGACAAGAATAAGAAATAGGTGGAAATATGGCAAGAAAGAAGAAAAATTTCTTTAAGAAAAAAATTTCAGGCCTTATGCAGAGAAAGCTAGTAATGCTCTTTGGAGTAATCATACTAGCTTTTGTTTTCTTGATAGGGTGGATTACTTATATCAATGCTTCGAAAGGAGAAAAATATACCAAAGTCGTGCTGGATCAACAACAGTATAATAACCGTACGATTCCATTTAAACGTGGAGATATCGTAGACCGTAACGGTACGAAACTTGCGACAAGTGAGAGAGTATATAATGTTGTAGTCGATGCCAAAGTGATAACAAGTAACAAAAAGTATATGAATCCGACAGTAAAAGTATTGGCAGAGTGCTTCAGTTTGAAGAAGAAAGCAATCCGTACTCAGGTGAAGAAGAATCCGAACAGCCGGTATATTGTCCTGAAAAAAGGAGTCAGCTATGCAAAGGCGCAGGAATTTGAGAAGATTACAGCAGATACGAAGCATAATCCTAATGTGCAGGGCGTATGGCTGGAGGAAGATTATACAAGGCAATATCCGTATAAAACACTGGCAAGTGATGTAATCGGATTTACAACGAATGGAAATGTAGGAAGTAATGGAATAGAGGCATCATATAATTCCATTCTGAATGGAACAGATGGCAGGGAGTATGGGTATCTGGATGAAAGTTCTGGATTTGAAAGAACTGTGAAGGAACCGGATAATGGAAGCACTGTTGTATCAACAATTGATCTTCAGGTGCAGAGTATTGTAGAACAGCATATACTTGCATTTAACGAAGAACACAAGGATGAAGAGACAGAGGGAGAAGGAAGTAAGAATACCGGAGTGATCGTGATGAATCCTCAGAATGGAGAGATTCTTGCAGAAGCTTCGTATCCGAATTATGATCTGAATCATCCAAGAGATCTGACAAAGTATTATACAAAAGCACAGCTGAAAAAGATGACGGATAAAGAAAAGCTGAATATACTGAATGATCTTTGGAATAATTATTGTGTCAGCAATACGTATGAACCGGGATCGACATTCAAACCATTTACCATATCGGCAGGTCTTGAACTTGGAGATCTTACAGGAAATGAGAATTATGTCTGCGGCGGTGTATTGCACGTGGGAGATCATGACATTCACTGTAGTAACAGATCAGGACACGGGCCGGAGACGTTGAAACAGGCTTTGGAGAATTCGTGCAACGTTGCACTGATGCAGATCGGTGCAAGTATCGGAACAGAAGAATTCTGCAGGTATCAAAGATTGTTTGGGTTCGGAGAATATACAGGAATCGATCTTCCGGGAGAGGGAGAGACGAGCGGACTGTTGTATACACCGGCGACTATGGATCCGGCCAGTCTGGCGACAAATGCATTTGGGCAGAATTTTAATGTTACAATGACTCAGATGGCGGCATCTTTCTGTTCGCTGCTCAATGGCGGCAATTATTATGAGCCGCATGTTGTAAAGCAGATTCAGGATGAAAATGGAAATGTTACAGAGAACAAAGATCCGGTGCTGGTTAAGAAAACAATTTCAAAAGAGACCAGTGATATCATTAAGGATTATATGCAGGGAGTTGTTGAGGAAGGAACCGGTGCGAGTGCGGCGGTAGAGGGGTATGCTGTCGGAGGTAAGACCGGTACAGCCGAGAAGCTGCCTCGTGGAAATGGAAAATATCTTGTTTCTTTCATCGGATATGCACCACAGGAAAATCCACAGGTTATGGTGTATGTTGTCATTGATGAGCCAAACTCGGCTGTTCAGGCAAACAGTGGTTATGCAACACAGCTTGCATCACAGATCATGACAGATATATTCCCTTATCTTGGAGTAGAGAAAAAAGACGGTGCGTCTGATACTATAGAAACATCCGCAGAAGAGACAACAACACAGACAGCACAGGAATAGCTGTAAAAGTATATGGAATTCATAACCTCATAGAAGTTTTCATAAATTATAAGAAAAACTTCTATGAGGATTTTTTATTATGAAAAACAAAACATTTCATAAAAGAAAAATACTGGTGGTATTCGCCGGAGCCTTTGCGATGATATTTGTTTTGATCGGAAGACTGACCTATCTTATGGTATTTGATGCAGAATATTATCAGAAAAAAGCGGAAGATCTGCATGAGAGGGAACGTGACATTAAGGCTGCGAGAGGAGAAATCCTTGACAGGAATGGGAAAGTTTTGGCAACAAACCGGACGGTATGTACAATTTCTGTGATCCATAGTCAGATCAGGGAAGCGGAAACAGTCATTGATAACTTATCGGAACTTCTTGAAATGAATAGCAGTGAGGTGCGCAAACGTGTGGAAAAGATATCATCCATAGAAAGGATAAAATCAAATGTGGATAAAAAAACGGGAGATAAGATCCGAAATCTGGGGATGGCAGGAGTAAAAGTAGATGAAGATTTTAAAAGATTTTATCCATATGATGCGCTTGCCTCTAAAGTATTGGGGTTTACCGGAGCTGACAATCAGGGAATCATCGGACTTGAGGTAAAATATGATAAATATCTGAAAGGTGTTGACGGTAAGATCCTGACAACAACAGATGCAAGAGGAATCGAACTGGATGGTGTCGCAGAAGACAGAAAAGAGCCAGTGGCAGGGAATACATTAAAGATCAGTCTGGATTATAATATGCAGAAGTATGCTATGCAGATGGCGGAAAAAGTGCGGCAGGAAAAGCAGGCGGAAAAAACGGCAATTCTTCTTATGAATCCTCAGAACGGGGAAATATATGCGATGGTAAACGTTCCGGAATTCAATCTGAACCGGCCGTTTGAGCTGAATACGGAAGAAGAGTCGGATGAAAATATGACGGATGAGCAGAAGCAGGATGCTCTGAATCAGATGTGGAGAAACGGATGTATCAACGATACCTATGAGCCGGGGAGCACATTTAAGATCATTACAGCATCTGCAGGTCTGGAAGAAGGGGTAGTCCGTCTTACAGATCAGTTTCAATGTCCCGGATATAAAATGGTAGAAGACCGCAGAATACGCTGTCATAAGGTGGGAGGGCATGGTACGGAGAACTTTGTGCAGGGCATACAGAATTCATGCAATCCGGTATTTATAGAACTGGGACTTCGTATCGGAGTCGATAGATTTTGCGATTATTTTCATAAGTTTGGTCTGATGAATCTGACGGGGGTAGATATCCCGGGAGAAGCAGGGACGATCATGCATAAAAAGGAAAATATCGGACAGGTAGAACTGGCTACGATCAGTTTTGGACAGTCGTTCCAGATTACACCAATCCAGCTTGCAGCGACAGTAAGTGCACTGATCAATGGGGGAAAGAGAGTGACGCCGCACTTTGGAACGGAGATCCTGAATGAAGACGGGAAAGTAACGAAAGAATTTCACTATAGTGAAAAAAAGCATATTGTTTCGGAAAAGACATCTGAGACTATGAGGATACTTCTGGAAAGTGTCGTTTCTGAAGGATCCGGAAAGAATGCGTATGTGGAAGGATACAGAATCGGAGGCAAGACGGCGACCTCCCAGACATTACCGAGAAGTGCGAACAAGTACATATCTTCTTTTGTGGGATTTGCCCCGGCAGATGATCCGGAGATCCTGGGAATGTGTGTGATCTATGATCCGCAGGGAATCTATTACGGAGGTACGATCGCAGCTCCGGTAATCGGTAATATTTTCGAAAATATATTGCCTTATCTTGGCATTGAAAAACAATTGGAAATGCAGTATACTAGGTAAAGTTAGAGATTAACTGAATAACAAAAGAATTAAAGAGGTGGATTATGGATTATAAGGTGTTTATTCCGGTATTGATTTCATTTGTGTTAAGTGTGATTCTTGGTCCTCTTGTGATACCTGTACTCAGAAGACTTAAGATGGATCAGACGGAGAGAGAAGATGGAGTGCAGTCTCATTTGAAGAAAGCAGGAACTCCGACGATGGGAGGCGTAATGATCCTGTTGGCGGTTGTGATCACTTCCGTTATTTATATCGGACGTTATCCGAAGATCATTCCGATCCTGTTTTTGACACTTGGATTTGGTCTGATCGGATTTTTGGATGATTATCTGAAAGTTGTAATGAAACGTTCGGACGGATTATATCCAAAGCAGAAGATGGCACTTCAGATCGTGGTAACAGCAATCTTTGCATTTTATATGGTGAAATTTGCAGGGGTTCCACTTACAATGCTGATTCCTTTTAGTAGGGGAAGATATCTGAACATTGGATGGCTGGCAATTCCATTGATGTTCTTTGTAGTGATCGGAACCGTAAATGGTGTGAATTTTACAGATGGACTGGACGGCCTGGCATCCAGTGTTACGGTTTTGGTTGCAACATTCTTTACGGTTGTCGCAATTGGAACAAAAAGCGGAATTGAGCCGATTACCTGTGCGGTGGTGGGAGCACTCCTTGGATTTCTGCTGTTTAATGTATATCCGGCAAGTGTGTTTATGGGGGATACGGGTTCCCTGGCGCTGGGAGGATTTGTAGCATCCGCAGCATACATGCTCCAGATGCCGATTTTCATCATCATTGTTGGATTTATCTATCTGGTAGAAGTATTATCCGTTATGATCCAGGTAACATATTTTAAAAAGACCGGCGGTAAAAGAATCTTTAAGATGGCGCCGATACATCATCATTTTGAACTGTGCGGATGGTCAGAGACAAGAGTTGTTGCAGTATTTTCGATTATCACAGCAATTTTATGCCTGATCGCACTGATGGCTATGTAGGAGGATAACATGGAAGTAAAAGGAAAAAAAGTACTTGTATTTGGTCTTGGGATCAGTGGAATCGGAGCTGGAAAGATTCTGGAAAGACAGGGAGCGGAAGTCGTACTGTATGATGGAAATAAGCAGCTTATGGAAGAAAAAGTAAGACAGCAGTCCGGTGCAGACAGCAATGCAAAGATCATAATCGGTGAGTTTCCTGAAGAAATCCTTGCAGAACTTGATATGACTGTATTAAGTCCGGGAGTTCCGACAGACCTTCCGGTGATCGAAAAGATGCGTAAGCAGGGAATTACGGTTATCGGAGAGGTGGAGCTTGCTTATCAGTTTGGAAAAGGCGATGTTCTTGCTATTACAGGAACGAACGGCAAGACGACTACAACTACACTTCTTGGTGAGATTATGAAGAATTATCAGGATGATGTATTTGTTGTTGGAAACATTGGAACACCGTACACAACTGCAGTAGAAGATATGACAGAGAATTCGATTACGGTTGCGGAGATGAGCAGTTTCCAGTTGGAAAGTATTGTTGAATTCCGTCCGAGGGTCAGTGCAATTCTTAATTTTACACCGGATCATCTGAACCGGCATCATACGATGGAAGCGTATGTGAATGCAAAGAAGAATATTGCAAAGAATCAGACAGAAGAAGACTACTGTATCCTGAATTATGAAGACAAACTGACAAGGGAATTTGGCAATGAAGTAAAAGCCAGAGTTCTATATTTCAGCAGTCAGCGTAAACTGGAAGAGGGAATATATCTGGAAGAGGGAAATATCATCTACAATTATGAAGGTGTAAAAGAGACGATCTGCCATGTAGATGAACTGCAGATTCTTGGAACACATAATCACGAGAATGTTATGGCGGCATGTGCGATGGCAGCAGTTTACGGAGTTCCTGTAGGAGTGATCCGTGAAAGTGTGAAAGCGTTTGGGGGTGTGGAGCATCGTATTGAATATGTAACAGAGAAGAATGGAGTTACATATTATAACGATTCAAAAGGAACCAATCCGGATGCTGCGATCAAAGGAATCCAGGCAATGAAGCGTCCGACTGTTCTGATCGGCGGCGGATATGATAAAGGCTCTGAATATACAGAGTGGATAGAAAGTTTTGACGGAAAAGTAAAAAAACTGATTCTTCTTGGGGATACCAGAGAAAAAATTGCTGCTGACGCTGAAAAGTGCGGATTTACTGATTATATGTTTGTAGATTCATTTGAAGAAGCAGTGCTCACGGCAGCGAAGATTGCAAAAGAGGGAGAAGCGGTTCTGCTTTCACCGGCATGTGCAAGCTGGGATATGTTCCCAAGTTACGAAGTACGCGGAGAGAAGTTCAAAGAGATTGTAAATTCCTTATAAGGAGTGAACGAGTTGAAGTATTCGTGGCAGTCAGAACAAACGGAACAGAAAAAATGTGACAGAGTTCTGATATTAGTACTGGCAATCATTATCGTAACTGGTCTTGTGATTCTCTACAGCACAAGTGCATATAATGGAGAGATAAAATTCCAGGATACGTTTTATTATCTGAAAAAACAGGTATTTGCAACGCTTCTCGGGATTATGGGTATGTGGTGTATAGCGAATATAGACTATCATATCTGGAAAAAGTGGGCAGTTCCGGGATATCTGTTATCTATTTTGCTCGGAGTACTGGTAATGTTGTTCGGAGAAGAATACAATGGGTCCAAAAGATGGTTGTCTTTTGGACCATTTTCTTTTCAGCCATCGGAATTTGCAAAGGTTGCGGTGATTCTGTTCCTGACATATATCATACTAAGAAATGCAGAAAAAATGTGGAAATTTTCAACAGTCTGCAAGATTGTTATCAGTGTGCTGCCAATTGTAGGTCTGGTTGGGGCGAGCAATTTGAGCACAGCGGTTATTATTCTGGGAATAGCAGTCATCCTGGTATTTGTCGCAAGTCCGAAGTATGGGCAATTTGCGTGGATGGTGTGTCTGGGGTGTGCATTTATGGGGATATTTCTTGCTATGGAAAGTTACCGGCTTGAACGGCTGCAGATCTGGCAGCATCCGGAAAAATATGAGAAAGGCTATCAGACACTTCAGGGGCTGTATGCAATCGGATCAGGAGGATTGTTTGGCAGGGGACTTGGAAGCAGTATCCAGAAACTCGGATTTGTACCGGAAGCGCAGAATGATATGATATTTTCTATTATCTGTGAGGAAATGGGATTGATCGGGGCAGTATTTGTAATGTTATTATTTTTCATCCTGATATGGCGCTTTTTTATTATTGCATCTCATGCACCCGATCTGGAGGGAGCTTTGATCGCATCCGGCGCAATGGCACACATGATGATACAGGTAATTCTTAATATTGCGGTTGTGACAAATACCATACCGAATACGGGAATTACATTGCCATTCATCAGTTATGGAGGAACTTCGGTTATGTTCCTGCTTTTTGAAATGGGGCTTGTGTTGAATGTGTCATGTTTGGTAAAATAATATACATGTGGATGAAAGGAAGTTTGAATCATATATGGGAAACCAGAGGCCAAAGAAAAAACAAGGGAACAAGAAGAATGGAAAAAAGCATCATGTATATGCAGTGATTGTTCTGCTGCTGGCAGCAGCGATCATCATTATCGGAGGTATTTTGCTGTTCTATATTCAAGAAATAGAAGTAAGCGGAAATGAGTACTGTGACAGTCAGGAGATTGTGAATTGCGTGCAGAATGATAAGCTGTCGGATAATTCTTTATATGTAGTTGCAAAATATTCTATGGGAAAAGGAACCGTACCGAAATGTCTGGATTCTTTAAAAGTCAGAATGAAAAATCCGTGGACACTGCAGATTACGGTAAAAGAAAAGGCAATTACTGGGTGCGTGAAAACCGGAACAACCTATAGTTATTTTGATCAGAGTGGACTTGTGGTAAAACAATCTTCAGTAAAAGATGCGCAGATACCGGTTGTAGAGGGAGTGAAGATAAAATCAGGCAAACTGTATAAGCAGATCCGAACATCAAATCAGACAAAATTTAATGAAATACTGGAAGCATGTGCAGAAAGTCAGAAATATGGGATATATCCGGAAAATGTGACGGTAAAACAGCAGCAGATCTATATGAAATTTGGAAATGTAAGTGCCTGTCTGGGAAGCCAGGTATCTGGTGAACAGATTGCTCAGATCAAGCCGATCTTAAAAAAGCTTGGTGATAAAGAGGGAATCCTGCATTTGGAGACCTATTCAGAGAATAACACTACGATTACTTTTGAGATGAAAGAAATTTCACAAGAAAATTAGAAAAATTAGAGAAATTCTATTGATATTTTACACGAAAGTCTATATTATATACTATATATAGCAAACTGAGTTCATCTCACTTGCTCTATCAATGGGATGTATAATATATAATAAGGATAACAAAGGAGGAGAAACCCTTGCTAGAAATTAAAACAAATGAATCAGAAGCAGCGGCAAAAATAATTGTTGTTGGAGTCGGTGGAGGCGGTAATAACGCAGTAAACCGAATGATTGATGAGCAGATTGCCGGTGTTGAATTTATAGCGATCAATACAGATAAACAGGCACTTCAGCTGTGTAAAGCTCCGACATTGATGCAAATCGGTGATAAGATCACAAAAGGTCTGGGAGCTGGTGCAAGACCAGAGATTGGTGAGAAAGCTGCAGAAGAAAGTGCAGAAGAAGTATCAGCAGCACTGAAAGGTGCTGACATGGTATTTGTAACTTGTGGTATGGGCGGCGGAACAGGAACAGGTGCTACACCGGTTGTTGCCCGCATTGCAAAAGAACAGGGAGCATTAACAGTTGGTGTTGTAACAAAGCCTTTCCGTTTTGAGTCAAAGACACGTATGAACAATGCCCTTGCAGGAATTGAAAAATTAAAAGAAAGTGTAGATACACTGATCGTAATCCCGAATGATAAACTGCTGGAAGTTGTAGACAGACGTACAACAATGCCGGAAGCTTTGAAGAAAGCTGACGAAGTGTTACAGCAGGGTATTCAGGGAATCACAGACCTGATCAATGTACCTTCACTGATTAACCTTGACTTTGCAGATGTACAGACAGTTATGACAGATAAGGGAATTGCCCACATTGGTATCGGTCAGGGACGTGGTGATGATAAAGCACTGGAAGCTGTAAAACAGGCTGTTGCCAGTCCGCTTCTGGAGACAACTATTGCCGGAGCATCTCATGTCATCATCAATGTATCCGGTGATATCACACTTATGGATGCATCCGATGCAGCAGAATATGTACAGGAACTTGCCGGAGAAGATGCGAACATCATTTTTGGTGCAATGTATGATGATTCCAGAGCAGACGAAGCTACAATTACTGTAATTGCTACAGGACTTCATAATGTTGGCGGAAGTGCTTCAAAATTAAAATCAAGACTGGAAAATCAAGGAAGAACATCTGCGATGCCACATGGTCAGCAAGGACATGCATCTGCATATGAGAGACCAGTACGTCAGAGCAGTGCAATGTATGGACAGCAGCAAGCAGTACGTACACCGCAGGCAGAACGTCCGGTATCACCAAGACTTGATTTCGGAACAACAACACAGAGAGAGACAACGGGAACTGCAACAAGACGTCCAATGGGTGGAACCACTCCTACACTGGATACACCTAGAACACCTACAAGCAAGGTGAAAGAACAGTCAATTAAAATTCCTGATTTCTTTAAAAAATAATCACATAAAGAATAGTACTACTTAGAATACAGAGAATATGCCGCAGGCAGTTTCTCTTACATACATTACTATATAAGAAAGATCGTACACAGGTTGGCGTGAGCTGACTTGTATACGGTCTTTTTTTGTGTATCTTAGTTTTACTAATATGTTCGCAGGGTTACGAGAGCTGTCGAACGAAAAACGGAATCACATACAGTATCTGACAAAATCCTTTTGAAAAAATTTATATAATGTTACTTGTTTAAAACAACAAATTTATTTCTGTGCACGGAAAGAGAAAGAAGGCCTGATGTGTACTATGAATTATATGTAGATGTGTTTTTTATGGTGAATTTTACAATGGATGCGATTCTTTTGATCCTTCTGAAGAAATTACTTGCCTGTCCGGCGGGGTATGGAAGGGTTTTTGCAGGAGCAGCAACTGGAGCCGCGATGACATGTATTGCAATTGTCATATTCAGGAAAACACCGGTATTAAGATTTGTAGTATTTCATGGAGTCATTAATGTAGTAATGATGAAGGCCGGCCTTGGAATAAAATGGGGCCGGGAATTGTTCAGAGGATGGGTGCTCTTGTATATAGAGTCATTTCTGCTGGGAGGTGTGTTCCAGTTCGTTCAACAGTATATAAGGCGGGGAAGTATGTTCTTTTTACTGGCTGTAATCAGTTACTACCTCGTGTCGGTAATCTGGAAAATCATTTTATTCTTTTCAGAGAAAGGAAATCGTTACTGTGAAGTCGAAGTGTTTTTTGGAGAAAAAAATGACAGACTGAGAGGACTGATAGATACAGGGAATACATTGAGTGATACGATCAGTAATGATCCTGTCAGTATTATAGACAGAGCATCTGTAAGAAGACTGACAGAGGAAAAGAAACCGGAACGATTCAGATATATTTCTTATCATTCCATCGGGAAAAAAGAGGGTGTGATGCCGGCGTTCCGGTTGGATAAGATGCAGATCATACGGGATGGAAACAAGATAAATGTGGAACATCCATTAGTGGCAGTAAGTGAAGAAGAATTAGGTTCAGAAAATTATCAGATGATTATCAATCCAGATATATTGACAGGAGGAAAGAAAAATGGTGATAAAAGTGGCAGTTCCACATCAGTTTAAATTGAAAGTTATTCCGGATTTCCGGTCTCTCTTTTTTTCGGACAAAAAAGACATTCATTATATAGGAGGATCAGATATTCTTCCGGCACCATTGGAAACAGAGGAAGAAAGAAAAGCAATACGGGGACTGGGGACAGAGAATGATGAACAGGCAAGAAAAATGCTGATTGAACACAATCTTCGTCTGGTTGTGTATATTGCAAAGAAATTTGATAATACCGGAGTAGGAGTTGAGGATTTGATTTCTATAGGTACAATTGGGTTGATAAAAGCAATTAATACGTTTGATCCAGATAAGAATATCAAACTTGCAACGTATGCATCCAGATGTATTGAAAATGAGATTCTGATGTATCTGAGGAGAAATAGTAAGACCAAGATGGAAGTGTCGATTGATGAGCCTTTAAACGTCGACTGGGATGGAAATGAACTGCTGTTGTCGGACATTTTGGGAACAGAGGAAGATGCTGTCTATAAGGATCTGGAAAATGATGCAGAGAAGAAAGTACTGATCAAAGCAATCAGCCGCCTGTCAGGAAGGGAACAGATGATCATCCGGATGAGGTTCGGTCTGGGGACAGCCGACGGAGAAGAAAAGACACAGAAAGAGGTGGCAGATATGCTTGGTATTTCCCAGTCTTACATATCCAGATTAGAGAAAAAGATTATGCAAAGATTGCGCCGGGAAATGGTGAAGTATTCCTGAAAATGTGCTACAATAAAAAGAAAAAGGGGTTGGTCATATGAGGCTTAGTTTTTTTGGAGCAGCCCATGAAGTGACTGGAAGCTGTCATCTTCTTGAAGCATGCGGAAAGAATATCTTGATTGACTGTGGAATGGAGCAGGGACCGGATCTTTACGAGAATCAGGAACTTCCGGTTGCACCGGGAGATGTAGATTACATTCTTCTGACACATGCACATATTGATCATTCCGGAAATATTCCGCTTCTGGTGAAAAAAGGATTTTCCGGGGAGATCATCACCACATTTGCAACGGCAGATCTTTGTGATATTATGCTTCGTGACAGCGCACATATTCAGGAATTTGAAGCGGAATGGAGAAACAGGAAGGCAAGAAGAAGCGGAGAACCGGAATACGAACCGATTTATACGGTTGCAGACGCAGATGCCGCAACGAAGCTTCTGGCACCGGTAGATTACGGACAGAAGATTACGTTGTGTGACGGAATTGAAGTAAGATTCAATGATGTGGGGCATCTGCTTGGATCGGCAAGCATTGAAGTATGGATAACCGAAGGAGATGTCTCAAAGAAGGTTGTATTTTCCGGAGATGTGGGAAATGTCAATCAGCCGATCATTAAAGATCCCCAGTTAGTAAAAGAGGCAGACTATCTGGTGATCGAATCTACATACGGAGACCGTACACATGGTGAGGATATTCCAGATTATGTGGGAGAGTTTACAAGGATTTTGAGAGAGACATTCCAAAAAGGCGGCAATGTGGTGATTCCTTCTTTTGCGGTTGGACGTACGCAGGAGATTTTGTACTTTATCCGTGAGATCAAAGAAAAGAATCTGCTTCCGGAATTTCCAGGATTTGAAGTATATGTGGACAGTCCGCTTGCAATCGAAGCTACGAATGTGTTTAATAAAAATGTCAAAGGATGTTTTGATGAGGAAGCAATGGAATTGGTAAATCAGGGGATCAATCCTCTGCTGTTCCGGGGGCTGAAGACGACGATTACCAGTGATGAGTCCAGACAGATCAACTTTGATACAAAACCGAAAGTTATCCTGTCTGCATCCGGTATGTGCGAAGCAGGACGGATCCGGCATCATTTGAAGCACAATCTGTGGCGTCCGGAATGCACGATCTGTTTTGTGGGATATCAGGCAGTCGGAACGCTTGGAAGAAAACTGATTGAGGGTGCAGAGAGTGTAAAGCTGTTTGGAGAGAATATCACGGTCAATGCCAGAATCGAGGTATTGAAAGGAATCAGCGGACATGCAGATATGAATGGTCTTTTGGACTGGATCAGGGGATTTGAAAAAATACCAGACCGCGTAATGGTTGTGCATGGGGAAGATACAGTGACAGATCATTTTGCAAAATTGGTAGAAGATACATTCGGTTGTCCGGCATTCGCACCATATTCAGGTGGAACGGTAGACCTCGCAGCAAATGAGATTATAACGATCGGACAGAAGATTCCGAAAAAATCAGATGAGAAACCGAGTAAGCTTAAGAGTGCATCCGCATTTAATCGTCTGGTGGCAGCTGCAAAGCGTTTGCTGAACGTTGTGTATAAGAATGAAGGCCTGGCGAATAAAGATATGGCCAAGTTCGAGACCCAGATCCAGAATCTGGCAGATAAGTGGGATAGATAACGCAGAATCTGCCAGATGTCAAGGAGTAAAATTTTTTTTATTTGATAAGAAACCGCATAAGCCTGTGCGATAAGGAGCATCATCTTAATAGAAACTGATGGATGAGATTCTGACAGGAGGTCTGTAATGGCACAGGGAAAGGTAGAAATATGTGGTGTGAATACGGCAAAGCTTCCTATCCTGAATGAAGAGGAGAAGGAAGCTTTGTTTGTACGCATCAAAGAAGGAGACCGGGAAGCGAAAGAAGAGTACATTAAAGGAAATTTACGACTTGTCCTGAGCGTGATAAGACGATTTGGGGCAAGCGGGGAGAACCCGGATGATCTGTTCCAGATTGGGTGTATCGGACTGATTAAGGCGGTTAATAATTTTAACACAGAATTAGAGGTAAAATTTTCCACCTATGCAGTACCAATGATCATTGGAGAGATCAGAAGGTACATGAGAGATAACAATTCCATTCGTGTCAGCCGGTCACTCAGAGATACGGCATATAAAGCAATCTATGCAAGGGAAAGTTACAGAAAGAAGAACCAGAAAGAACCGACGGTGCAGGAAATTGCGACAGAAATTGGCATATCCAAAGAGGATATTATGTTTGCTTTGGATGCAATCCAGATACCGATGAGTCTGCAGGAACCGGTCTATAATGATGGTGGAGATGCATTGTATGTGATGGATCAATTGAGCGATCAGACGAATAAAGAAGAAAAATGGGTGGAAGACCTGTCACTGGAGGAAGCAATGAAGCATCTTGATGAACGGGAACGTTATATTATCAAGCTCCGGTTCTTTCAGGGAAGAACGCAGATGGAAGTTGCAAAGGAGATACGGATATCCCAGGCTCAGGTCAGCAGGCTGGAGAAGAATGCGTTGAAAACTATGCGCCAGTACCTTATCTAAGGGCTGGCGCATTTTTGGTATTGCATTTTTGACGGTCTCATACTATGATATTTGCAGGAGGAATTTGTATAATGAAAGCTTGTATATTTGATCTGGATGGAACATTAACAAATACATTGGAATCTATGACATATTCCGTAAATCTGACACTTGAGGAGATGGGACTTTCCAAGATCACAAAAGATCAGTGCAGATTGTTTGTCGGGAATGGAGCCAGGGTATTAATAGAAAAGTCACTGAAAGCAGCCGGAGACACAGATGCTTCAAGGATTGAAGAGGGGATGGAAATATACGGACGTATATTTGACCGGAATTGTACATATCATGTAACACCTTATGAAGGAATCCCGGAGATGTTGAAAGCATTGAAAGATAAAGGAATTCACCTGGCAGTCCTTTCCAATAAGCCGGACCGTCAGACAGTAAAAGTTGTGAAAGCAATCTTTGGAGAAGAATTGTTTGATTATGCACAGGGACAGAAAGAAGGTATCCGAAGAAAACCGGAGCCGGACGGAGTATGGTATCTTATGGAACAGATGCACGTATCAAAAGAAGAATGCCTGTATATCGGAGATTCAGAAGTTGATGCGGCAACCGGAAGGAATGCAGGCCTTAAGACGATAGGCGTGTTGTGGGGATTCCGGGACAGAAAAACGTTAGAAACTGCGGGAGCAGATGATCTGATCGACAGACCGGATGAACTGTTGCAGTTTGTGTAATATTACGATAAGGGAGGTTGAGATGTATGTACGAGTATGATGAAGAATGTCTGCAGACGTTTATTTTGAATCAGGGACAGCTGTTTGATGAACCGGTTGCAGAGACTTTGGAAGAGGCAGAGGCTTTTCTGGAGGACTGTATGGCTTCTATCGTAGATAATATCGGAGAAGTCAGGGAATTCCTTGATCAGGAAGGAATGGATGTCAGTGGAATGTCTGACGAAGAGATTGAAGATGCATCAGAAGTATTTGCGCTATCGGATGGTCGTTATCTTATCGTTGAAGGATAAAAGCAAAAAGACGAAAGTACCTGCCGGGTGGCATCGCACAGGCCACTGTCAGATGTAAGAAAAAGCCGCAACTACTTTGTAGTTCCGGCTTTTTTCAATGCAGTTTCAATGGCCTGGACAATCAGCTGGGAAGTGTAAGGAGTGTCAGATGAATACTGGATATTGTCGAGTGACTGTTTTTTGTAGACCTGTTCGGCAATATCTTCGATCGCAGGTTCGATGAACGGATACATGGTTGTGATAGATTCGTTCAGATTGGTGAAACGGATGGAATTGATATGGGATTCATCTACAGTCACCTCAACTTCCAGCGCAGTATTGTTCAGAGTGATATCTGAGGTGTAGATTCCCGGAGTATAGATCCGGTTATCTTTTGAGGCGGAGCGATGTTCCGGGCGGAACATGAATATCAAAAGCAGGATCAGAATAATGGCCAATACTGCGAAAATAACGGTATAGATGATTTCTTTCATGTGAAGTACAACAATTTTTGTTTTGGAACTCATAGTGAGACCTCCTGGTAATTGGTTTCAAAGATTGTTTCATTTTCTATAATGTATGAAAAATGTGGAAGAATTATTCGTTTAATTTTTCCGTGACAAATGGAAAAGGTTCTTGTAGAATGATAAAAGAAATGGAAGGTGAAAAATTATGTTTATTATTGCAGGACTTGGAAATCCTACACTTCAGTATGAAGGAACCAGACACAATGTAGGGTTTGATGTCATAGATATGTTGGCAGACAGATATAATATTTCTGTAGACGGAAGAAAAGGAAGAGCACTGATCGGCAAAGGAATGATCGGGGGACAGAAGGTGCTTCTGGTAAAACCGCAGACGTATATGAATCTGAGCGGGGAAAGCTTAAGAGAACTGGTCAATTATTATAAGATTGATGAAGAACACGAACTTCTTGTAATCTATGATGATATCAGTCTGGATGTAGGGCAGTTGAGAATCCGTAAGAAAGGAAGCGCTGGAGGGCATAATGGAATAAAAAATATTATTGCCAACCTTGGAACCGATGTGTTTCCGAGAATCAAGATCGGTGTTGGGGAGAAGCCAAAGAAATACGACCTGGCGGATTATGTACTGGGACATTTTTCGAAAGAAGACCGTGAATTGATGGAAGATGGATATGACCGCGCAGACCATGCGGTGGGAATGATCTTAAATGGAGAGATCGAGGCTGCCATGAACCAGTATAACAGGAAAGTAAAGCCTAAGGAGGCATAAAAAGATGCAGGGCTTAATCGGACCGTTAAAAGAACTTGCAGAGTTTGAAGAACTATGTAAAAATAAGAAAAAAGATGCAGGAATGATCCGTGTATGCGGATGTGTGAATTCCCAGAAATCTCATATGATGTATGCAATTGGCGATGGCTGTAAATACAAGGTCATCGCCTGTTCCAGTGAGACAAAAGCAAAACAGATATATGAAGAATACCGATTCCTGGACAACAATACTTATCTGTATCCGGCAAAGGATTTTCTGTTCTATAAAGCAGATATCCGTAGTAAAGAGCTGGTGAAGCAGAGAATGGAAGGAATCCAGGCAGTGCTTTCCGGAACACCTGTGACGATTGTGACAAGTCTGGACGGGTTCATGGATCACCTCGCACCAAAAGAGAGTATTGAAGAAAAAGTACTGAAGATACAAAACGACAGTGTCCTTAAACTGGACGAGATGGCAGAGAGACTTTCTGATGTAGGGTATGACAGGGAAGTACAGGTAGAAGGCCCGGGGCAGTTTGCAGTGCGGGGAGGAATACTGGATATCTATCCACTGACGGAGGAGTTTCCGGTAAGGATTGAATTTTGGGGAGATGAGGTGGATTCTATCCGGACTTTTGACGTGGAGAGTCAGCGGTCCATTGAGAATATGACAGAAATTACCATCTATCCGGCGGTGGAATTTCCGCAGGGAGAAGAGAAGGGAGTATCGTTCCTGGATTATTTTTCGAAAGAAGATACCATTCTTTTTCTGGATGAACCGGTGCGTCTTGTGGAGCGCGGACAGAATATTGAAGAAGAGTTTATGGAAGCGCAGAAAAAGCGTCTGGAGAACGGGTATGAACTGGAAGAAGAAGAGGCAAAGATATTTCCGGTTGCAGATATCCTGAAGAAGATCAATACTTACAGCAGTATCGGCTTTTTTGCGTTAGAGATGAAGTGCAGGGGATTGGAAGTAAGAGAATCTTATGAAATCCAGGCTAAGAGTGTGAATCCGTACAATAACAGTTTTGAGATGCTGACACAGGATCTTAAGAGGCTGAAAAGAAACGGATACAGGGTAGTCCTGCTGTCAGGATCGAGAACCCGTGCAAAGAGGCTGGCGGAAGATTTAAGAGATTATAATCTAAGCAGTTATTACGGTGAAGAATTGGAGCGCGAAGTAAAGCCGGGAGAAATTATGACGGCATATGGATACATTGCGGAAGGGTATGAATATCCAATGCTTAAATTCACTGTGATCGCAGAGTCAGATATTTTCGGAAAAAGAAAAAAGAAGAAAAAGAGAAAGACTTATGAAGGACGCAAGATCCAGAGCTTTTCGGAACTGAAGCCGGGAGATTATGTTGTTCATGAGAATCACGGCGTAGGCATCTATCAGGGAATTGAAAAGATTGTTGTAGACAAGATTTCAAAAGATTATATGAAAATCTCGTATGCACAGGGCGGAAATCTTTATATTCCGGCAACACAGCTGGATCTGATACAGAAATACGCCAGTGCCGATGCAAAGAAACCAAAGCTGAATAAACTGGGAACCCAGGAGTGGAATCGGACCAAGACCAGGGTGCGCGGTGCCGTAAAAGAGATTGCAAGAGATCTGGTGAAGCTGTATGCGGCAAGACAGGAGCAGGATGGTTATGTCTATGGAGAAGATACAGTATGGCAGAGAGAATTTGAAGAGATGTTTCCGTTTGAAGAGACGGAAGATCAGATGATGGCGATCGAGGCTGTAAAAAAAGATATGGAAAGTCATAAGATCATGGATCGTCTGATCTGTGGGGATGTTGGATTTGGTAAGACGGAGGTTGCAATCCGTGCGGCATTCAAAGCTGTACAGGAGAGTAAGCAGGTAGTCTATCTGGTTCCGACAACGATTCTTGCACAGCAGCATTACCGGACATTCGTACAGCGTATGAAAGAGTTCCCGGTGCGGATTGACCTGATGTGCAGATTCCGTACACCGGCACAGCAGAAAAAGACGATCGAGGATGCGAAAAAGGGACTGGTAGATATCATTATCGGAACACATCGGGTACTGAGTGAAGACTTGAAATTCAAAGATCTGGGGCTTCTGATCATCGATGAAGAACAGCGGTTCGGTGTTCAGCACAAAGAAAAAATCAAGAAATTGAAGGAAAATATAGATGTATTGACACTTACAGCGACTCCGATCCCGAGAACACTTCATATGAGCCTGATCGGTATTCGCGATATGAGTGTATTGGAGGAAGCACCGAATGACCGTATGCCGATCCAAACATATGTTATGGAATATAATGACGAGATGGTACGTGAAGCAATCGAACGGGAATGCGCAAGACAGGGGCAGGTATACTATGTCTATAACCGTGTGGAAGATATCGATGAGGTAGCAGGACATGTGCAGAAGCTGGTACCGGATCTGTCGGTTGCCTATGCGCACGGACAGATGCGGGAGCATGAACTGGAGAGGATCATGTACGACTTTATCAACGGAGAGATCGATGTGTTGGTATCCACAACGATCATAGAGACCGGACTGGATATCTCAAATGCAAATACGATGATCATTCATGATGCAGACCAGCTTGGACTTTCACAGCTTTACCAGCTGCGCGGACGTGTCGGACGTTCCAACCGCATGGCATATGCATTCCTTCTCTACCGGAGAGATAAGATGTTAAGAGAAGTGGCAGAAAAGAGGCTGGCTGCTATCCGTGAATTCACGGACCTTGGCTCAGGATTCAAGATTGCGATGCGTGACCTGGAAATCCGTGGAGCGGGAAATCTTCTGGGTGCGGAGCAGCATGGTCATATGGAGGCGGTCGGATATGACCTTTACTGTAAGATGTTGAACGAAGCGGTGAAGCATCTGAAAGGTGAGATGGAAGAAGAGGAGACCTTCACAACTACGATGGATCTGAATGTGGATGCATTTATTCCGGCATCTTATATTCCGAATGAATACCAGAAACTGGATGTCTATAAACGAATCGCTGCAATTGAGAGCCGGGAAGAAATGGAAGATATGGCAGAAGAACTGACAGACCGGTTTGGAGATATTCCGAAGAAGGTGGAGAAACTTCTGGAAGTTGCCGCATTGAAAGCACAGGCACATCAGTTGTATGTAACGGCTGTCGAACAAAAGGGAGAGGTTTACACATTTATCATGTATGAAAAAGCGAAGGTACATCCGGAACGGATTCCGAAGCTGATCGAAGATTTCCGTGGGGAACTGACATTCAAAGCAGATGGAACCCAGCCGTGTTTTATCTATGAGAAGAAGAGAAGAAATCTGAAAGAGAAGCAGACAGATGCACTGGAAATTACGAAAAATGTGTTAAATGGGTTGAAAGGATTGATAGGCGGAGAAAAAAGCGGTATAATTGATCCATTAAGCAAATAAAGGCAGGTTAGGATAAATGAAAAAAAGAGCATTAATATTAGCGCTGGCAGGGATTATGGCAGCATCACTTACCGGATGTGGATCGCTGAAGGATGATGCGGTGGTCGTAAAAGCAGGAGATGAAGAGATCACGGCAGGGGGTGCAAATTTCTATGCAAGATATACACAGGCTCAGTACGAAACATACTTTGCGAGTTATTTCGGCGGAGATGATATGTGGACGAAAAATGCGTCAGACGGCAAGACCTATGAAGAATCGATCAAAGAAACTTTGCTGGATGATCTGAAGAATATGGCACTTCTGGAAAAGCATATGAAGGATTATGACGTAAAGCTTACAAAAGCAGATAAAAAAGCAATCAATGATGCGGCTGAAGAATTTGACAAGGCCAACTCCCAGAAGAAAAAAGACAAGGTATCTGGTTCCGAAGAGAATGTAAAACGTGTCATGACATTGATGGTGATCGAGCAGAAGATGCGTTCGGCAATCGTAGCGGAAGCAAATGTGAATGTAACAGATGAAGAAGCAGTACAGAAGCATATGCAGTATGTGGAGTTTGATTATACTACATCATCAGATTCGTCCGATTCATCAGATACGACTGTATCCGATGATGAGAAGAAGCAGGTAAAGGAAAAAGCTGCGGCATTTGCAGAGGGAGCAAAGACGGCGGAAGATTTTGCATCCTATGCAACCGAACAGGGAACCGAAGCAAAAGATGCAACGTTTGATTCGGATTCTGTAAGTCCGTCTAAAGAAGTTGTAAAAGCAGCAGACAAATTGGGAGAAGGTGAGCTTACGGGTGTGGTTGAAAGCGATACCGCATGCTATGTGGCAAAAGTTACAAGCCTCAATGATGAAGCAGCCACAGAGACCAAGAAACAGTCCCTGCTCACGGAGAAACAGGATAAATACTATAAAAAAGTATTAAAGAAATGGAAGAAAGAGGAAAAAATCACTGTTCACAAAGGAACATGGAATAAGATTGATTTCACGAAATTGAGCGTAAAAGCCAAAGATACAAGTACAACCGGAACAAGCACAGACAGTGCTTCGGGTAACTAAGACGAATAGAGATAAGAAGAATGGGCAGCATCCAACCGGGTGCTGCCCATTCATAATGGTACTGTCTTAATTCATAAAAGCAGATACGATCTCGTTAACGAGCTTTCCGTCTGCCTTGCCTTTTACTTTAGGCATCAGGTTCTTCATGATCTTTCCTTTATCCTTTGCAGTAGGAGCATCCAGTCCCATTTCTGCAAGAACAGAAGCAACAACTTCTTTGATCTCTGCTTCATCCATCATCTTAGGAGCATACTGTTCCAGAACTGCAAGACGCTTATTGCATTCTTCGATGATCTCTGTACGGTCTGCAGGAGTCATATCGAGTGTCTCTTTTGTCTGCTTGATCTCTTTTAAGATAACTTGTGTCTCTTCTTCCGGTGTCAGATCCGCACGTTTGTCGATTGCTTTATTCTTAAGAGCTGCAAGCAGCATGGATAAAGTTTCCTTTGTGTCTTTGTCTTTTGCTTTCATGGCTTTGACCATATCAGCACGTACTTCATCAATTTTACTCATGATTCATTCCTCCTAATATTTTCTTCCAACTATTATACAAAACTATTGAAAAAATATCCAGTCTAATATCAGAATGAATAATTCCATCTTTTTCTCAGCATACTAACCATATGTTAGAAAATATGGAAAAAACAGAAAAAAACAGAAAAAACAGGAGGAAGATAAATGCTATGAAAGCAACAGGAATCGTAAGAAGAATCGATGATCTGGGACGTGTAGTCGTTCCAAAAGAAATCAGAAGAACACTGAGGATCAGGGAAGGCGACCCACTGGAGATATTCACGGACAAGGAAGGAGAGATTATTCTGAAGAAATATTCTCCGATCGGAGAATTATCGGCATTCGCCAAACAGTATGCAGAAAGTCTGGCGCAGATGCTGGGATGTCTGGCCGGAATCTGTGATATGGATCAGGTGGTCGCAGCGTCAGGAAACGGGAAGAAAGAGCTGCAGGATGAAGATATAACAAGGGAACTCGGAGAGTTTCTGAAGGAAAGAAAGACGCAGAATGCAAAAGCAGGAGAAAAAAGATATGTGCCGGTGGTGAGCAAAACAGAACCTTACAGTCAGGAGGTGATCAGTCCGATCCTGTGTGCGGGGGATGTGATCGGGGCGGTACTCCTGCTGAACATGGATCAGAAAGACCTGTTTGAAGAAAGAGAAATCTGCCTTGCGGAATATACAGCGAAGGTTCTGGGAAAACAGATGGAACAATAGAACGATTATGGACAGAACAGAAGCATAAATGAGAGTCTCTCTTCATAATCTGTGATAGATGAGGAGGGAGCAGATGAGAAAAAAAGAACAAAATGAAGTATGGATCATGTGGATGGTGAAAGCTCTTCTTGCGGCATATGTAGTGACAGGTATTCTTCTGATAATACTGGCGCTGGCTCTTTATAAATTCGAATTAAATGAAGGCGCGGTGACGGCAGGAGTGACGGCAGTCTATCTGATCTCGACATTTACCGGCGGACTTGTGGTGGGAAAACTTGCAAAAGTCAGGCGGTTCCTGTGGGGAATTGTTCTGGGAATATTGTATTTTGCGTTACTTTTGCTTGTCACAGTCGGAATCTACCGCACATTTCATGGAAGCAGTACAGAGATATTGGTGACATTTGCGTTGTGTGCGGGAGGCGGCATGGCCGGCGGAATGATATCCTAAGAAAAGGATTGCGAAACCTATATTGAAATGTTATAATAACATAAGTTAAGCAATAGTAAGGAGGGACATGAACATGAAACATGTAAAATCATTGAATAAACCTATGAACAGCAACCTGAAAAAAAGTGGATGTGGCGAATGTCAGACATCATGCCAGTCAGCATGTAAGACATCCTGCACAGTAGGAAATCAGACTTGCGAACAGAACAAATAATTTAAAATCATATGGATACTCGGGACAGCGGTCTTTAGGGTCGCTGTTTCTTGCTGTTCATGGAATTATTTGACAACATGAGATTTAAGACAATCAGAGAAATAACAGGAATTTTCCGATATAGAATATGAAAAACAAGAAAGGGGTACCAGATATGATTCATCAGTACCGTAATAATGGATACAATATCGTTATGGATGTGTACAGCGGCTCTGTACATGTGGTAGATGATGTCTGTTATGATGTGATCGCAAAATTGAGCGGATCAGAGACAGAACCAACTGCCGGATCATTAAAAGAAACAGGTGTAAAAGAACGGCTTCTGCAGTCGCTGGGAAATAAATACGAAGCGTCAGACATCGAAGATGCATTGTCAGACGTGATCGAGCTGACAGAAGGCGGACAGTTATTTGTAAAAGATACATACGAATGCATGATTGAAGAGGTGAAGAAGAGGAAAACGGTCGTAAAAGCATTGTGCCTGCACATTGCACATGACTGTAACCTTGCCTGTAAATATTGCTTCGCAGAAGAGGGAGAGTACCACGGAAGACGTGCACTTATGAGTTTTGAGGTGGGGAAGAAGGCACTTGATTTTCTGATCGCAAATTCCGGAAACCGCCGCAATCTGGAAGTTGTCCTCGGCAAACTGTTCACCGAATGCGCCGACTTCCGTCGCACCGGTTCTGCTGC
>OGZV01000601.1_pt1 | contig 38287 bp, 76 predicted proteins | sample 1576861 | NCBI WGS metagenome assembly OGZV01 (sample SAMEA3541501, study PRJEB24748) | human gut metagenome | biome: human gut; feature: human-associated habitat; material: faeces | place: China | collected 2012
TAACGCAAAGACAATTAGGAGAAATGGTTGGTGCAAGCGAAGCCTATATTCGTGCATACGAAAGCGGCAGAAGGAATCCTAAACCATCTTCCCTTGAAAAAATAGCAGACGCTTTATCTGTCAATCCCGAAGTACTGGCGAACTCTGATTTTGATGGCATAAAAGCCATACACAGACTTTTTCAGATATTCCGGCAATACGATGGACAACTCTTTGAATACCAGGATAAAGATGGAAACGATATGGTTGGAATCAGCTTTGAAACATTGTCTTTGATGCGATCATGGTTAGACCGCTATGAAGAATATATGGAAGAAGTTGAGAAATGCAATGAAATAAAAGATGTTAAGAAGCGTGGGGAAGCTCTGCTGAAAGCGGAGGCAGATTTTAATCTTTGGATGGATATTTATCCGGAATCGGAACCATTTCCTATGAACTTGCAGATACAGAAAACACATGATGAATTTATGGATAAGATGGGATTGAATCCCAAAATCTAAAAATGACCCAAAATAATATAGGAGATTTGTTTATGCCAATTCTAGAAAATAAACTAGTGGATGAACTAGTAAAAGCTACTTTAGCTGTATTTGAATCAGTTTTTGCATCAAAAATATGTGATTATCAAAATAAGAAAATAACATTAAAATATTTTGATGATTTTGATGAATCCATTCTTTCTTGCATCAGGAATACAATCAAAGACCAATATGAACTTGAAAAAGCACAAGAATTTATACTACAACACCCTCTTTATTTCAAACAAAACTATCAATTTATTGATGATGATAAAAAAATAAATTTTATAGATGATTTTTACAAAAAAAATCCCGACTTACGCAGTATTGGTTCAAAAAGAATTAACCAATGCCTTGAGACATATATTGATAAACTCAATGAACTTCTTAATAACCTATTAAGTGCTGAAGGTAAAATAATTGTAAATCAAATTAATACTACAAGTTCTAAAATTATTAATGAAATTCATGGTTCTCAGCAGGAAATAAAAAATGAATTTAATAATTTGAAAGAAATCATAGCTTCACCTGATAGAAAGCCTCCGTTATCTATTTCACCGTTTTATAATATTCCAAGAAAAAATAATCTTTTTTGGGGTCGTGAAAAAGCTCTATCTGACTTAACCGAGAATATGACTGAATATAAATTGTCCTTTTTAACTGGTCCTGGTGGAATAGGAAAGTCACAAATTGCACGTGAATATGTTATACGTTCAATCAATAATAATAAATATAACTCAATCTTTTTATTTACAGCTACTTCAGAAAATGAACTACTTGAAGAATTTAACAAAGCTGCTCTTTATTTTGATTTGCTTCAAGAAAAATGTGAAGATTCAAATAGATTAATGTCTCTACTTTCTTCATTTATTGACAATAATTCACCTTCGTTAGTAATTTACGATGGTTTAGATGACACCCCCATCAATAAATTGGTTGAAAAATATTTTTTTCAAAATTCAGATATAATAGTAACTACTCAAAACTCTAATATTGATGCTGATGAATTTCCTGTTATCCCGATTAGTAACTTTGACTTAGAAGAAAGTGAAGCATTTCTACTAAAATATACAAATAAACGTATGAAAACAGAATCAGATAATGAAACTGTTTTACTTCTTGCAAATACCTTAGAAAATTATCCTTTAGCATTAGAATATGCTAGAGCTTATGTAAACCAAACGCAAATTTCATTTAGTAAATATTTAGAGATTTATAGTGAACACAAATTTGATATATTAAGCAGCCATATAACTAGTTATAAGAAAACTGCTTATACTGCTTGGAAAATATCATACGAAAAAATTCTTCAACAATCAACAAGTGCAAAAGACATATTAAACATAGTTTCTTTACTAGATTCCTGTGACATACCTATATATAATATTTTTTTGTATAAAGACCAATATTCGCAATATAATCTTGAACATATTATTATAGCAATTACTGAATATTCATTATTTTCAATAAATGAAAAAATGGCGAATATGCATAGCATTACACAAGAATTCATACGTAATCAAATGCATCATAATAATGAATATCAGAATTATTTTGAAGAAACATTATCAATAATTAATGATTTACTTCCTCAAAAAATAACTAATTCCAATGAAAGAGATTTTGCTAACCTACTTATGAAGCATGCGCTTAAGTTATTATCTTATAATAAAGATTTTTATAATGAAAATGCACTATCTCTTGTTGGAAATACTGCTTCAAAATTATATCTATTAGGAAAATATACTGATGTAATAGAGTTTATTAATAAACATCTACAACAATTTGATATTGATAATCTTCCATTTATATTTTTACAAATGATAGTATTTTATACGCAATCATTTCATTACCTAGGTAATGACACAAATGCCCTTAATTTTCTTGATTTTTTTTCACAAAAAGCACAAGAATCAAAATACTTATCTGATGAAGAGAAGTGGTATCTATTAGCAATCTATAAAAATACATATGGTATTATTCAAAAAGACTGTGGGCAAAGTGAATTAGGTTTAAAATCATTTCTAGAGGAATATGAATATTTAACAAAAATTACAGGTAAAAATTTAAATGACCAAATAGCTAACGTTCTGGACAATATTGCTAATATATACAGAAATCAAAATAATATGAATGAAGCTTTTAGGTATTATAATAAAGCATTATCCTATGCAGAAAATGAAAAACATCAGCTTTTACGAATATATGGGAATATCGGCTTTGCATACAAACAACAAGCTCTATATAATGAAGCTCTAGAATACATTAATAAATCACTTGATTATTCTATCGAAATCGGAGATAAGCGTAATGAATGCATTAGTCTGAATATTCCTGTGCGGCGGAGCCGCCAGTCCAGTGTGGCGTGAGCCACCTGTCCAGACGGACTGAGCCACATAGGTTATAAATTATTCTCGTAGATTTTTAGCCAAACCGTATACTTCTCTCATGGATTTGTCATGCTCAGCATCAATACTTGTGATGTTGATGCGATAACTATCATGAGCAATGCGGTCAATGATTGCATCTGCCAGAGGACTATCATCACCACCGAGTTGGTCATACCATTCCTCGAATTCATACTGGGAGCAGAAAATCGTTGAAGATTTCTTGCGTCTCCGATGAAGCAGTTCGAAGATATCCCTCTGTTCTGAATCCGTTGGTTTCAATAGAAGCCATTCATCCAGAATCAGGACAACGGGATTGGCATACTTAGCCATGACTTTTTTGTAGCTGCCATCTGTCCGTGCCATCTCCAGATCAATAAGCAGATCAGGAAGACGGACATACTTTGTATTGAAATACTGCTTACAAGCCTCCATGCCAAAGGCACAGGCCATGTAAGTTTTACCACAGCCTGTAGCACCGGTGATAAAAAGATTCCGGTGTTCAGATATGTATTCGCAAGTTGCAAGCCGGTTAATAAGGCTCTTGTTAAGCTTGCGCCCGGAAGTGTAGTTGATATCCATGATACTTGCTTCCGGCTGGTCGAATCCAGCGTTACGAATCAGTCGTTTCTGACGATTATTTTTACGATTACTGTATTCAATGTCTACCAGCATACCGAAGCGATCCTCAAAGGGTACTTCTTTAAATTTAGAATCATCCAGCTGGTTGCGAAATGCATCTGCCATAGCAGTAAGGCGCATTTCAATAAGTTTATCTATTGTACTCTGATTTGTCATATGTGTTTACCTCCGATAGTAATCGGCACCTCTCGTGATGCCGTGTGCTTTATGTGTGATCTTGGATTCAGTCATTTCTGATTCCTGCTTTACAGAACCAGTTACGAGGATGTTTTTAATGCTCTTGTAACTGGGCGAAGATGTATAGGATAATGCTTTTTTACAGGCTGCTTCAAGCAATGCATCTGAGTATTTCTCAGCAAGCTTCAGAAGTCCCATACAGCTTCGGTAGGTCTGTTGTTCCACACGTTTGGAGGTCAGTACTGCATTGATCACAGTGTACGTATTTATGCCAATCCGCTCAGCCCATTTGCGGAACCGGTCACCGTTCCATTCCAGATATTTCTGATGGTCTTCCGGCATATGTTCCGTGACCGTGCTGTACTGCCCAGGGCGTCCTTTCAGACGACGGTGGGAAGCAATGCGGTTATGGTTGTAGAAAATTTCAATAGTGGTATCTGTTACCTTTACATCAACTTTCTTTTTGATGTATTCATAGGGAACTGAGTATAGCATTCCATCCACAGATATGTGATAATTGAACTGGACGGTGGCTGTCTTCCAGTCACTCAGTTCAAAACGGGTAGAAGGTAATGATGCCAGCAATGGTTTTTCTTCCTCAAGAAATAAGCTTCGCCGACTACCCTCTTTCTTTTGAAAGAGCCTTTGGTTGAACAGTTCGAGTTTGTCTCTGATTGCACGATTTAATTCGGCAAGGGAGAAGAACTGTTCATCCCGAAGTGCTGCTGTTATCCAGGTAGAGATATTTCCTACCGTTCCCTCAGCATTCGGCTTATCCTTGGGAGTCCTGACACGTGCCGGAATAATCGCGGTACCATAGTGTTCAGCCAGTTCCTGATAAGTTTCATTGATCTGCTGGTCTTTCCATCCGCCATTGTGAACAACTGCAGTTTTGCAGTTATCCGGTACGAGGATTCTGGCGACACCACCAAAATATTCGTACATATGGACATGTGCATTGATCCATGATTTCTGTTTCATGTCCAGAAATGCTTCCACGTATGCATACTGGCTGTAAGTCATTACACCGACAAATATGTATGCTTTGATGATTTCGCCGGTATCAGGATCAATGACTGTTGCAGGATCACCTGCCCAGTCAACTTCAACCTGTTCACCGGGTTTACGGTTGATATGCATGGTAGCACGATGCTTCTGCTCATCCTGTTGGATGTGATAGCAGAACTGTGAATACATGAGTGGTTCTTCACCGTTGGCACGGCAATCCTCCATGTATTCCGTCCATAGAAGTTTTTTGCTTACACCGTTGCGAAGCAGCTCCTTGCGGATGTAATCATAGTCAGGCATCCGTTTCTGAGGATGATTGTTTAATTGGGGATAAAATAATTTTTCAAGTACTTTGTCTGTTTGATTGTCTTGTAAAGGCCAGCACAGATTCAACTCCTGTGCTCGCTTCAAGACTTTAGCGACAGTATTTCTTGAACAAGGAACACTTAATGCAATGTTCCGGTTACTAAATCCCAAGCCAGCTAATCTTAGGATTTCACGGTATTTGGTCATTGTAGCGACCTCCTTATAATAGATTTACACAATGTTTGTGTATGAATCTATTATAAGACAGTGTGGCTCAACCGTACCGGAATGATGGCTCACTATAAAACGGAAGCGTGGCTCAATCGCACCGGACAGGTGGCTCAATCACCCCAAGATTATTCAATAATCATAATATTTAATTTTAAAGCAATTTTTCTTTATGTTTATAATCCAACCAAACTTCCAAACAAATTCATTGCTTCCTCTCTCGTATATCTTTCCTTATTGTATATTACTGTTGTATCAAACTTATATTCTTTTAATTTATTTCTATCTAATTTGAATACACCATATGCAATCATATCATTTATTTCGCTTACTCTAACAAAGGATTCTTGTGATTCATTTTCCGACATGTTAAAATCTGAAGGATATACTCTTTCCATAATTACACCTCCCATTTGAAATAACTCATTCATTTTTATGAACCAATTCATTTAAAATCCAAAATGTTTCACTACCATATTCGTTCCACATATTGAAGAGTTTTAGCATCGAAGGAACAGTTTCTCCATTTTCTGTAATGTTACCTGTAATATCAACAAGACTTTTGATAAAATCATACATCTCTTCAGCCTTCGGTTGAAACTCCTCGACATATTTTTCTTTTTTTAGTATACCCCACACTGGATGCTCTATGTTATTATTTCCCTTTTTAATTTCACTCGTCATATTCTTTCCTCCAATCTTCCTTTTAAATCATTGATAACTGACGATAATACGTTTATTTTTCCTAGAATAAACATTCGTTGCATTTCTTCTTTTTCGTGTTCCAATATTATCATGCATCTATTTATTTCCATTTCAAGCTCACCAATATATTCAACAACCTTTTCTCTCATATCAGGCTGATTCTCATATTGATACAACTTTTCTAATGGCTCTTGCATTGCCTTATTTGCTTCAAAATCAGCTTCACCATACATATACATTTCTGTATTTGATCCGTCTAAATTCCATTTAACTTTCTGTATTAGTTTACTCATTATTATCACTCTCCTTTTATTCTACATTATAGTATTCTCCGTTACAATAAAAATAACTGACAGTATTTCTACTGACAGTTTGAATATTATCATTTCTTAATAACATTACACATAAGACACATTTCTGTATAATGGCATAATACCAAATATCTTCCACATTTACACTTTTTAGTTAGCCAAACCATTGTAATCACCTCCCATTTGAAACAATTCATTCATTTGATAATCTTCTTTACACAATTCATAAAATCAATCGTTTCCATATCAAACGGATTACAATCGTAATAAAAAAGACATTTTGTAAAATCTTCCGCACACTGCAAGATCAAAGTATCAATATCTGTTATTGTGCTATTAAATAATTCGATGTCGGCTTGGAATGCTTTGCAAATATTCTGTTTTAACTTTTCATTATCAGTTACTTGTAATTCCCAAAATTTACCTTCTGGGTATGAATTTAAACTAAATCCTTTTGATAATAATAATTTATTATAATCCATACTTTTCTCACTTTTCTATACTACCAATTCTGCATTCTCATTCATTTTCACAAATCCATTTCTCTTAAACTGCTCTAATGCTATATAAATTTCTGAAATAGACTTGCACCAAACAGTATCTTCATATTCTACAAAGTGTACACTGAAAATATTTCCAGGATGCTCGAAAATATTATCTATAAGTTTTTTATCTTTTCTTTGTAATATAATCTTTGACATATGTATCACACTCCATTCTATTTTATATAACATTATTCTCTGTTTAAGATGAGAAGAAATCGTCATTTCAGCACTTATAATATTTTATATTTTAATTCATATTTTCCGTCATTTGACAAACCTATAGCTTCATCTAATATGTCTGTATTGATGTCATGTATTCTCAACGCTATTTCCGTCTCACGCAATTCTGATTCTGTAAGACATTTTGCAGCAGCAATCTTTTCCATAATCTCTTTTGACCATTCATACATTTTATATCATCTCCTCCAATCTTCAGAGTAAATCATTCTTTCTTAGTTGAAAATAAACTGAAAATCTCTATCATTTATTTCCACTGTAACAAGTTCTTTATTGTTGTCAAGAATATCTACAACCGCACTTTCATATTTTGCATATGCTGATGTGCATTTATATTCCTTACCCTCTGTAAAGCGGTCGTCTGTTTTTCTACAAATAGCTTTATTATTTTCCATTTTTCTGTCTCCAATCATCGCAAGAAAGTTAAATTTCTTTGCCTTATTCTGATTCAATATCAACTGGATTTTCCAATTTTAAAATTTCATCTCTATGCTCTACCAGCGCAGCACTTGCAATAGCATTTATTTTGTTCTGGCAGAATGACTCAATTTCACCTTTTGCTTCCATAACAGTTTTGTCCATCTGTTCATTGAACTGGTCTGCAATAAAATCCAAGTTACATCCAAGATCCATGCTTAATTTTCTAAGTTTAGATATTACAGCCTCTTTATCTGCCTTTGTTAGTGCTTTCTTCTGTGAAAACAAATCAGTTACATCCTGAATTAACTGCTGTGACTCATTCATTGCATCTTTTGTTTTACCTTTGAATTCATCAGTAAACTGTTCTCTTTTACTAACAAAATCACATTCGGGAATTCTGCCATCTTTTTCGGTATAGCGTATAGTACATGGCACACCAGAACCACATCCAAAAGATGTAATTGCTTCAGCAAATTGTGAATAACTCATCTCTATTTCTGCAATAGGAGCTTTACCATAAACCCAATCTCTATTTAATCCACGCTCTATATCTGCATGTCTTAACTCCATTGTTATTACATTGTTATGTTTAATGCTACTTCCGAATAATGGTGTCACCTTACTATTCGATCTATTAAACATAATAGTTCCATATGACGGATGGGAAGTTCTAGTCCCAAAATCTGTTTCTTCCACTTTGTATTCGTTTTCCATATATTTCATTCTCCTTTCAAACTAACAGTAAACTTAGATTTCAAATTGTTATTCAAAAATCAATTGTACTATATTTCTCAATTACCTTTTCTTCTTGTTCAATTCTGTATGGGAAGAAATCATTTAACATCCAATTTTTATAGTCTTCAAATGAGTCAAGACCTGTTTTTGTTTCCCATGGAGCACCACCATTACATATACAATCAGTTCTATACATTTCTGAACCAAGATAGTCTTCTTTTGTCATATTTTCCCATACTTTTTGTTGTTTATAATATCCCTTCAAAAATTTTATCGCTTGATTGTATTCTTTTCTCTGGAATGACCGAAGCTTATCTTTTATCAGCTTATCAAAACATGTTGTTCCAAAGTTAAAACGTTCTCCTTCTACGGTTTCAATGCTACATATATTCTGAATAGATTTTCCGCAACAAGAACAAATGCTTGATTCTGATCTTGGTACTGAATAATACACTATTCTTTTAATTTTCATATTAACACCTCTATCACATGAAAACTTGGTTTCATCAGTTATCTTGCATACAATTCTTCTTCAAAAATTGATAATACATCGCTTACTTCTTTTAATTGTGATCTACATATTTCTGCCCTGTTTGGCTCATTAATTTTATCCCATTTGTCAATCTGTTGATTTAGGTTTCTTTTTGAATCTCTTAATGAATTCATAATAACTTCTACGCTTTCCGATGATAAATTAATCTGCATATCTATATCCTCTCTTTATTTAATTCCAGCTTCCTTACACAATTCTAAAAACTCATCCTGGCTAATTTGCATTTCTGGTTTAATAGTTGTCTCATAATAATGAATTGTGTCTGCTGTAAGATTATAATTCTTATCAAACTTTGCAAGATCAACCATTGATTCCAACGTAAATTTTACGATTCCTATGTATGTTTTCTTATCTATTTTGTCCATTTATTTTACCTCCAATTTTCCAATGAAACTATTATTTACTTGCTTCCCATTCTATGTAATATCACTCAACAAATCAATCACTTCATCAAGTTTTTCGTTTGCTTCTTCCATAGAATCAATAGCATCTTCAGAACACTTTCCTCTATAACTACTCTGTAATCCTTCTGGCATGTTATCAAATGCGTCCTGTTCTTCACTTAATATAGAAGATAACTCACTTGATATCTGTTTTAGTTCAGATTGTGCACTTTGAAGTTTTGCTTTGAGTATATTTATCTTTTCTTTTCTATTCTTATTCATTTGCTACTCCAATCTAAAAACAATCAACACCCCATACTTTATTTAATACTTTCGGATCATTTGGTATTTCGCCACATGTTTTTGTCGGGATATTTAACTTATTATATTCTTCTTCACTAATTTCAATTCCGTAATCACCAGGAGCAGATTTATTAAAATCATCTCTATAGTGTGGCGATTTCTCTTTATAATAAAATTTATAATAACGCCCATTTGCTCTGTTGTTGTCATATCCCTCACATAATGTAGCGATTACTTTTCCTGTGCTAATTTCTGTTGTTACATTTCTTCGAAATCGTGGATCGTACTTATTATAAGCAAGATATCCATGACTTAAACTCCATTGTTTATTTTTTTCATCATTAGCTGACATTCGTTTTACTTCATCGTCAAAATTATCCCGATAAACCTTGCCAGAATTTACACCTATTGTAAGATCATGTCGATTCCCATATTTGTCTTCTTGTGTCCATCTATATGTTTCTTCTCCATTGACATAATACTTACCTGTTCTACCTATACAAGTTACATTTCCATTTGAATCTAAGGCTGTCGTATTTCTTTTCGTTTTTGCATCATCAACTGCACGTCCTACGCTTGCAACACCTTGTAATCCTAACAATGCTAACATTTCTACTAACATATTTAATCACCATCTTTCCTATTTATTATACTTATCTGCCTTATTGTCAACGTAATCTTTAAAATCATAACGATTTTTTCCGTCTCCAAATTTCTGATTATTTTGATTTTCTCCACTAAACACACCTGACAATGCTAAATAAATTAACATTGCTAATATAAATATAATTCGCTCTGTCATAACAACTACCTCCGTTTTCTTTTTATTATATCATAATCTAGTACTAGATTTTTGTTTAATTTCTCTCTTAATTAATTCATCAATATCATCACGCAATTTTTTTAGATTGTCTAACATTTTGCCTTTTGCAATTTCGAATGTTGCTTCTCTATAAAAGGTATCAAAAAATCCTGATGCATCTGTATCATCAATAGCACAACAACAACTATTTCGTCCAGATCCTTTTCTATCTTCATCTTCCCAAAATATCAAGTTAATCATGATAATACCTCACTTCTGTTGTAAATTTCCGTTTCATGTTAATCAATAAATTCTGAAAAATGTGCTAACTTTAATGTTCCTATTTCTATTTCTCCATTGCTAGACGGCAGATATACATGAGTATACCAATCTTCACCATCAAAAAATTTTGTTTTGCAATGATAAACTGTTCCGATTTTAATCTGTTCTGGTTGTGTTTCTCTTATAGATACGCATTGCATCCAGCAATCAAAAGATGAATCATAAAGTAATCCCATTCTAGTTTTCCTCTCTTTCTTTCAAGTAAATCATCGTTTCATTAGATTTTATATTCTAAATCTACTTTATTTCCATCAAATACATTCCACTGTATATCAATATGCTTTAAATCTAAACACTTAGCAATTGTTATAGTGGCTGGAATATTATCGTTTCGATTATTCACTATTGATATACGAACTCCACGATACATATTTCTATACTCATTTAAGTTTATCTCTGGCTCGCCAATTCTTTTATTCAAATCATTAATAGATTCAAGAGATTTTAAATCGTAATCCCATTTTGTCTCAATAGAGATATTTGTTTCTTTTATAAGCTCGTTAAAATCTGAAACACTGATTGTAACTAATCTTGTATGTCCTTTATCATACTTTTTAAATTCGCTAATCATTTTATCTACCTCACTTCCTTGTAAATCCTCAATTCATCTGTTATCCATATCATAGTATCTATCTTTTTTATTTAATTTGTATCTTGCTTTTGGGAACACAATATCTTTTCCATTAATAACAAAAGTATATGTATGCCTATCTTCGTAATATCCCTTTACATTTCCATAGATTATCCCATCAGCTCTCAATAATCTTTCTGTTCTCATATAAACCTCCATTCTAAAAGACTTGAAACTCTTGTTTACTTACCTAATTTTTTTCATATTTATAGTAACTTCCAAACCAGACCAACTCTGGATTCATAATCGTACCAACATTTTCTTTAACCTGACCACTATCTTTAAATCCTTTTTCAGTCATTTGCTTTGCATGTTCACTTCGTTCCTCTCTTGAGTCATAATGGTATTGTTCTATTTTTTCTGTATAAGAGGTATGCTCTCCATTTTCATATGAATGTTTCTTAATAATGCTTTCTTTGGTTATTCTCATATATCATCACTCCGTTTCTATATTAATTCATCGACTTCAACTACATCAGGATTATCACTAAACCATGAATCATTCTCTGCAATTTCCTTTAACTCAACAACATCTCTTTCTAAATCAAAACAATCATTATGTTTTAAATAAGCTGCTTTCACCTTTTCTCTTGCATCTTCATATGACTCTGCCTTTACAATTCCAACAGCCAATTCTTCAATCCTATAAGCATATAAATTTGTAATATCCAACATATTAAGCACTCCTTTCCGCACTACAGAAGAAATCATCTTCTGTGAAACTATATCCATCATAGTGTTCATAAATAAATTCATCACTAACATATTCATCAATGCTTGCAATCATTTCATAAGATGGCTCATTAATATTAACTCCCATCACTTCTGCAAAAGTGCCTTCATTTACAAGTTCTGAATAATACGCCTGTTTCAGTTCGTGCAACTGATCTCTATTTAATTCTCTTACTGTCATAATTTATCACTCCATTTCTTTGAATCCATTTCTTTTTAAATACTCTATGTAATCTTCAATATCTGATTTCTTTTTAACCTCAATATCTTCCTGATGATAATATCCATAAAAAGCATTTGTATATACCTTATATGTTTTATTTTCCATATAAACAATGAGATTATAATTATTTGCACAATCACCACGTTTCTTCCAATTCTTATCAAGCCAAAATAGATGTAATCTCATGTAACCAACCATCCTTTCTAATTCTCTTCGTCTATTACAATTCTAAATCCATACTTTTCAGCTTTCTTTTTATTAATAACAATTCTGTTTACAATTCCATCTGCACTATCAACACTTTCTACAGATACTATTGATTTTGAATTGCAAGTCATTCTATCATAAGCTCCAATTGACATTCCTGTATAAATTCCAGTATCATAATTCCACGCTTCAACTATTGAACCAGTTTTTAATTTCTTTTTCAACATAAAAATCACTCTCCAATCTTAAAATGAAATTGCTATTTACTGTGCTTCTTCAATATTCTTTTCCAACATAAATACAAGTCCATCCTTATATGTAATTCTGAACTTATACATTTCTTCAAGCCAATCGTTAAAACCATCATCAAAATATGTTTTTTCTGTTCCTCTTCTTGGCTTAATATCATTTAATAATTCCATAAAACAACCTGTAATCCCCGATACAGACTCTGCAATTACTATTGGATTTTCCATAAATGCAAGTGTTGATGGAACTGCTATAAATCTGCACCTATTGATATTCGGGTTACTACTTTCTGTTCTTTCAACTACAATAGCTGCCTGATTGCAATTACTATTCATAAACATATTATAAAATCTATTTGCATTTTCTTTTCGTTCTTTTTTGGTTGTTCTTCTCATTCTTATCACTCCAATCTTTAACTTATCAGTTTCCCTAACTCTACCATTTGTTCATGCTTAAAACCTATAACTGCAAGAGCTTGATTAATTCCTTCTGCATATCCTCTGTGATTCCATGCTTTAGTTTCTAAAATATGCCTTTCTGTTGTATCATAACTATTTCCAGCTTTATAAAATTCTTCATTTGCGGTTTCTGCATTTCTGATAGCTTCATCTAATAATTTTTCACATTTCATAGTTTCTAGCTTTGTCATTTTAATCACTCTCCAATCTCTTTAAGAAACAGTTCTTTCCTTTGGTTTTATGCAACCTCTTTTATTTCCTTTACTGTTTCTTTCCAACAACTATCAATCAGTCCATAAACTTCATCAATATCATATCCATGCATCTTACATCCCTCTACACAAAAGATTGCATATTTAATAGGAAGTTTAACATCCTTATCCAGTTCTACTTCTAATACAGAACCACCGCCAGACCAAGAATCATATAACCCACACATTGTTTCTTTCCCAAGAACTATATAAGATTTTGATTTTTCATTCTTTCGTGGATCGTATTTCCCCTTTTCGTCATATTCTTTATTCTGTAATTCGATTAAATCAAATAAATCAAATAACGGCATTTTTACAAGAAATGTTACAGTTGCCATATGTGATGGAAGATTTTCAAATTCCTGTATGCAGCTTTCAATAAATTTGTCTTTGTTTTTATCTCTATCTACATAATATCCATCATCCCTATGTACCTGTTTACATGCCTTTCTTAATGCAGTTGCTTTACCTTGCGTCTTTGCTAACCACAGCATAGATGACTCTTTATCAATACTTCCATCTCCTGAATTTCCATACCAATTCAGAACATTATCGCAAACGCAATCGTAATTCCAATTACCACAATCCACCATGATATTTACTTTGACTTCATTATTAAAATCCTCTGCATTGTAATAAAAATATGTATTTTCTTTTACGTATTCCCATATCTCATCAAAATTATCTGTAAAATACTCTTCCTCTTCATCTGTCAGTTCTTTACGAATATCCTTTTCAAGCTCATCTTCTCCGTACTCCATCGCATAATCCATAGCCCAATCAGCTAATTCATCATTAAATGCCTCCTTTGGATTATCATGCTTAAATATCTCTTTTAAGAAACTATCAGAAAGTTCTCTTTCTCTATAGTCAGTATAAATTTCGATGCCACCATCTTCATTTACACCCCACATTTTCTTTAATATTTCATCTATTCTGATTTTTAATATTTCCATTGTCATATCAATCAACCTCGCTTTCTTCCCATAAATCAATCAAACCAGGTAATACATAACCTAAGTCTATCCAGTTAAATTCATCAAACTCTTCAAGTTCTTTCAACTCATCTTCTGTTGGAATTTCAGCACCCATAATTCGCTTTACATCATTTTCTGTTCCACCAGCTTCAAGTATTCTATGTAATGTCATTTCTAATGCTCCAGAAATATCATCACTTCCTTTTACTGTGATTGCATTCCGTGACCAATATTCATTACAAAGATGAAATGTCACAAGTGTCTCATTTTCTTCTAATAAATCTTTTAACTCAATCATTTCGCTTACCTCCTACAATAATTCGTTTACATGTTTCTTTAACCATGCATATGCCTTTACCATTGAATCAAATGGTTCAATTCCAATCCACATCAAAACACCATCTCCAACAACTGCTGTTGTCTTTAAACAATACTCTTCTTTATTAATTTCCCATTTTCCATCGTATCGCTTTTCTACGACATATTTACCTATTCGTGGGGTAATTTCTCCAAAACAATTCCGTGTAATCATCTTTACATTCTCCTTTCTCTAAACTTTTCAATTCATCGTTAGAATATTTCGCCCATTTTCCTGTATAAACACCGTTCATTCTTTCTTCAAAGGTTCTCTTTCTCATTCCGTACATTTCTGTTGCAACTTTATACATGTCATAAACAAGATCCTTTTCCGTATCAATAATCATAAAATCTTTAGGATTTTTCAAATTATCCAATACATACTGCATGAAATCTCTGAATGTAATTAGTTTGTTTGTCGTACACCATACAAGAATTTTGTTTTTGTCTTTGGTGTCTCTTGTTACAAATTTCATCAACTGCATCTCACATTCTCCTTCCCAAATAAATAAGACAGACACATTTGTTTGCGTCTGCCTTATTATTCTCTGTATTAAACCTCAATTACTTCCCAAGTCCATTCATATTCTCCATCGTAAGATGAAAGATATGCTGAACCATCATCACTGATTGTAAAATCAATCGAATCCTTATCTTCTTTATTTGCATTATTCATTTCTTCTTCATAAGTATTCTGTGCATCCTTTTCGAGAAATGCATAAGCATCATCCTCATTATCGAATGCATCATGACTTGCGATTTCTTTTTCGTGTACTGCATAACAAATTACTACATATTTTTTCATATAAATCACCCTTTACCTTTCTAAAATTTCACTGTAAATTACAATTTCCTGCTAATCTTCAAGTGTCCAATTACCAACTTTATTTCCGTTAATGTCCATTATGTAGCCTTCATCATATCCATTTGTAATCTTTCTGCAAATGTCCATGAGGTTTCTCTGCAACTCATATCTGCCTTCAGTTGTAAGTACATCATCTTCACTATAAGCTGCACCACCTGTTTTAATTTCAATTTTCAACATAACACTCTACCTTCCTTTCGATCCTAAATCTCATATTTTCTGAATATGCTTCATAAATTCGTTTACACCAATTTTCATCCTTAATACATTCAGTTAGATATTTGTTATCAGGCGTGAAATAATATGCCTTGTGTCCTTCTTCTGACGAATCCTCTGTTGTATTTTTCCATTTTGTGATAATAACCATCTCATATTTCTTATTTCCGTCATATGAAATTCCAGCTAAATGAGCTGTATATAATTTGCATTGACTCATAGCATTACCTCCTCATAAAATTTAATTGTTCTTTCCTTTTCAGCTTCATATTTAACTTTATCAGTAAACAATGTAAGATAAATATCACCCTCTGTATATATAAACACTGCCATCTGTTCATCTGAATAAGCATAAGAACTATATCCGTCTACCTGAACTAAATCGAATTTGCATTTCTTTGCGAACTGGTAACTTAAATCGGACATCCAATGTCCACCTAACATGTAATTACCATTTCTATCTTCTGTCTCTTCCATGAAGTTTACATTTGCAATCCGTTTTGTATCTTCATTTAGTGAATATGCAGATAAATCTAAGTCTGCAATTTCATATTCGCTCTCTACTTTCTTTACTCCAAGTTTTCCAATCAATTCAAAATATTCATTTCTCGGAACATATTTCATATTAATCACACTCCTTCCATCAATAACATTCTCTTATATTCTGGATTTCTTTTATGATTAGCAAAAAATGGTTTTCCATTATCAATGGTTACAGCTCCACAAGGATCTGTCATAAATGGATTTTTTCTCCAACCTTTAGGCATTTCAGATACAACCTCAAGACCACTTTCTTTTGCAAATTCCATTACATGTTCAATTTTCTTTTCAGTTGCACTCTTGCCTGTAGCAGCTTCAAACAACTCAATACAAGCTTCAATAATTTTCTTTCTGTTTTCTTCTGTATCTTCAAGCAACCAATCAAAGTTAATTACATTTCGCTTTCCGTCAAATTTTTCTGTTACATTATATCCACCATAACAACCATTTTCCGAATCATGTACATAAGTATGGCAACCAATATAGGTTTCCATTACTTTATCAGTCCAACCTTCTTTATACCATAAGTAAGGTAATGAATTTTTACCTCCTGGATTTTCACAATGTACAATCTCTATTGTCATTGTTTCCTGTTTTGCATTTTTACCTATTACTTTTATCCATGTACTTCCAAAACCCTTTGGTTCTTTTATTTCGTACTGCATCATACTAATCAACCTGCCTTTCTAATCAATCCAACTTTTTGTAACTGTGTCATAAGTAGCTCCATTTGCATCCTGATACTCAATATCATCTGAATATGTAAACACATAGCACTTGTGATTACTAATTGTTTTTATTTCTCTTTCACCATGCATAATTGCATATCTTTCTCTGAATCCTGCATTATCACACATTGTACGCATTTCTTCATCTCGCTTTGGATTTCCACAAGCTGTTTGAACACATCCATATAGCCAACCATTCAGATAATCAATGTTGTAACAATACTGTCTCCATGAATCTGAATCATCAGTGAATACATAGAAACTCTCTCCATCGTCTCCTCTTGTAATCCGTGGATAACCAAAGTTTGCAATAAATGCCCGTAAATTGTCTTTAATCATTTTCATTTCATTTTTTGTGAAATCATACATAATCGTTTCCTCCTTGTAATAAAATAGGCAGCTAGGTATTTATTCTCCTAACTGCCTTTGCGGTTGCTATAAATTGTATTCTTTCCAATGTTCTTCCCACTCTTTCCCATACAAGTCTTGACATCTGTATTTTAAGAAATCGAGTGTTGTTTGCTTATCAAGTTCTTCTCCACTTGGTATAAATGGATCATACAAGCACCCATCATTTGCTTTAAAAATCTCAATTAAATCATACTCCAAAGCTCTCTTATAAGCTTCTCTTTCGTCAATTCCATTCTGTCTTGTCCAAAACTTTACACAGTCTGCATGATATTTTTCAAGTTTTATCTGTGAATCATTTGCGTTTAACATTAGATCAGCCTCCTATAAATTTATTGCGTTTCCATCTTCATCACTCCTTATCTTGTCCAATGCAATGTGACAGATTCAATTTTATCTTTATATTTTTTCTTTAATCTCGGTATCCATGACTCACATTCCTCTTTATTTTCAAAAGGTTTATTTATGCAATCGCACATATACTCACTACATTGATACCAAATTTTGCGACCGTTATAGAGATCCTTAAATTTTACCTTCAGGTAATATCTTTTCATTTTCATTCACTTACACCTTCGATTTCAAAGAATTTCTTTTCATACTCATCCATTCCACATTCATAATCAAAGAACTCTTCATATTCGTCTTCTTCAAGATACTCTTCAAGTAATTCATTTTTGAAGTTAGTTACCAACTCTTCAAGTCTTGACCGTGAAATATAATTTTCTTCCGTCCTGTATCTGAATAATTCCAATGCATTAGCAAGTGAACTTACCTTTTGTGAATCATCTTGATAAGTAAAATACGTTCCATGATTCCACTGCTGACCTTCTGGCTGCGTAGAATCATATCCACTCGCAACCACATATTGAGTATCACTTTCGCTTTGTAGTAATGCGTAGTTTCCATTCCGTAAAATCTCTTTCCATTTCATGCTGTACCGCCTTTCAAATATCCTCTTCTGTTAATGAGCCATGATAAAATCTCTTCACAAGCTCACAAAAATCAAAGTAACTAATGTGCTTTCTATAAGCTTCTTTTTCTGCTTCTTTATATATTCCTCTTCTTAGCAAGCTTGCAGCTATAACTTCTTTCATCTCTTTTACACCTCCACTAAATTATTCTCTTTTATTAATCGCTCACGAACCATTCTATTTAAGTCCTTATTTACAGTGATAATTTTATGCGTTGTTCTATTCATATAAATAAAATGACTTCCCTTGCACCGTGCAAATCTGTATCCATTTCTATACAAAATGTGTTCAAATTCTCTTAACTGTTTTGTTTTTCTGTATGCCATATTTATCATTCCTTTCCTTATTATAATATGACCGTATAGCCGTTATCCCAGCTTCGTATTTATATGTTGTATGTATTTGGTTTGCTTTTTTATTCTCTACATCACTTTCGCTTTTGTAGATTTCTTTGTTGACTTGCGCTTTTTCTCCGTAAATGGTGACTCCATTTCATATCTAATAATTTCAGACAGATAATCAAATACTGCACACTGTTCCAAGTTCATAATATTTTCTACAAAGAACTCTGTTCCCATGCATTTCTCTTTTAAGATATTCTCCATTTGTTCTGTTCTGCCTTCATAATACGCATATAGTGAATGCATCACTCTAATATACTTTGCAGTGTATGCTTTTCCATTGTATGTATCCGCATATCCATTCCACTGTAAATCAGTAATGAGAGTGATAATTTTATCAAGCAATTCCGTTCCATTCTTACGAATTGACTTGATGCCATCTTTAATAGGTGTAAAGATACCTACCTGGTTTTCAATTGGATCTCCCTTTACAGCTACATTATGATTATTACAAATTTCTTTTAAATTAATATAATTTGTATCTCCGATTGCAACGGCAGCTCTGTAATAATCGACCTGTGACATTTTGCGTCTATCATCTGTCTGACAAAGGAACAAACTAATTGCATCTTTCTCTGAACATTCAATAATCTCACAAATAACTGCTTCGATTTTGCCTTTAAATGCTCCATAAATACGATGCATACCATCTACGCACCAAAGTTTTCCATTAAGATATAACAGCTTCGGTACTTCCCATTTATATTTGTTGTATTTTGTTCCGATTTCCGTTGCTGCAACTACATCACACATTCTTTGCCATGATGGAATATGTACATGTAAAGGATTGATATTGACAAGAATCTTGTCTCCAAATCGTGAGTTTACTTTTGCGTTTTCAACAATCTGCTTGATTGTAATTGCCTCAACCTTACCTGTAAACTCTTCCTTATTCCGTGATTCCTGCATTTCTCTTTCAATTACTGATGGCTCTACTTTTCTTGAATAACACATAATTTTTACCTTTTTAACCTTTCTTTTACTCTAATTTCTTGCACTATAAAAGCGACCACATTATTTTGCAGTCGCTTTGCCATAAACCTTGAAGTTATTCTCAGGATATACACAATCAATATTAAATCCTTCTTCAAACCAACAATGATCTGAAAAATCCGGAATATTTACAATGATATGATCTTCATATGTTTCTTTTACAGTTCCCTTGTAAAATATTCCGTCTAACTTGCACCGTACTTTCTGACCTATTTTAAAAAGATGTGTTAAATCACTCATATTTTCTTTTTCCTTTCTTTATATATTCGTTTACATCCTTACAACTTTTCATTCCACGGCAGCAACATCTATCACCACAGTTTACACAAAGATTGCGTTTAATTTCTCTTACCTTGTCTTCACTCATACTTCCTCCTTCAGCAACAAATACTCGTTATACGCTCTTTCAGTTTCGAAAAGCATATATCTTCCATTTATAAAACCCATATAACCATTTGGAACTAAATAACCTCTAGGCATTTACTTTTACCTCCTTGTTTTCACTGTCTGGGCTAATCCCCATTTCAATTAACGCTTCTTTTGCAGACACATTTTTCGCTACTGCTAAAAGCAGTGCATAGTAATTACGTTTTAACATTTGATTCCATAATAAATCGTTCATGATCATATTCTCCTTTCTTAGAGCAATCCCATTGCATTAGCTAACACTTTTGCAAATGGATGTTTGTTTTTGTGTAACTGCTCGGAAAGTCTTCTTTTCTGTTCTCTTGCATACCGATTTTCAAAATGTTTTGCAAGTGAATCTGCGTTTTCTGCTTCTGGTCTGTTGTCAATTACTTCGTAACCGTTTGATGCCACTATAATCATTTGCTTATACCTCCGTCCTCTAAATCAAAATCATTGCTGTAATGACACGAGCAATCTCCGTCCAATATACTGTGCGAATTATTCCAGTCGTTGCAGATTTTTTCTGCTTTTGCCTTCGACATGTAATCTGAAATTGACGTATGCCATTCTCCGTTTTCGTCACGGTATTCTTTTTTACAATACCAACCATTTAAGTTCTGCATATTTGTTCTCCCTATTAATAGAGTGCTGCCAACTGTCTAGCAATCATTGCACGACTAACACCTGTTGTTTTGATTCCCTTTGGGTTTCTTGTTACTTCTGTCCGTACCGACATGATCCGTGACGGTGATTTTGCCTTTGCTACTTCATAATCGCAATAGGCGTTGTGGATTGTTTTCTGTTTCTCTGACATGTTTTTTGTCCTCCTTATTTGTTTATGATGTATTCGTTTCCATCATTTAAAATGATAGAATAATAACTTTCGTTGTCTTCGATTGCAAAAATGTTTCGCAAGTCGATTTCGTTTTCTCTGTGTTCCTGTGTTGTGTCTGGCACATCCGCAAGAATATCTGCATAATTTGCATTTGCCTTGTCATCGAACTGATAAGATAAATCTTTCAGTTCTACAGTTAAATATCCGTCTTCGCCAATGTATTGTTCTGCGATGTCCTCTACTGGAATTGCGGTTTCCATTGGGATATAGTTATCTTTAGGCATTGATTTGCCTACTAAAAAAGCACCTGCTATTGCAAGTGCGGTAAGTGTTGTGTATGCCATTTTGCGTTTCATAGTGGTTTTCTCCTTATTTTTGGGTATAAAAATAGCACCCTTTGCGTTTGGGTGCTTTGTTTGTGTTATGGTTAAGCAAATTCAAATGTGCCTTCTTTGGCGCATTCAGACTTCCATTTCTCAAAGGTTTCTCTATCAAGAACCTGTCCTGTTGCTGTGCGTTCACCTATTTTTACACATCCCCAATCGGATGAATTGCGAGCAAGTGTGTACAGAGTATCTTCTGTGTATACAGTTGTGAAGTTCTGATCCTGTATATATTTGCCTTTTATTGTCATGATGGTATCCTCCTACATGGTTTTTAATTTCGCTTGCAACGAGGCAATTTGAGATTGTACCTCTTCTTTTTGTTTTCGTTTATCTTCATAATCTGAATCAGGGATGAATTCCATTATCTCATCAGGCATACAATGGAAATAGTCGCAAATACGACAGATTATCTCTAATGTTACATTTTCATTATGCAATAATTTATTTAATGTATTAGAGTTAATATTTGCCTGTTCTTTAAAATCTTTCTGTTTTATATTTTCGCTTTTTAGTTTATCAAAAAGTCTTGTATATTCTATTCTCATACTCTTATATGCCTCCAATGTTTTTCACCTCCAATTCTAGCATATAATTTCCATTTTGTAAAAGGGCAAAGTTTCCCTTGCCCTTGGCAGACTACTCTTTTACATTGAAATTTTGTAAAGTATACTTTTCCAATGTGCAACACATATAACAGAAAATAGCATTCTGATACAGTTCGTCATCTTCTGCAATACGTTTCCAGTTTGCTCGTGTTTCGTCTGCGGTTGCCTTTAGTCCTCCACCGTATTCCTGCCATATAGTATAGCGTGAACCCACATTCATTTCAGAAAGCATTTTATCCATCTGGCGCAAAGATTCTATTCTACGGTTTACAGACCATTCACTGATTTTTAACATGGTAATCCTCCATTTGTGTTTATTAGGCATATAGCCTAGTTAATATAATACCATGCAATCAGCCTCCTCTCAATTCCGTTTCGCTTCTGCTCATCGGTTACGGACTCTCACCGTAAGACGGAAGGCAGATTGTTAGTCTGCCTTTACTAATTCTACTATTATAATGCCTTCTTCGCATAATCCTCCTTTTAATTTCTAATATTAGACGCAACTACAGAAGCATTTCCGTGACCATACCAGTGCGCAGTTTCCGTTACTTCATTCCAACGCAAAGGATTATTGATCTGATACGTATTGATCCGTGAACCCGTTCCCTTTTTATGTAAAGCATAACTTTTCATCATATTTTGACAATCATCAAAGGACAGATTTTCACTTTGAATTTTAGGAATATAACCCAACTTTTCGCAGGCAGCTTTTACCCACTTATAGCATGGATGATCTGCATTTACTAGGCACAAAGTCCAATGCGTCCCATTGAAAATATTTATAGGCAACTTTCCGTTAGTAAGTCTGTAGTCATTGCATACCCAAAATATGCGCTTACCTTCCTTATCCGTAAAACGTCCATAGATTGAGCCTGGATAGATTGCAAAATTATCTGGAAATTGCGTAGCAGTTCCCTTGCATAATCGAATGTAAAATTTTGGTTCGTGTTTGATTTTTGACATAGTACACCTCCTAAAATTCCCAACTATGTTTTGCTTTATCAGGTAAAGCAATTACCGAAACAGAAGAACCCCAACAATCGAAGATTTTACCTTCCATTGCACAACCAAACTCATTTGCAGAGTTTGACAGTGTTACTAGCTGAGAAGTAACGGAGCAAATTTCATCTCCGAAAAGCTCAGAGTTGCAGGTGATCTGGTTTGCAAGTTTATGAATTTCTGATTTTTTAAATTTTAACATGGTTAAATTCCTCCTTAAAATTAGACAGACTTTGAGCCTGAATTTTCTGTTTTAAAAGTTAAAGGATAAGCAGGGAATCGAACCCTGCACACCTACTGTTTGCGCAGTATCATCCTATTTTGTTTCGCTTTTCTCTTCTGTAGTTTCCGGCTTAATAACCTCATATTTTGACGCATTATCAAGAACAACTGCACAAAGAGTTGTAAAAGCTGCAATCTGAACTTTTTTATTGCCTGACTTGTCTGTATAGTTAAAGTCAGAGAATTTAATAATTTCTATTCCATCTTTCTTAGACTTAGACTGCTCACGTTTAGCAGAACCTCCAAAAGTTGCAAGGAAGTTGCGGAGATCCTTATCTGTAAAATCAGATTTTTTTGTTTTAATGCCGTAGAAGTGATCACCTTCAGAACCGATTAACTTATTAAATACAGGACGTAAAGCGTCCTTTAAGTCCTTCATTGAACCCTTGTTATAATAAGCCTGTACAGCCTTAGAAATATCAATACCGCCTTTTTCAGTGTCGAAAATATCAGCGTCAAGCTGTACATTCTTATAGATAGCGTGAGCCATCAAAGTGATATGCACACGGTCAGTTGGACAAAGTGCGGTCACGTTGTCAATCGGTAAAAGTGTAGCGATTTCATCTTTTAAAGTAATAATTTCTTCACGATCTTTGATGAATTGACCTGCATCGTTACCTAAAGTCTGATTGATAATACTAGCGTCACAAGTCATAACGTCAATATCAGCGTGTAAATCCTCTAATGCTTTTTTGCCATCCTTGAATGATTTTTTATCCTGCATCCGTGATAATTCAGTGTTACGAACTAAAGTTCTTACGTGTCCTGCAAAGTCAAAGGTTGTGTCCTTTAAAGAATTAGTTTTTGAGTAGAATTTTTCAGATTTTAACATAGTGTCTCCTTCTCTCATTTAACGCATGAGTGCAATAATTTTTTTGGTAAAGTCGCAAGTGGAATCGAACCACTTCTCAAATGTGCTTAATTCACAACCGCTTAAAAAAGCGTAGACTGAGCCTGCTCAATGCGACTGGATAATTCAACATTTTTCATGTTTACTCGGTGGCTTATTATTGTAATGTGCGGAATGTGCTTATTGTAATAATTTACAATTACACTGTATAACTTGCGTACCCTGTTATACTTATGTCGTATTGCCATATTTTTAACGCTTGACATATAAAGCGGTACTGTATTAAAAAATCTTGCTAGGTTGAAACAACCTCTTTAAATGTGGTATAATGAACCTGCTATGTAATTTAATGTTTTTACCACAAAACAAGTGATACGCTTGTAAAGATTATTTAATACGTTTATGAGTTGCTATCCGACTGCTACACAACACAGCAATGGTAATTAGTAGCCACTTGACTACTAATGAGGGTTCTATCGTTCCTACTATTCACGTGCCTGTTATAGTATGGCTTTACTAGTGGCTTTCTTTCAGGTATGTCACTAACCTCTTGTGAACTTCTCACAAGTGAACATGTACGTTAGACTATATGAGCCCTTTTTTTAATCCACTTCGGGATGGCTGTACAAGTAGCCACGGTTTTTTACTAGGTCACTTCCTAGGTTTTTATCACGACTAATGATACCGTGTCCGGTTCGGTGTCCGGTCTACAGATGTTTTAACATAATTAAAAAGGTGTAAAGCCTTGATAATTCAATAAAGACTTTACACCTTAGATATAGTTTATATGGTTACTATTGATTAATTGTTACTAGGGTCTTTCGGGTCTGCCGTTTCAATATATTTGATTATTTCAATAATCTTTTCGGCTGTCATACCTTCTTTTTCGAGAGCTGTTATAAGGTTTACTACTTCTTTACCCGTCATGTATTCACTCACTTTCTACCACCTTCTTTCGTTAGTGGTATTATACCATAGTGTAAAGCCTTTATTCAATTATCAAAGTACCACTAGGGACTTGTTTTTATGTCATGTCCTCTTGACAGTTATAAATATAAACCTTTTTCATAACCTTTTCAAGTTATTTTTGTAACTTTTATTAGTTTTGTTAAAATTGTATAGTTTTATTGTGTTTTTGTATTGGTTGGTTGTTGATATTTACTATATATGTTACATTATTTAATATTTATGTAATAGTTTTGTAATGTATTTGTAATAATTGTAATTGTTTTGTAATTGTTTAGGTTGTTTGTTACGGAGTTATTATAAATGTTATAGAATTGTTACAATAATTATTGAGAATGTAATAAATAAGAAACAAAATAACGATAAAATTATACTCAAACATATGTTCGAATATGTTCTGCTCTAATAGTCCAGATCTGATTATATCGAACAAATGTTTTATTATTAAATAGACGGAAAAAAACAGAAATACCGCAGAAAAACATGTGTTCGGGGGTAGTAAAAACTAAAACTGGATATGCTTTTTTCAACAAACCATATAGCTGATTTATCTACACACCAACTCAAAAAATCCATCCTTCCCTCAATCGTCAAAATCTCAACAAAATCAAGCAAAATCCCATTTTCCTCATTCCAAACCACTTATCGTACCCCATATCGTCAAAACCCACTAAAATCAACCATTTCACCCACTTCACACCCCAATTTTCAAAACCACATCACACTAAAAATCACACCCTTAATCACACTTTCTTCCTTATTTATAAGCATTTTCACCGATAACCAGTTTTCACGAAAATTATCCAATAATCGTGACATAAATTCTCAGACCAAATTTAATTCAAAATTTAATTCAAAAAAATAAATCTCTCATATTTCATTTCTTACATCATAAATAAGTACTCACCCAACTAATTTCAAATACCCAATTCTTAGACTAAATCGCACGAAATAGACTCAAATTTCAATCAAAACCACTTCAATGATAAATTCATACCTGACAATATAAAATCGAAAATCACACTCATTTTCTTTAATTTAACTCCATACATTGGGGGTACGTAAAAACCACATAATAAATCTATATCATATCCCATTACTACCAATAAAAAGATACGCAAAAATAAAATTTCAAACAGAGAATATATAAGTAAAAACATAGAAAGGAATAAAAAAAATAAAATGAACAAATATGAAATAGAGATACCAAAATATCTTAAACAGAGAGAAGCAATATATCCAAAGCAAAGAAGAAATCAAAACACAAACATCACTATGAAGAATGTCTAATCCAACGTCCATTTTCATTTGCAGGAAAGAATAGTATACATACACAATTATGTAGTTACTGTACTATCTGTGGAAAGATAGGTGATAGATTAAAAGATAGTATTGTAAAAGATTATATAAAATCAGAGTTTCACAATAGAAGAACAATCTACTCTATTATGTCAGGAACAGAATTATATGAACAGTATCATGATAAATTGCCAGTATTCTTTGTAGAGGATATTTTTAAAGAGAAGTATGTTGATTTAGAACAGAATAATAATTCAGATGGAGAATAAAACAACAGGTACATCACATATGTACCCAAATGAAACCATCAATCCAAAACACCATGTACTTAAAACAACCAATAACAATCAACCAAAAATTTATGGAGTTTGTATGTAGCGTTAGCGAAATACAAACGGAATATTCTTCTCTTGATAATATGAGTCTATATAGATATAGACTGCACAAAATTGATAGCTGGGATGTACCCAAATGAAGTAAATTTTCACTTTTAGGTACATACTGTATGTACCCAAATGATTTTTAACAATTTCATGCAAGTGCAACTTTTAATGTTTCTGTGAATTCAAATGGAGAATGTACTATTGAACCACTTATCACACTCTTATCTCACAAATTGTAACTATAAATTATGTTTTAGAAGAAAGGAAAGAAAAATGCAACAATTTAATATTGATGAATTAAAACCACATCCAAGGAATAACGAATTCTTTGATGACATTAGTGGAGAAAAATGGGAAGAACTTTTGGAATCTATACGAAAACGTATCAAGGATAATAAACGTGGAAATATAGAACCTATCATTATCACACAAGATAAAGTAATCGTATCAGGACATCAACGTGTAAGAGCTTTTAAAGAGTTAAAAATACCTACCATAGAAGCAGAAATTCGTATTTATAAATCAGAAGATGATGTATTACTTGATTTACTTGAATCCAACATTCGTAGACGTGGCGAAATCGGTGGATCTGCTAAAAAAGTAGGTAAACGAATCAAAGAGTTAGAAAGATTGTATGGAATACAAAATGGATCAAGTTCATTTCAGGGTAATCAATATGAGGTGGTTACGAATAAATCGGAAGCACCTAAAAAGACTCAAGAACAATTGGCAGCACAAATGGGTATATCAGTAGACACTCTTCAGAATTATAAAATGCTTGCTGATATGATACCTGAATTGGATGAATTAGTAACTACTGGAATTGTAACTAAGACTACTGCCCTTGCCATGATGCGTAATCTATCTGAAGATGAGCAGGTTGAACTCATCTCTTCTATGGACACTACTAAGAAAATAACAAAAAATGAAGTTCAAAAATATATCAATGAGATAAAACAGCTTAAAGAAAATCCCCCTATACCATCCGATTATGAGTCTACGAAACGTGAACTACAAGATTATAAAAAAGATTATAAAAATCTTATGACTCAGTTTGATGAAAAGGTTTCAGAATTACAATCTTTAAGAAAGCAAATAGAGAATATGAAAATAACAGAACCAACTGAGCAATATAACAAAAAGCTTAAAGATTCAACAATATTCTTCTGTTCTAAAGTGGCAGACTTTATTGAAAAGACAGGCGGTTATGTTTGGCTTACAGACCATTTGAATGAATTACCAGATTACGAGAAAAAATCTTATATAAGTGCTGTAAATGCAGTTTATTCATGGGCAGATACTTTATTAAAGAATATTAACAATTAAATTTAGGAGGACTAATAATGAACGAAATGACAAATTACAATGGAAATAATGAAAATTTTGATATGCAGCAGTTAATGAATATTACTGGGCAGACAGCTATGAATGTAAATAATATGAGTAAACAGCTAGGGGTTGTTGCAACAGCAGTTAATTCATTAACAGATGATGTTAATACAATGAAGGAAGATATTATTCAGCTAAAAGAAAATGAGGAAATTACTACAACTCAGCAGGAAATGATTATTGAACTAGCTAGAAAACGAGTGATAATTATCATTGGTGATGATCCGTTAGAAATCAAAAAGTACTTCAAAATTTTTATTCAGAGGTTATACAAAGATACAAGACAGAATGCTGGATTAGGTTCAAAAATAGCAAGAACTAAGAAATGTGATTATCAGAGATGTGTTGATTACATAGAAGCATGGCTTCCAAGTTGTGGGTGTGCTGAATTAAGAGCAAAAGCAGACGCAAACGCAAAGGCTCGTTTAGAAGCAAGAAAATTAGGTTATGCATCCTGATAAGTAGTGAGGTGATACGTCTTGCCAAACTATGTAAAAATTCCACGAGAAATCATCTATGATAAAGACCTCTCATCTAAACGTGTAATAATCTTTTCATATCTTTGTGCAAGGCGTTCACTTGATGACACAGTGGCATTTTCTACAACAGAACTTTGCCACTGGTCTAAATTGAAACCCAATTACAGAGATGGAAAGATAAATCAGAAATATTATGAAGTTCTATTACTTCTCTCTCATTATGGATACTTTGAATCGTGTCCAGATTTTGAGAAAAGTCTAAAAGAAAAGACCAATTCGGTCAAATACCAGCAAGTAAAACTTAATATAGAAAAATTTGATGTTCCTGACAAGTTTGGAATCATTTACTTTGATGAGTTAGATGCAATATTAAATTTTAAAGAAGAATTGAAGGACAAAAAGATTGATACTACAAGAATAGCATCAGCTTATATTCTACTTGTACTCTCTTATATTCGTGTTAATTTGAATCGAATGGATGGCAAACCGCTATGCTGTTATAGATATTTTAAGACTATTTCAGAAGATATTGGACTTTCTGAAAGATATATCAGTTGCATAGTTGACATTTTAGAAGCACTCAAAATTGTAAAATGCCAGCCTATGAAGAGAGAAATATATATTAAGAATGGTAAAGAAAAATACGCTACTACTCCAAAGGTGTTTGCTGATTATAGACATTTTATTCATGATGAACACGGTCAAAGAATTGATAAAGAATATTGTCCAGATAAAGAAATAAAAAAACAGATAGAACTTTTGGAGAACAATAAAATATAGAAACCAATTAACGCAGCACTTAAAGGAGCTGATTACAATGAACAAAATTATTTTAAAAACTAAAGGAGAACTATTAAAACATGAAAACAAAAACAAGCTACAAGAACCATAACACATTTGCAGGTGAAATTGATATTGATGATTTTTCTACAGAAACACCAAACAAAAAGAGAATAAATAAATACATAGAGGCAGATAACCTCGAAAAAACAATTATTAAAAAGGAGCGACAGAAAAAGGAAATGAAAAATTATCAGTCAATGACACTTGAAGAACTTAGAGAAATGAAACTTGTAAGTAATACAAATGGTAGACCATCTTCTACTCTTACGGATGAAAAATGGCAGAAGGAGTTTAATATTAGGAAACTTTTTGTTAAACCTGTATCATGCATTACAAAATTAGGTCAGAATATGCAATATTCAAAAGAAACAGGATATTGGAATGAAGAAACAATGGGTACATATTATGGCACTACTAACTGGCAGGAATATTGCTCTTTTATTAATGATATGCTCAGAAACATTAGAGCTGGACAAGTTGATTATTGCTATTTTATTTATCAAATTATGGATTTACTTAAGTTTCATTATAATGATTTAAAAACAAAATATTGTGATGGATATTGGGAAGTTTGGTTAGAAAGATAAGCTTGTGCTAGGAGGAAAATATTATGTTAAAAAGAAATTATTTAGGGACTACTATTTCATTTGTGTTACCAGAAAACCAATATAAAGGATATGTTGTTGATTGTACTTATAAATTTATTAAGCATATGAACAAATATGCTGTAAATCTGTGGTTAAGACGTTCTGATATTAGCGACAGACTACCTATTGGAAGTCAAGGAATAAATACTCAGTATATTACAAGCGACAAAGAGAATATCCAGAATGATATTGGAAACATGATTGAGCAAGCTGCAAATAGTACATTTTTCGATGAATACATTGAGAGATTTGAATATTATGTGAAATGTTTTAATTATGGAAATACAATTTTTGAAGAAAAGTGTGTGAATTAATAATGAGATTATATAAACTTTTTAGAAAACATTATAAAACAGGATATACATACACGGTTAGGCTTAATGATATTTTGATCCAAGATGGATGGGATTACATTAAAACATGGAAAATGAATGAGAAAATGGCTTATTTTGAGAAGACTGGTCACTTTTCTTCTACTATTGTTATTGATAGAAATTTCGTATTACATGACGGTTTTACTTCTTACAGAATTGCAAAGTTAAAAGGTATGAAATACGTAGATGTATATTTTGCGGATTAAGAAGTAAATAGAAATTTCATTTGGAGAATATATAAGTTGAGGTAAATAAAAAGGAGGATTCAAAGTGTATTGTTTTCAAAAGAAAGATGGAACAGTAAAGAAATATTACAAAGAAGCCATCGACTACATTCTGACTGCAACAGTTCAAAAACATGAAATAATGGTTGGAAGATCTGATGAAGTTGGAAAAATATATGAATGCTATACAACTAAAAGGAAAAGATTTTTAGAACCCAAACGAAATACAATTCAATCTAAAATCATTGACATATGTGCTGAATTTGGTTGTTATACAAATCCGTGGTATAGCGGTTATCAAGAAATTTCACTTGAATTGCATGGAGATAATGTGGAATTTATGCTAAATGAACTTAGAAAATATTAATAATAAACAAAAGGAGGATTTATGGCTGGTATTAGCGTACCTCAATATGAGATTTTTAAAATTGGAACAAATAAACTAAAGTATTCTAATTGGGATTTACATATTACCAAAGAAGAGGCTTTTAAATATCAGGAACTCATATCACTGTTTGAAGCTCAAGAGTTCCGCATAATGGCAAATAAGATTTTAGAAAAACCTATTTGGAGTATTGATTTTTCAAAGATATTTATGCAGGTAGTTGTTGATAAAAAATCTGATTTTGCAAGAGCGACTGGTAAAAAAGGCGTTACTGTAAATGGTGTTAATTATAAACGCTTTGTTGGAACTACTGGTGGATTAAAAAACAATACTCTTCTCTTCTGCAATTCACAATATATTGATAAATTAAATGAATTATGTGAATGCAAGAGAAATCCAGATATTAAATTAGTTCCTGCAAAATATGAAGCTTACAAAGCATTGACATGTTCTGCGTCACAACCGATTTGTGATCCACATGGAATTTTGGTCGTAAAAGATTGTATTACACAATATTTTGCAGATGTTATATCACTCGATGACGGTGGCGATTCAAAAGAACCGACAAGAGAAATTATTAAAGATAAAGCTCTTGAAAACAATGTATCTGACGGTTTTAATCTTTGTACTATACAATATATGCAACGTGTAGCTGATTCACTTGGTCTTGATTATGTTCCTGGTGGTGTATGTCTTAGAAATGCATGGCTTAAAGGAATGCTCTATCCATTCCCTATTTATGAATTTATTGAAAAATATAATAATGGCAATTATATGATTGAAGATATTTGGGGAAACATGCAAGATATTCGTCAATGCGAAATGATTGTTACAGAATCGTCTCTCAAATTATGGGGAGCATATGATAATATCGAACAGTATGTAAACGCATATAAGGAATGTGGATATGGATTTTCTGTAACAAAAATTTCACCACATGTTCTTGAAGAACAGAGAGAATTAAATTATCAGTATCTTCAGTCGTATGAATTTACAGATGAAGATATTGAGGAGTTATGTGCGCCAACAATCAAATATTTAAAAGATGCAATGTGTGGAGACTACTCTTCTACCGTTAAGTTTCTTGGTATTAATGAAAATACTGATGTAAATTCATGGCAAAGAGCTTTATATACAAGTGAGTATATGCTTGGCGATCCATATATCATTGATTCTACACACAGATACATAAAAAAGAAAATGAATGATGCAAAGATTGGTAAGTTATTTGTAGAAGGCAATTACCAGATTGCAAGTGGTGATCCTTTTGCACTCATGCAGTCAATTTGTGGATTAGAAGTGACTGGATTATTAAAAGCTAATGAATGTTACTCGAAATTCTGGATTAATCGAAACGAAGAAGAGATTGTTCTTTTTAGAAGTCCTATGACAAGTCATAACAATATTAGAATGTGTCATGTAAATTCATCTGAAGAATGTCAATATTGGTATCAATATATGAATACTATTATGATTATTAATGGATGGGATTCATTTTGTATGGCTGAAAACGGGGAAGATTGGGACTCGGATCTAAACCTCTCGACTAATAATTCGGTTCTTAAAAGACGTTATAGATTACTTCCTGCTATTGAATGTGTTCAAAGAAATGCAGAAAAAATAGTTGTTACTGAAGCTGCTGTTAAAAAGACAAATAGAGCAGGTATGGGAAATCAAGTTGGAACAATTACTAATTATGTAACATCCATGATGGAAGTTCAATCTCATTTCGAGAAAAATTCACCAGAATATAAAGAATTAGAATATAGAATAGAATGTGGGCAACTCTATCAACAAAACGAGTTGGACAAAATTAAGGGTATTATTGCAAAACCTATGGAAAGTAGTTGGTATAATCTTGGAGCTTGTGGAGAGAATAAATATTTACAATCGCTTTGTGCATATAGAAAGCCATATTTTATGATTTATGTTTATGATGAGACAAAAAGACAGTACAAGCAATACATTAAAGAAAGCAATGCTAAATGCTATACTATCTATAAATGTTCTATCGAGGATTTACATAATAAAGATACCCTTACAAAAGAACAAGAAGATTTTCTTTTTTGGTATGAGAGAAAAATGCCAGTTGGTATAGGGAATTGTTCTATGAATCAGATTTGCAAATATGTTGAAAGTCAGTTAGATGGTTACAAATCTCAATTACATAAGGACTCTTCATTTGATTATAATACATTGAAGGTTAAAAGACGTTGTACTGAAGAACACAGACAAGCTTTGCGAGAACTTGAACAATATTATTGTGAATGCATTAAAGAATATAAAAAGAAACAGGGAAAAGAAAAAGGAATACAGCTAAATAGAACTGATATCTTTGATAAGCAAGATGAATTCGACAAATATTATCAACGTGCAAGTATGGTTGAAATGTTTAAGAAGAAAGCTGAAGAAATATGTCCAAATGATGATGAACGTATGAATATCATTCTTGATATGACTTATGGATATAAAGGTAATAGACAGTTTTGTTGGGATTGTATTGGAGAACTAATTATTAAACGTTTAGAAGAAATGGAGGAAGAAGTTGTATATACTGAATGAAAAAGAATATATTAGAGAGATATTAGCGTTTGGTAATAAACCAGACAATATCTCGAATGGATATCTGATAACATTGATTGCTAAGTATTATTTTGATAGCGGTAAAGATCCAAATATTCTAATTGATACAGTCAAAGCAAAGATGCTTGAATTCAATATTGAAGGATATCAGGAATATAGATATGCTAACAAAATCAAAAAAACATGTATTGATTTATATGATTCAGAATCAAAAAATCTCTTTAGGGAACTTGAGTATGTTCCTATCTATGAAAAAGAATTAAAAGTCGTGGAATCTCTTCCAAATGATCGCCAAAAGAAATTTATGTTTACATTATTTGCTATTGCAAGATATATGAATAGTGAAGGATGGATAAATAAGAAAGACTCAAAAGGTCTTTCAGAAGTATTTAAACTTGCCAATGTTACTCTCTCATCTGATAAAAAAAATGAATTATTGCATGAGTTATATAGTAATGGTTATATTCATTTTGGGAAAAAGGTGAATAATCTTAATATCAAAATAGATTTAGGAGACACTGATGATGCTATTGCTTATAAGGTAACTCAATTTGAGAATATTGGCAATCAGTACATAGGGAATTTTAAAAAGGGATATAAACAGTGTGCAAATGGATGTGGAAGAAAAATTAAAGTCACTGGTACAAACAATCGTTATTGTAAGTATTGTGCACGAGAAAAAGAATTGGAAAAATATAAGAAATACAATGAGAAACGTTAATTTAACCACTTTTTATAATCCTCAAAACTCCTTAATTTGCAAGGCTTTTTGGCACATTTTCACAAAAAATTCGATTTTCTTAAATGTAGATATAGTGAAATATTTACAAAAATATGATACAAAAACGATTGTCATGGAAGAAACAAACCGACAATCTTTGTATGTCTGCTCTGCTGCTCTTTTGAGTGGCATTGCAGATTTAGAATGAAATCAGCTTTTCTTTGCTGATAAAACAGAGAATATATAATTGTCGAGAGACAATGATTTAACAATGTCCTAAACGGACACCATATAATACAAATTAAATTCAGAACAGTGATTTGGATCTCGTATCATGCTGAGGCTACAATAAATGCATGTGGTGTACGCAGCCATAAATGCGAACGTTAATGCCTGAGACGGAGAACTCAATGTGAAACTTCCCATCGCTTACTAATCATTGGCGGTTCTGAACAATTCTATAAAAACATTTCTAAGATTGGTACATATTCATATTGTACTCCTCTTCTTATATGTGTCGGTGACTATACTACAGTTTTTGTAGTATGGTTGCCGATTTTCTCTTTGAGTGTGTAGCTCAGTTGGTAGAGCACTCGACTTTTAATCGAGTTGTCGATGGGTTCAAATCCCTCCACACTCACTCTCTTCTGCTATTCAGCAGGAAATAAATTAAAGGATGTGAAAATTATTAAACAGATTTCTAAAAGTGAAATTGAAAAATTATTATCTGAAGGTGTAATCCGCAATACCAAACGAGGATATGTAGACCGCAGAGGCGAACATATTGGCTATTATCGTACTAAAGGTGTTGCAAGAAAACGTTACATCGAAGATAAGTATGTTAAGTAGGTTCTGCCTATGAAAAATAGAATCGAATATAAGGGTTTCTATATAGACAAGACCGAAAATGGCTATCGTATTAGCAAAAAAGAAGATACAGAAAAGCATACTCATCTCTCAAATCTTAATCCATCATATAGGCTTATAGACAATGTACTATCAAATAAAATTCCTACTCGTTGTGGATATTATTATTTGGAGTCACATATTCGTTTGAGCTATGATGAAAATTATATTAGGAAGATTCGTGAGTATATTGAAGTAAAACAGAATAAAACAAAACAAATGTATTACAATCCTGGCAGAAAGCGTTCTGGTGGGAATTTTTAATTTTATGGAGGAAAAAGGAATTATGGTAGATAGTAAGATTAAGAAAGCAACTGTTAGTGCTGCTAAGAAGAATATTACAGCAAGTGGTGTACGAATTGAGAATGGAGTTTTTGTGGACGATGAAGGTTCTATCGTAGAACGTATTGCAGAGAAATTACCAGAAGGTACTACTATTTTTGATATTAAAATAAGTATTGAGATTTCAGACGAAGAATCTGATTCTGCTGAGTAGAGAGTAGGTGGATACAATTAGCACCTATAAAAGATTCGAGAACGAAACAGATGAGGAACTTATCTATAGGATATGCGAAGATAAAGACCAGATAGGTTCTTGGAATGATGTAGCGAATATAATTAATGAACTTACTGGAAAGGATTTTGGGGAAAGTACATACAGAAAGAAGTTCCAGGCATTTAAGAAGATGTTAAATGCAAATCAGTCTAAGTTTGTTGATTCCGATACACAGTTAAAGGAAATACAGTTAGCTCAGAGAGAACTTGAAAAAGAACGAAAGAAAATCCAGAGTGAAAAGATTGAATATAATAAATGGCTTAGAGAAGATGCTAGAGATGAAATGATCGCTGAGAAAATCAGCGAAACAATTTTATCTTTGCCACAGTTATCGTCTCCTATTCGTATTCAGCCAACAACTAATAAAAAATCTTGGATACTTGCCATTAGCGATTGCCACTATGGTTGTGAATTTGAAATCAAAGATTTTTATAATGGAATTATAAATGCGTACTCTCCTGAGATATTTGAGGAAAGAATGACAATTTTATTTAATAAGGTTGTGGATAAAATCGAGGAACTTGGAATTACTGAATTGTCAATTATTGAACTTGGAGATGGCATTGATGGATGTCTCAGAATGTCTCAGCTTATGAGATTAAGATATGGCGTAATTGAGTCTAGTATTCGTTATGCAGATTATTTAGCAAATTGGTTGAATGAATTAAGCAAATATGTGTCAATAAAATTCCAGATGGTTTTTGATTCAAATCATAATCAGTTAAGACTATTGGATGGGAAAAAGAATACATTTCCAGATGAAAATGTTAGCAAAATTATGATGGCTCTTATCAAAGAACGATTGAGAGATAATGAGAATATCGCAATACTCGAAAATCCAACAGGAATGACTTACTCAATGATGTCTACATACTGTGTGGTTGGATTGCACGGTGAGAAGAAAAATCTAAAAAATAATTTATTAGAAATGTCACGCACATATAGTATTCATATTGATTATACAATCTCTGGACACATTCACCATGATACTCTTAAAGAGATTGGGATGGATTCAGCAGTATTATCTGTTGGTTCAGTAATTGGCATTGATCCATATGCTATGACATTAAATGCAGCATCAAATGCTTCTTGCTCAATGTTTGAATTTGAACAAGGACAAGGTAGAACGGCTGAATATGTATTTAAATTAAATTAAATAACAATTGTAGTCAACTGTTCGGCTCAGTTTGGAGTAATTGTGAAAGCAGATACTCACAGCGACAATCAATATATTATTTTTGGCTGACGAAGCCATCATCAGAGGGAGTGTACTCAAATGAGACGCTACCCTCTTTTATATTACAAAATAAAATTAAGGAAAATAAAGGAGAAATTAAAATTATGAACAAAACAGATTTAATCAAAAATGTAAGCACACAGATTGAAGGAGCTACACAGAAGGATGTTGCTGTTATTGTAGATACAGTACTTGAGACAATTGTTAATACAGTTGCTTCTGGTGAAAAGGTATCTCTTGCAGGATTTGGTAACTTTGAGGTTGCTGAGAGAGCTGCAAGAACAGGCAGAAACCCAAAAACAGGCGAGCCATTAGAGATTGCAGCTTCTAAGAGTCCAAAGTTCCATGCATTAACAGGTTTTAAGAACGCAGTTAAGAATGCTTAATCTGAAAGGTTGTGAATTGTTTGAAGAAAAATAAATACGAGGATATTCAGATGATTGACCTTGAGAATAAGGTTGAAGACATCACTAATATTTTTATCAATCGCTTATATCATACGGACAAAACTGTTGGTATTATTGTCAATAAGGAAATTGCCGAATATATTCTTGACGAACTCGTGAAAATTGACGAAACAAACATTAAAGAAGTTGACCTTGTTGATTATATGAATATAGACGAATATTTAGTATCGGTTGATGATAATTGTGTAATCACTGTTGTCCCTATCAAGGACTTTGGAGTTCTTGATAAAACAGATATTTTCTACATTGATATGGATGGTGATATTTCACAGGATATTATTAATTACTGTGTAAACGAGGATAAGGAAGTTATTCTGTTTGGGCAGGAAGATGATGAACGTAATGGCGATTGTAAAAACTGTAATTGTCATGATGTGGCTACTACTACTTCTTCTGCCTCTTACGAGGTTAATGGTAAAGAAGTAACAAAAGAAGAATATGATAAGGCTGTTGAGGATATCTCAGGTTTTCTTAGTTTTGTAAATAAAATCTGGGATATTATTTAAGTTGTTTGGAGTGTGTGGTGTATGCTACACACTCTTTTTGTATGGGTAGGTCGTATAGCGGCAATTACTCCCGACTGTAAATCGGGTGCTTCGGCTTCGTTGGTTCGAGTCCAACCCTGCCCACTAATTATATTAAATATTT
>OGZV01000608.1_pt1 | contig 38100 bp, 46 predicted proteins | sample 1576861 | NCBI WGS metagenome assembly OGZV01 (sample SAMEA3541501, study PRJEB24748) | human gut metagenome | biome: human gut; feature: human-associated habitat; material: faeces | place: China | collected 2012
CGGACCGCGGAAGTGAGCCGCAAGACGCAGGAGACCGCGATTGACGTCCGCATCAATCTCGACGGCATTATTTTTGGTTGCCTGAATTCGACCCGATGACAGATCTCAAAACATCGTATGTTATTACCACGGCAGATTTAGCTGAAGGGGGAGGGGGAGATTATACTGCGATTCCAATATGCAGAATGATTAATCCCGGTACTGATGATTTAGAGGTAGTGGGTTATTTCTTATGTAATTCACTAAAAAGAGAAGAAGTGGCATACTCTTTACAAACATTATATATATTATATATAAATTGTGAGCAATCCCTACTATCATTTGAACAAAATACATATGGTGATTTATTTTTAAGATGCTTATTGGATAACACGGATAGAGATAGTAAATTTGCAGAATTTGATAGAAGTGTAATTATAAAATATTATAACGACACCATGACGAAATTTAGATATGGGATTAAAATAACATCTAGTAATAAAAAAACAGGATGTATGTTATTTAAAGAATCATACGAACAAAATAATATAATTTTCAACGATATTAAATTCGTCAATCAATTAATGAACTTCACAGATAAGGATGGGAATGGTAGATACGAAGCATCATACGGTCATGATGATTTAGTTATGGCAGTAGTTCAGTTGGAATTTGTTAAACAAACTATTCAATATAAAAATTTAAGAAACGAATTTAATTCATCAATAACTGTTGTCAAAGACGAATATGGAATGAATGATTTTTTGGATCAAATGAACCAAGTATCTATTGATAATTACATTCAATCTTATTCATATCCAGGTCAGATTCCTCAATTATTTAATCCAATAACTATGCAAATTATGGATGATGATAGTCAATATAATACTTATAATAGATTAAATAAATTTACTAATCAAAATCATGGATAAAGAGAAAGCCCCGAAAAATTACAGATTATATGAAACCATAAGAACCGAAAAATTATATAAAGCTAATGTTAAGAATAGAGATAAATATTCAAGAAGACTATTAGAAGAAGAACTGGATACGAAAAATTCATCAAGTATATTACCGGGCCAATTGATAATGTTTAATTATTTCGAACCAGCTACTGAAAAGGATTTGGAATACTATGATGCTATGCCAGTTACCATATTCTTTAATAAAATAAAAACAGATGACGGCCCTCGAGTATTAGGATTTAATATACATTACTATCCTCCACGAATTCGTTATCAAGTAATGGATAGAATATTTGAAATTTTTAAGCCATTTTATTTAAAATCATGGAATGAGCCTCTTAAAAAAGAACTAACTTATATGGAGTATAAGATGTTAATGGAGCAGCTTGAAAAGGCTAAATTGAACTTTGGCGTTAGAATGTATATACCAAAATTAATGTCTAAAATAACTCCAATACCGTCTAAATACTGGTCTAAAGCGGTGTTTACCGAAGGTAGATTTAAAAAGAGAACAAGAGAAGCTATTATGAATTATTGGAAAAATTTAAAAATAAAGACCTCTAATTAGATGTCTTTTTTTTTGAAAAAAAAATAGATTTCTCATTAAATTTTCAAGAGATGTTTGTTATATAAATACATAAAACTAAATTAATACAATTATGAAAGTAGTATTAAACATAGAATTAATATATAAAAAATTTAATCTTCTTTTAAAAGCCAATTGCTCGGATTTTGTATCAATATCTGAATTATCAAAAGAACTCAAGGTTTTAAAAACAGAATTAATGGAATTTATTGAATGCAATGAAAAACTATTTAATGTATTTCCATTTTCGAATAAAAAATTGGGATTATGCATTAAAAATGTATATTTAACACCAGCGGATAATCCAAAAACAGATGAATGGCTAGAACATATGATGCAATCTCATAAAACTTACATCGAAGTATCTCCAATCGATAATTATGGGACAGTCACCGGATATGCAATATTCGAGGATTTTGAAAATACGTGTGTCAATAAAGAACATTTGTGGAGAAATACCAAGTCTAAAATTGAGTATCTGAAAGGTCAACAAATTATAAAGGATTCTATAATAATAATGGGTAGCGGATATTCATCATATCCACAAAATGTAGAAAATGTATTAATTGAGGATAATTGGCGAGAAAAATTAAAAAATTTAGGTTGGACTTTTGAAATTAAATAATTAATATATGAGAATATTGCTTTTAAAGTTAACCCCAGTATGGGATGAATATGATATAGAGATAGATGAAATTGTAGATTTTTTATTCGAGGTGTATTCATTTGAAAAATTTGGAAATAATAGAATAAATGAAATAGATAAATATATAGATATAATATTGCAATATTTTAAGACACATATAGAATACATATTTAAAGAACTTCATTATTTAGATGAAAATGATTATATAGAATCTCATTCATGCGAAACTATATACGATAATTTAAAAGATATTATTAAAGAAACTATAAAAGAAAAAATTAATAATACATATGAATATATCAATTTTTTACACAGCTCACATACCATATAAATCAGGAGTAATGGTAGACACTTATAAATTAGCAAAATACATTGACGATGTAACATGGAATTGTTTGAGTATAGAAGAACTCATGGATTATTTATCTGCTAATATAGATGATACATTAAAAGAATTGGGGTATATTAATGATATTGATTTTTTATCTCCAAGCGACATTACATTATTCAAACAAGCGATTTTTCCACAAATTAAAAAAGATTTAGAGAAAATCAAAACGGACGCAAAATCGGAAATTGACTCGGAATTGATTATTCCCCAAACTTTAATTTGAAAATAAAAAATGACGTTTTTTTAAATATATTATAATATAACATTAAAAATTGCAATTATGAAATATCAGAAGATTAACACTTTATTTAAAAGGGATGAAAATAACTTAATTATCTCTACAGAATATTGTCAAGATGAATTTAATTATTTAAAAGATTTGAAATGGGAGTGTACTGAAAAAATCGATGGTACTAATATGCGAGTGATTATTACTCCGATTTATAGTCAAAAATATTTGGAAAATGCTAATGTATTTGTAAATGCATTTGCAGAATTCAAAATTGAATTTAAAGGCAAGACTGACGATGCGATTATTCCAAAACATCTTTTGGCAAAAATGCAAGAAATTTTCACCAAAAGTAAAGTCTATGAAGCGTTTGCAGAACATTATGTTTTAAATGATGGAAATTTTGAAAAAAATCTTAATCCTATAATTTTATACGGAGAAGGATATGGTGTCAAAATTCAAAAGGGTGGCAATTATATCTCCAATGGAGTAGATTTCATTTTATTCGATGTTAAAATTGGTGATTTTTGGTTATTGAGAAATTCATGCGAAGATATCGCACGTTCATTAAATATTAATATCGTACCTCTTGTTGGATTGATGACCATTCCAGAGGCTATTGAATACGTCAAAAAAGGATTTGTTTCTAATATTTCCGAAAATAGAAGTTATATGGCTGAAGGGTTAGTATTAAAAACTCCTCTAGGATTAATGGATAGAAAGGGAAATAGATTGATTACAAAAATCAAATATAAAGATTTTCGAGACTTGGAAAGAAAGACTTCTAAAGTATACGATATTTATAAAAGAATAAATTATCATGATTTTGGGGATAATTTGAAAAGCATTGATGCCAAATTAGCTGGACATAGTTATACAGATAAAAAAATTGCGAAATCGGTTTTGCAAAAAATTAGAGAAGAAAACAAAGAGAATACTAATTGGATTTTTTACATTGCAGAAAAATTAGTTAATTCAGATGAAATTTTAAATGAAATTTATGAGTAATTCATTGAAACTTACCGGAAAATTTAAAATATTAGATATATCGCTTAAAACACGAGCTAATGGATGGAAAAACATAAAGCCTGGGGATATTTAAATATCCCCGGAGCTTGCTAATAATAGTCATTTTGGAAGGGTATATCAATCCCGATTAAACATTCATGCGATAAGTGGAGACTTTGAGTGGAAATGGGTAGATACATTAAGTTTTGTACATACTAGATTAAATACTAATTTTAAAGTAGAACAAATATGAATACAAGAGAAAGTCATAATATCATAAAAGAGACTATTGATATAATTAACGATATGTTTAACCAAGACAACATGCCTGAGTTATATAAAGTATATATTATTAATGAATGTGTTGTTGTATTTTGGAGTTGCGGCGCAATTATCGCAAAACATCAATGGTTTCAAACAGCAGTGGAAGATGATGGTCGATGGAGTTTAAGCGGGAATTTCGGAATATTTATGTCATCTTCGTGGATAGAGGATTTCACAAGAGGGCTAACTATATTAAATAATTATATAAGAGACAATGGAAAACCGTATCATTATTTCGGTACTGATATAATTTGTGGATATGCAATTTAGATTACATAAGTAAAAATAACTTGAAAATAATGTTATACGAACAATTAGACAATTTGATAAAAGAATCAATGTTATCTCATGATTCTGATAGAGTTAGGGTTTTAAGAATGATAAAGAGTGAAATTTTACTTTATCAAACATCTAAAAATTCAAAACCAATAGACGATTCAATAGAATTATCTATCATAAAGAAAATGATTAAACAAAGAACAGATAGTAAAGAACAATATATTAATGGCAATCGATTAGATTTAGCTGATTCGGAAACTAAAGAGATTAATATATTAAATGAATTTCTTCCACAAGAAGCATCTATGGATGATATTAAAAATGTAGTTTCTAAACTTATTGAAGCTAATGGATGGGGTGATGGAAAAATTCCTAAAAAATCAATGGGAGTTATTATAAAATCTGCAAAGGAAATGTTGAGTAATGTAGATAATAAAATGTTAGCTGATTATATAAAAAGTTTGTGTGTATGAATATAGTTAATCCTAGTTTTGAAATTTTAAATCAACCTGCTGGTCTAGATGGTATTTACAAAATGATTGAAATTGCAGGTAGAACTTGTTATAAGAGTCATGATAAAATTACAGCTGATTCAGCCAGAGGGTTCGTGGATAGAATGATTGAGTCTGAACACGGGGCTATGTTGGAACATGGTACTGTATATTTACATATAAAATATACGTCTCCGTTAAATGACCCACATTATATTGAATCATCTAATGATTCTCATAAATACGAAGAAAATAAATATTCCATTGCAAAACGTATTTTAGTTAACGGATTTGAGCATAATGTATATATCACGACCAACCTCAGAGTCTTAGTAGAAAATGGTTGGATGGATGATTTGAAATATCTTTGCGAACCAACCGAATACCATGAAAAACGATATACTGTTAGATTTATATCAGATATACACTTTTACAAAGATACAACAAGACATAGAGTTTTTTCATGGGCTATTGAATCCACAAGACTTTGTAATTATATTAAAGAGAAATTCGGTTCAAGTGTATCGTTCTTAACTCCTATATGGTTAAAAGATGATGAAAAGGATGAATTTGAAAACGATTTGAAAACCATTGAATCTATTTATTTCAAATGGATTAACAAAGGGTGGCAACCACAACAAGCTGCATATTTCTTAATCCAAGGAACAAAAGCCGAAATTGTTATGACAGGGTTTGCATCTGACTATATACATTTCTTTGATTTGAGAAGTGAAACTGCTAAAACCGGCAAAGCTCATCCTACCATCATTGAGCTAGTTGAGCCATTGAAACAAGAATTTATTAAAAGACATTATATAGATTATGTATAATTTTTTTAAAGAATATGGATTTATCGACATTACAGATAAATCCCCTATTAAATTCAATGAAACCTTAATCGGGACAAACGCATATAAATTTGATAAGAGATTCATCAAATCAGTCAATGAAATGGTTACTATGATTATTATAGGTAATGAATCAGATTTTATCAATATGTATGTGAAAACTTGTTTAGGTGATAAGTATTCCGAGTGTTATAAAACTAACCTTCCTATTAAATACAGTGAAGTAATTATTAAAGATATGATACAATCAAATGAAGAATTTATTATGAAAGAAAATAACGAATTTGAAATAAATGGTGTAGTATGGTATAGATATTGTAGCGAACATATGCCACCTATAGGAGAAGAAGTTATATCATTTAATCATAAGTGGATTAACATGGATTTCAATCCCAAAGGAATCAGAGTTGGATTTTTAGGAGGAGATAATCAATTCATTTCAGCATTTTGGTGGGATTATCACGATGATTACATTGCTATATGTAAGGATAAATGTGAAAGCAATCCCGGATTTTTTGAAAATCATTTAGATAATACAGAACCTGAGTGGTGGACATATATTCCTAAATTTCAATCGCCTAATTTTAATTAAAATAGATGAAATTTGTAATGACTTCTATAAACTTAATAGATATATTTACTATATTATGCTGGATTGGTGCTCTAGTTATAACAATGATAAATATTACAAAATCTAACAATCATATTAATAAATAGAGCTTATACCAGAACGGGTCAAAATCCAAATTATTATTCAAATGAAGATATGGTCGAAATGTTTGCATGCGAACTCATTCCAAATAATGTAATTTTTGAAGAAGAATTTTATAAATTAATTGAACAGTATTATGACAAGTAAAGAATTTATTGAAAAAGCATCTCAAGCTATAAAAGAAATCGCACCTGAGTACGAAGTTCATTTAGTATGGTATTCAAAATCACTTCAAAATTTTAAAGGTATGTTTTGCCAATTATCCCCAGATGATTTTTATTACGAAGTTACATACAATGGCGACAAGCAGGAAATGTATCTTGATAAATATGTTAAGGTATTCAATAAGCTAATCGATTAAAAATATCATTTATTATGCTAATGAATACTGGTTAGAAGCTGAAGTTGTCACATATGCAATAGCTTATGCACAAAATCACCAAGATGCATCTTACGCGGAGTGTTTAAATTATGGTGTATCAGAATGGATTAAATAAATATTATATTTTAGAAATGTATAATAAAAGAGCCTGGTTGAATAAAGAAGATTCGCCATCTACCGGGAATGTAGTAGCTTATGATGGATATTATGAACACGACGGCAAAAAATACAGAAATCTATTTTTATCAGTAAGCGATTGTTATAACGCAGCCAGATTACATAAATCTGAAAGTGATTCAGTAGATGATTTTATATATAAAATGAAAACATTAAGAGATAATATAGATGAATTTATTGAATATTTAGAGAAACATAAATAATTCCTATGAGTAAAAAATACAAAGAAAATTTTCTAATAGCTGTTAAAACAGTTAGAGAAATATTACAAAGATTTGAACCACTTCATTTGGATCAAGCAGAAATACTTACTTTTGTAGTGGCTTATGCACAAGATCATCCAGATGAATATATAGTAGAATGTGTGAGAAATTGTTTAGTGGATAGATATACGGATATAAATAAAAAATCATTAATATGAGCTGTCAAGAAACATGTATAGGTAGAGTGGAGGAAATAAGTTTAGATCGCATTAAATCGAGATTAAAATCGCTTGGAAAAACAAGTAGTGAAATTCAAACCATGACGCACGAGGAAATGGCAGATTTTTTGTACGATAATGATATGCATATTTTATACGTGAAGGGTAAATTTTTCGAATATCAAAACGATAAATTATATAAAGATGACCCCGATATATATTATATGTCACTACCGAGTATAAACGAACCAAATAAAATGACGTATGTTGTATCATTTTATAATGGCGGAACTTGTTTATCTGAAGTTTTATACGATTTGATAAAATCGCGAATATAAAAAATCCCCATAAGGGGGATTTTTTTTATCATATTACTAAATATTTCCATATATTTTGTTATATAAATACATAAGAACAATATAATGATTATGAAAGTACATATTACGAATACCGAAAATCGTCCGCGAACTATTCAAATTGTAGAAACCAACGTTCCTATTAAGATTGAATCTCCTTCCGGTGAAATATATAGGATTAATTTCAATAATTTTGGAGAACTTGAAATTATTGCATGTGACGGAAAATTATCTGTTCTACCAAGTACATCAAATATGATAAATATTAAGACTGTATAATATGAGAAAATTTACAAAATCGCATAATGATATTCAGTGGTTATTTCCGAATATGGAGCAATCTAATAAATCATCTGAACAATACTTTGATATGTATGAATCTATTGCGGAAGAATTATTCAAGCTAGCACATCAAAATAAAACTACGTTTACTAAAGATGATGTAATTGATGCTTTTATGAAGGGAGCATCTATCGCCCATAGCAGAATGATAAATGTAGCAAATATTTATAAAACATCCAATGATGAATTGAAACTCAAATTAGAACAGGATAAAAATCAACTGGATTCATTATATAAATTAATCGAAGATTTATCTACACATTATAAAAAGTAATTTATATGTTTGAACTAATATTTATAACTAAAAAGAATAAAGTAGCCGATGTATTTATAGCAAACGATTGGAACGAAGTATATTCTATTCCCGAACAATATTTTCATCCAGATGGCATAAGTGAAGTAGTAATTAGAAAAAAATAAATGATATGAAATCAACCAAAATTAAAACAGTAGGAGACTTGAAAAAAGCATTGGAAACAATTCCAGATGATTTTGAAATTAAAATGATAGTAACTGAAGAATTGGAAGATGGGGGAACTGTGGATTCATTATATGGGTGCCCTTGGAGAACGACTGATTCTCAATTAGAATTCATTGATATAGGATACAGTGACAAAATTGTCAAATTTAACGCTGAAATATAATCACGGATTATACTGATTATAAAAATAAACATAACATATTGTTTATATATATTATTATATACATTTAAAGAAACATTTATGAATCAAACATTAATTTACGCAAGTCCCGCGACTAGAAAACCGAATATTGTAAAATATACTTCATTATACCTTTATACATATAAATATTCAGTTGAGTATGGAAATGGTATGTTAGTTATTGCCGCTAGAAATCCTATGGTAGCAATGGATATAGTAAGAAAGAGACTATCGCCTATGAGCATTGAATGTTCTGACTGTGATTTAGAACATTTAGTCGGTGCTACATATGAAGGATCTGAGGGTATTAAAGCAGAACAGTCATATTATGAATAATTTAGAATACGAATTTATAAGAAATGTTTTAATAAAAAGATTTCTAAATATAATCATCCCAAGTATCATAAATATGCTGAAGAATGGGCTGATAATGTGATTAAATGTTCAACATCAAATATAAAATATTTTTTAAAAGAAAGTAATAGATATGTCTAATATGGAAAATAAACAAATTATAATTTGTGTAGGCATTCCAGGAGCTGGAAAAACAACATTCTCTAAAAAATGGGTTGCAGAAGACCCACAAAATCGATATAGATTTAACAATGATGAGTTACTTAATATGATGACCGATGGAGTCTTCACTAAGGAAGCATATTACGCTATTCGAGATATGCAAACTGGATTTATCAAGGGTGTAGTGTCTCAAGGAAAAAGTGGAGTATTAGATAATACTCATATGAATCCTAGTGTACTGAAAAATATGCTGTTGTTTTTAGACATGGAAATTGACGAATATACTAATGAACAATATGATATCATCATTAAAGATTTCACTGATGTGAGTTTTGATGAATGTTCTAAACGAAATGCATTGAGACAAAAGCCAGTAGGAGAAAATTTTCTTTTGAAGATGAAAAATTGCATCCCCGAAGTTAAAAAAATTATGGAAGAATATGAACGAGCAGGGGTGGTAAAAATAGAAAAATGTGATGATTGAATTGTTATTGTTGATTTGCATAATTCCTATTGGGTTATTTGTTATTAATTTTGTATTATTAAAATATATTTGTAGCAATTATTGGTATAAAGCTGGAATGTATGATGCAAAGTTAAACTTATATATAATAGGAAATACCATACCTATAGTACAATTGATCTTAACCTGGATATTAATTCAAACTATAATCGAAGTTAAAAAACATAAATAATGAATGAAAATTTTGGAATGTGGGGAATATTAATAACTGTTGCATGGACATCAGTTGTGTGGATTATTATATTAATTATAATTCAATCAGTGCGATCTAAACAAAAAACACCTGATAAAAATAAAGATTGTGTGCCAACCACACATACATTAGGAGGGCAGCCTATATTTACTAATTCGCTATGGCTGGATACTTGGTACGATCGAACATATAAAATAATCGATGTGGTGAAATTCAAGAGATCTGAACAACCAGATGATTTATACATCATATATAGTAAAAATATAGATAATCCTATCACTTTATCTGATTTGCACGTTATAAATATCAATAAATTGGAAAATCAAGATCACACCTGGATTTCAATAGATCGTAATAAATTTAAAAAATAATATTATGAATAACGAAATTATAATTTGTGTAGGTATTCCTGGTTCCGGAAAGTCGACATTTGCAAAAAAATGGGTTGCTAAAGATTCGAAAAATAGGATTAGATTAAATGGCGAGGATATCCTTAACTCTATGACTAATAATACATATGTGAAGGATGTATATGGGTTTATTAAATATGAGTTAATGTCCAATGTAATCGCGCATATGATCGATGAAAATAAAAATATTATATTAGACAATACTCATATTGATATCGACTATTTGAAATATATATATCATACATTATCTAATCTTATTTTAAACAAAAATAAAACTAATGATTATACAATAATTATAAAAAATTTCACTAATATAAATCCTGAACTTTGTATAGAGCGGGATAGTAAACGCGTTAAACCGGTCGGTCGTGAAGAAATTAATAAATGTTATCTATCTAAATTAGATTCGGTTAAAGATTATTTATCTAAACTAGAGACTTTTGACTTCGGAGAATTAAATGTTAAATTTGATAAAGTTTATTAATATAAATTAAATTGTTGTTTATGATTATAGCAGTAGATTTTGACGGAACATGTGTAACTCATGAATTTCCAAAAATAGGCAGAGATATTGGTGCAATTCCCGTATTAAGACTTTTAAATGAAAAAGGTCATAAATTAATTTTAAATACAATGAGATCAACCAGAGATGCTGGTAATATAGATGAGCATGGAAATCCATTATCGACAAATGTATTAGCGGAAGCTGTATCTTGGTTTAAGAATAATGGTATTCCTTTATATGGAATCAATAGGAATCCGACTCAGCAACAATGGACGTCTTCTCCAAAAGTATTTGCTCATTTATATATTGATGATGCTGCATTGGGTTGCCCGCTGATATACAATCCAAATATATCAAATAATCCATTTGTAAATTGGGAATCTATTGTAAAACATTTTTATGAAATTGATATATTTAATATAGAAGAAAGTAACGAATTAATAACACAAGTAAGACAAGTTTTGAAACAATATGAATGATGTGCTTTGTTTTTATGGGAAATTACAGATGGGGTAGAAATATTCTACCTCATTATAAATTAATTTTTTATTATATAAATAAAAATGAAAATAGTAGCGTTATCAGATATTCATGGAAGTTTAATAAATAATATTCCAGAGTGCGATGTTGTATGTATATGTGGTGATATTTTACCTCTTCAAGTACAAAGAAGTGTTGTGAAATCTGTTTCTTGGTTGTGTCAGGACTTTAAACCATGGGCTGAATCATTACCATGTAAACATGTGATTTTTATAGCAGGTAATCATGATTTTGTATTTGAAACTTTGGGCCCGAAAGCTGGCAAAAGGCCCCACGAAGTAATGATTGAAATTTTTGGAGAACATCACTTGAAAAAATCGAAATTGATTTATTTAAGAGACGAATCTACAACTATAGAAGGTGTGAAATTTTACGGTACGCCTTGGTGCCCTGAACTAAAGAACTGGGCATTTTATAAGTGTCAATCGGATTTAATAGATGTATATAATGGTATACCCAGCAATACAGATATATTGCTTACTCATTGTCCGCCCAAAATTAATAATTTAGGAGTAGTTTTACAAGACGGTATAAATTATTTAAGAGATTTTGGTTCAGAGGAATTAGCCGCAATTTTACTAGATAAACCATTTATAAAATGGGTTTTATCTGGACACATCCACTCAGGAGACCACAATATTGTTAGAAGTGGATTAACTAACTTAGTAAATGTGTCAATAAAAGACGAAAATTATAACGTAAAATATCAACCATTTATTTTTGAATATGAAAAAAGAAAAAATAATTAGTTTTCTAGTCGAAAACAAATTTAACTTACAAAGTGAAAGGGAAGACGTTCAATATTATAATAGAACAATTACGATAAAAACTACCGATCAATTAATTAATATAAACGGAGTGAACTCAGTAATTCCAGGCAAAATCGGAAATATTGATATTAATATTAATATATTACCTGATGCAGAAATGTTTTCTAACGAGCAAGAATCAGATAAAATGCATAATATATATTGTTGTGCTAAATTTCAAGGATTCGAATTTAGACATGACCATTTTTTAACTGATTCTGAAGATGATGTTATTTTGAATATCTGCTCATTTTTAAATATTTTTGGATTTAAATTTTAATATACAAAAAACGATATTTTAATGCGATTTAACAAGAGATTTTTCATAAACAATATAATTATATAGGTTGCTATGAGATCTCTTGTTAAATCGCTTTAAAATAAGTTTAAACTATATATTATTCTAGATTAATCTTATTAATTTTTCTAAATGCGCTATCCAATTTAATTGTTTTTAATTTGCTCCCCAACATATAATTAAATATAATGTTATAGTAACCATAATCTAATTCTTTTTCTAGCCTTCCATTTGTTATATACGGTTCTCTAATCGACCTGTCTATTTTTACAGTTTTACCAGTAGTTATATTTTCAAAAATCCATTCAACTGGTTCTATAATTTTCCCATATTTTAATGAATTGGACCTATCTCCACTGATAAATGGTACAGTACATATAGCATCATTGTCATAAACTGTATAATCATTAATAGTATTACCCTCCAATTCTTGTAAATAATGAAATTCGGGGAAATACTCATGTGAGATTTTATATAAATGTTTAAGGGGTGAATCTGGTGCAGTATTTAACCACTGGGTCGGATCACTATTATAATTACCCGGTTCATAAAATTTTTTACTTACACAAATTGTATACTGATATCTATTGGTAACTGTTTCACCTTCTGGTGTTATTAATAATTTATCATTATGTGTGATAAAATAATTATCCCTTAAATATTCATGATTTTCTTCGAAATAATTTCGATTATCGTCTTCTATATAAAATATCATTACAGTATTTAATCGTACTCCGGTTTTTCTATTTGAATCCACTGGTATGTATTGAAGCAAATTATATTTTGAAGGATTATTCAAATAATCACTTGGGATGGGGATGGGTTTATTCTGTAATGATATATTATAATCATTAGATAATGCCCCGAACCACGCATTTAGTGATGGGTCGTGATTTTTGATTTTAAATATACCTATATTAATTTCAATATCATCAATGATTTCAAAATTAATAGTTTTATTAAGTATTTTCCCAGACCCTGTTATGAAGTTTATTTTTAACACATAATTTGCCTCTTCTGTACATAATATATTAAATGAAAATTTTGCTAAATTTTCTTGTTCTTTGATTATGATATTTTCATCACTTCTTACCCACTCTTCTGTAAGATTAGATTTTATAAATAATTGCTCGGCTTGTATAAAATCTCCAGTATTTAATGGAATTTCAAATTGAACGTTTATTATTGCACCAACACCTGTGTAATTTTGTGACATAAATAATTTTAATTCGTCATCATTATCTATCGTATAAATTATATTATCTACGCCCATTATATATGTTTTATCATACATTTGAATTCCTGTATTAAATGGAGTTTTATTATTAACTTGTACAGAAACATTGGATAATACAAATTTATTATTTTTATCTGTTATATTACATTTAATATATTCTGAAGACGTGTGAGATTGAGTTATTATTCCGTTTGAACTTGTGGTTAGTTTGATATTATTTGTAAATACGATATCTTCAATTGTACACTTAATAATATCTAGGTGTATTGGTAAAAAATATGTTTCAAAAAAACTACCTAGTAAACTTAATTTTAATGAGATATCTTGTATTGACCATTTTTGCAATTGTTTGCGTATTGGATGAGGATTTTTATTAATATCTATTCCGGAAAATTCATATAATGCCAATCCAATTGAATAATATGTAGTTTTGGCAAATCGAGTCATCTCTGCATTATATAAATTATATATGTATTGTTTAATATCCTCTTCTTTATATTTAACTTTTTTATCAATATCATTATATTTCCAAAGTTCTTTCAATTGTAATAAATCTCCCCATTCAAACCATTTTAAAGAATTTATTAATGACTTATATGACCCTTTATTAGCAATAATATCCCAGTAATTGGATAGTAATTCTTTCCATTTTCTATTTAATAATATTTTATCTTCTTTATCTTCATGCACGTTACTTGGATAAATAGCTTTTTGGATTTGATTCGGAATATTTATTCCGAAATTAGATAAATTCACATATAAAGATTCATCATCTTCATAAACATCTATACCTACTAAAAATTCCTGTTCGTCTATATAAAAAGAATCGGTTATTTCAGCGGCCTGATTAGAACAAGCCGCTATATAAATAATATGTATGTAATAGTCTTCGTATTTTATCCCAGTAGATGAAATAGCATTTGTTTTTAAACTAGCAATATCCTTGTATTTAAAATCATTAATATATTCATTTTCAACAGCATCTGAAATATCTAATAGAAAAAATACTTGCGAATTTAATGTTATATTTGCTACCTCTTTATCATATAAAAAACATATAGGCATACTATATACCAGTCCAACTCCACATTGATTATTAAAATAATGTGTGTATGGCGGGTTCCCGTTATAAAGTTTCCCAGTATTTAAGTTTATAAATTCCATATATCATTTAACATTATTTTATAATTATAATTAATGGGTCAGTAATATGAACTTCTTGATTTTCTTTATTTAAGAAATCCCAACCTCCCATTAAAACAGGGAATTGTTCGTCCGCATCTAATTTTATATTACCGTGTTCATCTAATCCGATATTAGGATTTTCCCCATCATATAAGTATACTATTTCTTCTTTTTTATTATATACCCCAGTTGCTGGGTTATAATTATATGTGATTTTTTTATAGTTTTTTGTTTGTATAGCTGTTTCGTTTGCTTCACTTAAAAAATAAGCATCCACGCTATCTATTTGAGATAAATTATTTTTCAACGCTTGAATAATGTCTGATTTTGGTATGAATCTATCGCTTTTTAAATCTTTGAAAAAATCCCCCACTATAGTCCTAATGTTATTTTTGATGTATTCATGGTCATATGAAGAATCTTTAAGAGTAACATATAAATATAAAGCGTATTTACATAATTGTGGGTCGAATATGTTATATGTGGTTCCTGATAATTGATTACCAGTTCCTGTGATGCAATTTAATATAGATTCCTTTTGTACATCAGATAATTTGAAATCAGATTCTAGTAAAGAAAAATAATCAGATCCAGTTTGAATTAACATTTTATAATTTTTTATAATTAAAGAATTTATAATTAATGACCCAGGTTCGGCCCAAGTTCTACTATACCCACAAAACGAAAACTTATTAATAAATGATTTAAAGTTTTCAGGGGAAGCGAGGACTAACGATCTTGAATTTGTACCAACCATTTGTCTTACTTGCTCAGTAGTTTCACTATTAGACCCACTGGAAATTGCATCAGATCCACTTAATGTAACATTAAATACATTATTACCATCAATACTACTCCCATTAATATCTTTTAATTCGTCATTAAATATAAAATATGTATTAGTATTAATATCAATATTTCCTTGTTCGCCATCATGAACTAGATACGTTATTGATACAGAATCCCCGTCTTCTAAATATCTTCCATGCGCACCATTTCCAAAAATAAGATCAATGCCTCCAATATAATTTTGTTTAATCACATATTGTTTACCATCTGGTAGCATATCATATACACTGTCGGATTTTTCCCACTCCTCTCCATTTACACTTACTGAAATATAATCTGTATCTAAATTACCCATGTATTTGATATTTTGAGTATAATACTTTCCACCAGTAGATACGAAAGTTTGGGTTTCGAATTTTCCTTGCACTGCTTGCAAATATTTAACATTATTATCTTTTTCTATAGATAATACTATTGCTTCTTGTGGAAGAATTATATTATAATATAAACCATTTTGAGAGCATACTAACTTTTGGTGATTATTTATTATAATATTAAATTTATTTTCGTTATTAGGAACAAACGATAGTTTCAACTGTACAGATGTTGCTTTTCCCAGCGATGGCTGATACCCAGATAAAGATGCTAATCCGTATATAGATTTTTTTCGCTGTGCCGTGTAAATATTTTGTTCAGTTAATGCATCTTCTATATATAACATTACATTTTGTACTGTACCAGTTATTACTTTAAATATTTGACCAAATATATTAGAACTATTATATGTTATCCCATATTTAGCTAATTCGTTAGAAATATACGTTTTAAATTCAGAAGTTAATGCATTATATTTTATATTAGAAAGTTTAAATAATTTCATGATATTTTATATATTTTTTTATAAGATTCATCGTATCTCTCCAGTATTATTTCTATTAAAGCAATATCTTGTTCAGTACCTTGCAATAAATAAACGTTTACAGTTGGAGTAAATCCGAATAATTGTAAGGAATTTATATCAGATAATACCATTTGTTTTAATCCATCTCCACTTATCTGTAGATTGTATAAATATTTATCGTATTGAGTTCCGAATGTTTCATCGTCTAATATTTCCCTTGATACAGTCCCAAACAATAAATCTACTTGTTGTATAATCAAATCCACATCGTTTGATTTGATAGGCGAACCTTCGTTTAAATTAAAATCCATCATGATTAATAATCGTATTTATATTTACTAGTTACTACAACATTTGAATCCTGGTCGCATATATAATATACTCCTTCTAATTTAGATTGAGGTAGTTGTGACCCTACTATTTTAAATATAACACCTGAATTAGTTCTCCCAATTTCTGTAAATGATACGTTTTCCACTTTAATATAAAATGATTTTACTTTAGACTTATATGAGTCTAAATTAATACATATATTTTCAGTAACTTCTGGGTGTATAACTATATTAGCAATGTCATTTACTCTAAAAAATACTGGCTGAATGATATTCGATTTCGAATCTTCAGGCGTGTTGAGTTTAACTATATTATTTATAGTTTTATTGACTACGTTCAAATTAAAAACATTCATATCTATTTGGGTTAAATCTATATATTTAATTGATTTTTGTATAAAATATCCTATAATATCTTGAGTTATTGGAATTTCATTGGATAAAACATATAATACTTCTAAATTATCTTTATCTAATACAGTAACCGATGAAATTATCGATAATCCATTAGTATAATCTATTTTATTCCCAGATTCATCAAATTCGTTTAAATATAAATCAGAAATTTCAAATTCCGCAGAATCCTCATTAACTTGTTTATTTAAAATTTTAATTGGTGTGTTATTAATATAATCTTTTATAACAACTTCGTATTTTAAAGTTGGATTTTCAATATTATATATAATTCTTAAATAATCTAATCCTGTGTTAAAATAATCATTATATTTTAAATTACAAATCAAAGCACATTTGTCATCTTTGTCGAATAATGTATGTTTTAATTGCAAGTTTAAATACTGTTCCGAATTATTTAATAAAAACGAATTCTGACCCTCTGTACAATTATTTTTTATATAATATTTATCAGATACCGAAGATACCGGGTATATAGTCACGCCCAATAACACACCATCATTATTATTATTTAGCCCCAGTTTATCTCTAAACCCTTGCCACTCCTCACTATACAAAATTTCATTAGGGTTAATAAATGCAACATCTACATATTCATAATATGAATTTTCATATTTATAATAAACTTTATCAGCAGCTAATGCATTTATTTTATTTATTAATTTTTCCGTTAAAATTAATTTCTTACCTCGCATCCAAGTATATACACATACAATATAAGATATATTATCATCATATACTTCTAAAGAATTCAGCGGAAAATAAATTCTCAATTTAGAAAGGCCAACTTCATTTAATAATATTGGAGTAAGTTCCTCGCTGTTGGGCTCCCAGTGATTATTAATTTTAATTAAATTATTAGAATCATCAAAGAATATAATACTGGGTCCGCTAGTTAAATAAGAAAACTTTGCAGTTGATTGTCCTAAGTATTTATATTCTGACATGTATGTAAGAATTTTATCATTATATTTAATATTAATATTATTGTACATAACAAAAATATCTTTTTATATATAATAATTTTGCATTTAATATTTCACAAGATATTTATATATTATAATTGAATAAATATAATAACATGATATTAGATTATAATTACAACAAGAAGAAACGAGTTTTAAATATCTCGTATGTTAAAGAAAATGGCGGAAAGGGAGTCATTGGATTTAATATAGATAAATTTAAAACTTTTTATAAAACCCCGCACGGAAGATACACGAATTGGGATGGTGATAAATGCGATGTGAAGTACACCTCATCTCCGCATAAATTTGATATTCGTAATTTTATCACGGAGATGGATCCCAAATATAAACAATTATTGATGGGAAAGGTAGCTCCAAAATTATACACATTCGATATTGAGGTTGAAATTGAAGATGAAAATATCTTTCCGGAACCGTCATTAGCTAAGTATCCTATATCTACTATTTCCAATGCTAACGAAATGTGTAATTCTATTGTATTTGGAACAAAACCGTTAACAGAAAATGAGATTAAATGGATAGAAACTCAAATTCAAAATTATATTAGTGCGATTCCATATTTTAAAAAATTAAATATTCCTATTCCGTCGTTTAAATATGTTCATTTTATATCGGAACATGATATGTTGGAATATTTTTTAAAAAATATCGTATCAAAAACTCCTGTATTAGCTGGGTGGAATTCAATTTTATTTGACTGGCAGTATATTCAGAATAGAGTGATGCACGAATATTCGGATTTGTCATTAACTATGGCTTCTGTTACATCATCACTATCTAATAAACAATATGTTGATCAGAGGGGTAATAAAGTATATCTTAATATGCCCGATCACACTCTGATTCTAGATATGATGGATGTAATTGGAGAGTTCGATATGGTAGTTATGCCTATTAAAGAATCACTATCTCTGGATTATATTGCATCAGAAACAATTAAAGCTCATAAGATTCAATACGATGGATCATTAAAAGATTTATATGAGAAAGATTATCCACGCTACGTATTTTATAATGCAGTTGACTCAATATTAGTTCAATTAATTGATAGATATTTTAAGACTTTACAAAATATTTATACTCAGTCATTGTATTGTATGGAAAAAATTGGTTCATGTTTTTCAAAAATCGCATTGACCGAAGCTTTGATTTGGACCGATTTTTATGAGCACGATTTGAAAGTAGTAACTGAGCGAAAAAGTAATATAGAACGAGGAACACTTATCGGCGCATACGTAAGGCAACCTATTCCAGGAAAATATAGATACGTATGTTGTAATGACTTTGCATCACTTTATCCTTCTTCAATTATTACTTGCAATATATCTTATGAGAACTTTTTGGGACATGAATTTACCACTGAGGAATTGGATAAATTTCGCAAAGATAAAAATTATTTTGTTTCAGTAAACGGGAACGTATATAAAAATGATAAAGTTTATTCATTCAAACGAATTCAGCTAAAACTAAAAAATAATAGAAATACTGGAAAATATCTAGCTAAACAATTAGATGCTCAAGTATTATACGATATGGAGCATTTGATTAAAAATGGATTTGTTCCTGAACGAATATATCCAGAAAATATTATTAATGCTTTAAAAGAAATCGGATTTGATATTAAAAATTCAAATGATTTAATCCCAATATATGAAAATGGGTATGATGATTTTTTGAGTAAATTAAAATTCGAAATTACCTTCTTAACATCATTTGAACAAGCTATGAAATTGCTTGGAAATAGTATGTATGGAGGATCTTCACACGAAGCATGTTTCTGGTTTAATATGGATTTGGCAAATGATATTACCGGTGAAGCAAGAAACCTGATTCATATGATGGAAAAACATATTCCTGAATTTTTAACAAGCAATTGGATTAATTTGACAGATTTGCATAAACTATTAAATATAGAAATAGATAAAAATAAAATAGAATATTATATTAGCCAACACAAGTCTTTAGTAGATATTGTATATGGCGATACAGATAGTTTATATATTTCATATGAAAACTTATTGTCAACCATTAAAGGTTACGATAATATGAAATTGAATGATATTTGCGAATTATTAGTAAAGTTTAATACTGAATTTATGGATAAGCATAATTTTGAATTTATGAAACAATATTATGATAGTCGTCATGTAGATTCGGTACAAAACTTTGAATTGGAAACAATTGCATTATCTGGAGTTTGGTTGGATGTTAAAAAACGTTATGCACAAATCTTATTGTGGAAGGATGGTAAATATTACGATTCGGATGATTTGCCAATGAAAGTAAAAGGATTGGAAATTGTAAAATCGTCAGTACCGACTCAAGCGCGTAAAGGATTAAAGAGAATGGTGAGATATTTGTTGGAGGATGATGGTAAAGGTTATTTAATTCAAAGATTGAATATCCAAATGATGAAAGAGCAACAGGAATGGAATTCCGTAGATATTGAAGATGTTTGTGGTAATATGAAGGTGAATGGATATACTAAATATGTTATAGATGATAATAACCCCAGCGGTCTTATCACAGCACCTAAATGTCCTGCCAATGTTAAGGCTCTGGGTAATTATAATCGAATCAGAAACATTCATAATTTGCCAGGGGATCCGATTTATGGCGGAAAAATTAAATGGTATTTATATTATCCAATTAATTCTTCTAAATCCAAGAAGGGTCGAGGGAAAGGATCGATGAAAAATGACACGGAACAGTATTTTGGATTTCAATCTCGTAATTATCCGAAATGGGCAGAAAAATATGCACCGATATCAAGATCGGCTATGTTTCAACAGTTTATGTTGGATCCATTTAATCGAATAATTAATGCTATTGGTCTTCAAAGTTTAAATATTGATGGTTCTATCCAAAATGGATTATTTTGATTAAATTTTTCTATATATTTTTATATATTAAATTAAATTAATAATCAATATGGTTTTAACAGGTAAATCTATAGTAAGTAAAGGAATCGTTGGTAATGTATCCAACGATTCTATTCAACAGCAAGGTGTTGATTTAAGAGTTAGTAGAATTTTTAAAGTAGATAGTGGAGGAGTTATTCCAAAAGAAGGAAAAACTATATTACCTACAAGAACTGAGGTTTTACCGATAATTGATTGGGATGGCAAAACTCAATTATATAATCTAAGTCCGGGGTATTATGAAGTGGAATTAATGGAAAGTTGTAATATTCCTAAAACAGCAGTATTATGGATTAAAGGAAGATCTTCAGTAGTACGTTGCGGAGGTAGAATAGATTCAGGTCAGTTTGACGGGGGATTTAAAACCGATAATATGGGTTGTTACTTGGAAGTAATAAAATTCTTATCGATCGAACCTGAGGCAAGAATCGCACAAGCTGTAGTATTTGAATCCGAACCAGTAGATGATGAACATCTATATAATGGACAATATCAACATGATAAACAACGAAATCAATAACTTTTTTAATTAATTAAACATTTACAAGTATGAGAAAGCAAACTAACGTAAGGATTGAAAGCGAAAAATTTATTTTTAACGCATCTAATACTAAGTGCATTGGGCACTATTCTATCGATCTGAATGAATTCGCAACACCAAATATTATTATCAGACGTATTTTAAGTGGCCATTATGACAATGCAAATATTTCTGTGAAATATTCGCCAATTTGGAATACAATTCATTTCTATACAAATTCACATACATCATTAAAACACGATGATAAATATGATAAAAACATCGGCAAAAGAACCGCGTCTATTAAATCTCAGAGAGTAGCGTTCGCCACAGCACAAAGAATTTATTCAGATATGACAAAAGAATTTAATAAACAAAACAAAGAATTGAACAATTTGATTGCTAATACAAAATTTGTTTTAGCTAAAACGAACGACAATTTGAAAAAATATACTAATCATGAAGGTTGATATTCAATGCGAATTTAACCACGATGGTAAAGTATATAAATGTAAAGCTGATGCGGTTATGGATATTAACCGCATCAGTAATAATAATTTATATGAGTTTATTAAAAATGATATTAAGTGGTTGAAGTTAGTTAAACGATTGCATAACAATTCAGCATTGCATATTATTGATAGTAAAGTATACGCGTCAACTGAAGGTGTTGCAATTTGTCACGATGATGACGGATTTGATGAAAATCTAGGAAAAATTATATCGAGAGATAGGGCTATTAAAAAAATTTATAAATTAATGTCATCAGTATTAATAGATGTATATCATATAGTTGACGATCATCAAAAAAATACAAAAGACCAATTTATTAGCTGTTTAAGAAAACTTCATAAAATCGATGATAATTTAACAAAGATTTGCAATATGTCTGATAAAAATTATTGGAATAACAATGAAAGAACTTAATTTTAAAGAATACCTATATCAAAATTTAATAAATAAAAAACTGAGATTTAAGTGCGATTGTTCAATTCCACTAGATGTAACAGGTATAGTTAAAAGTTTTAAAATTGTTGGGTCAGATGTATTAATATACTTGGAGACTTCCAATAAAAAAATTGTATCAATATCTGCTAATCATCCTAATTTAAAAGTGATCGATTTTAAAGCGATTTAAACAAAGAAAGATCTCTAATCAATATAAGTTATAAGTTGATTGGAGATCTTTTGTTATATCGCTTTAAAATAAGTTTTAACTATATTTTATCTATTTTTCCAATGAACATTTTTAAAATTTTTAACCTCATCTACATATTTTAACAAAAATACTAAAGACTGCTCATATAAAGTTAAAACGTATTGTAATGCTTTGTTTTTTGTTTTGACTATTTCACTCGATAGTATTTTTGATAATATTCCATTCTTTGCATAATTATATGGTAGGTATTTCATTTTCTCCCACATATAATAATCTGAATATTTATTTCCGTTTTCCTTGACTACCATTTTTTTAAATTTTATTTAATCTAACGATACATTTGGTGATACTAAATTTGGAATAATTTTATCCATTTCGGTTGGGGTACTTCCTATAGCAGTTGCTATGGCTTTTGTGTATGGTGATGTGTTGGCTGCCTGTTTTACCAAATTTAATGTGATTTGTATTTTCTGAAATAATTGTTGAATTACATCTCCATAAGCTGCTGGGTGTTCTGAACTACCCATAGTTCCCAAACTAATTCCATTTGAATTAATATCTATAGCTCTATGTGGAGAACCAGTATCTAATAATATAGACCCATCAGCCCGGATTTGTATAACTGCAAATCCATTTTTTATAATCCATCCCGAACCATCTGTAAAATATATACTAGCCCACCCCGAACCTGATTCTTTATTGCATAGTATTTCAACGTTCTCACCTGATTCTAAAATAGATTTATTATCCGACACATTGTCTTTTCTAAACCAATATAATTGCAGTGGATTATCCGAAAAATTTACAATCCACACATCATCTAATTCATGAATTTGTGAATATTGATTAGAGTGAGAAAAACATGGAAACGGTATTATTATCGGCAATTTTTCTTTATCTTCCCTATTGAATAATCCTGGAGCACCGGCTCGTATTTGATTATTTTCAAGCACTTCTATTACTATTCCCGGTCTTATAATCCCATTTTTTAATTTCATAATTATTTCATATTTATATTATAAGCATCACCTGATTTTGGTGGATCGCAATTAGTTATCACTTTATTCATATCAGCAACAGTTTTAGGTGAAAAAATTGGTATATTTGTTTCAATTTCTATACTTAATTCTACATTTTTATTTACATTATCAGTAGTATTCCCTGTAAATTCAAATGTATGATTATCCGAAAACGATTCTGGTACTTTATATGAGCAACAAATTACATTACCCATATAATTAATATTATATGTTCTAATAAATATTAATTTTGATAAATATTGTTGTATCAACTCCATAGTATCTGTAAATGTATCTAAGTAATAAGCTAAATTCACAGTTAATTTTAGGGGGATTCTTCTAAACTCCGCAGAAAATGTATATATATCGGTTTCCGTTTGATATTCAAATATACCGCGAGTATATGGAGATGTTAATTGGTCTGTAGGTAAATCAATTCCTTGAGGATTCACCATACAACGAGGAATTACATTATATATATAATTTTCGTTTGTGACCTCTAATGGTTCCTTGCTATAGTCGTATTTTTTTTGGTTCAAAAAGAATAAATCGTCTCCAACATTAATAATGAAATGAGGTAATTTATTTCCTCTGATTTTTAATTCATTATTAATATCAGCTAAAAATCCTTTTAATACTAATTTCATGAAGAGTTCTTGATTATTACAATCAAGAACCCCATTTCTAATATCATCTATTATCATTTTGTTACAATAGTATTATATTTTATTCCGTTGGTTGCATTTTTATTAGAATTTATCAATTTATCTTGTGTTGAATTATTCATTTTAGCTGTTATTTTAAACGTATAATTCACAGGATCTTGATATAAAGATGTTCTAATATCAATGGACATAGTTTTATAAATATTATCGTGAGAACTATCTAATTTATATTCGAATATTATAGGTATAGTAATTTCCTCACCAGGTGATACCAATTTATATGTGTTAGTAGTATCATTATCTAAACATAAAGAATATTTATCTCTTAAAATAGGATATACTATAGTTCCATATTCTTTTAATAAATTATCCTTATTTTCGTATGATGTTTTATCCATAGGTAATAAATTAGAATATAACTTATCATCCGCGTATTCTTTATAGTATGGTTCTCCGGTATATGCGTCTTTAATTCTAAATGTTACTAATTGATTGGCTGATTGCAATACCCAATCTTCATTATTTAATAACATCCATACACCTTTGTCTTCTCCACCTGAATAATTTTGTTTATCGAATATAGAATATTTAATTTTATTTATTTCAGTTTCTCTATTTCCTGGGAATAATGAAAATAATTTTACAGTGTGTTGGGTAATATTCGTAATTACCAAATTAAATACTGTTGACACAACACCTGTTTCTTTATTATATTCATATGTTCCACTCGCCACATTTTCTGTTGAATCTGATGAGAAAGTACTATATGATTCTACACTGATATTGTTAGTCTGGAATGGATATAACGTATTATTGACTGATCCATTGGATATAGACACGGATAATGAATCAGAACTAGTTCCTTGGATTTCGTCTTGAATAGATAATATAGCTGTATCCATTTCTGTTAATTTATCCTTTAATGGAATAATACGACGTTCGCTAGTATAAAAACCAGATGCTATACTTTCTGGTCTGTGGAAATATGTTATATCCTGGTCGATTATTTTATCACCTATATGGTCAGGCACTCCATGTTCATTTATAATATTAGTAAATCTATTGGTTTCAATATCATTGTTATTTTCTTCTATAATGCTTAATATTTGGACGTCTTTTAAATATTCTTTTGGAAACTCTACATTAATTACATCAGACCAATCTGACATAGTCTTTATAAGTGGATATCCAAAATCATAAATAACTCTTAATTCTATATCTACTGTTTCTCCTTGAGAAATTGGAATATCTATTTGATTAAAAGATGGTTCATTTTTATTATCATTATTTTCTTGATATTGATAAGTTAATGAGTCTTGATAAATGGGTTCTTTAAAATTAATAAACCCAGACATAATATTCCAATCTGAATATAAAAATTTATCAGCTATTGCTTGTGCAGTTCCTTGTGGAATATCTAAATTTTTATATCTGTATCTAACGTCAATACCAATAACATGATTTTTAGCAATGTCATATAAACCTTCTATAGAATTTAAATATTCATTATAATCAAAAAATCCACGAATATGATACTTAGCATTTTCGATTGGTATTTCGGATTCATTGGCTGCTATTGATATTTCATCTATAATTTTAGTTATAGATGCTGTCAATTCGTTTTTCTTTTTATTATATTCGGAAAGTTGCGATGTATATACCGAACGCATTCCTGTAGTATCGTCAAATGATATAGATGCCAATTGAGTATTTATATTATCTATATTGGTTTGAACCTCGTTCAATTCAGTCTGATATCTTTTTTTCTGAGAATATAAAGTTCTTATATTTTGAACAGTTACTGAATTATTCAAGTGTTTGTTAATTTGAGTAACTACCAGGTTATCAGGATTAATGGTTGGTTTTGATTTAATTAAACTAAATTCAGATTTAGTCAATGCAGTAATTGGACTAGTAAATGTAGAAGTAATTTCAAATAAAATATCCCCTATATTTCTTACATTAGCATCATAATAATCCTTGAATTTAATATTTTCATTATTTATATTTGTTAATTTATATGAATTTATTAACAATCCAGCTCCCCACGATGATTGAATGCTTAAACGAGAATTAAGTGGTGCAACAGCTACATATACATATTGATCTTCCTCTAACGGAATATTTATATATTTATATTCATCATAATTTACATCCGCATAGAATCTCAATTTGCACATATCGTCAATATTATCTAATTCTGTGTCAGTTGAATTAGCAACAAGGTTCAAATACTCCCCGTATAATACTTTAACTTTAATAGTATTTGAATTTTTTAATATTTCAGTTATTTCTAACTTCGCAGTGTCATTATAAGTAATTAATGTATCACCTGCCACTAATTGTTTAGAAATAGTCTCGTCAAATAATTTATAAGTTAAATTATTCGTAGCGCGAGGATCATCTATGTTAGATCTGAATTTTAACGTTATATATTCATCCAAATTCTCGTCTATTTCGTCACTTATTATAGACTCAATCACATATAATCCAGTTCCAATATTTTTTCTAATGGGTAGTGTCTTTACAGTATCGTATTCTACATAGTCAACGTCTGTTTTATAATTGATTAAAATTTTATATAAATCAGAATAATTGTAGTTTTGCGAACTAGATTCTCCCAACAATTCTATAAATCTATTTTTAAGGTCTTCATTTTTTGGAATGATTTTTTTAACATTCACACTAGTAATATCATTAGGAAGAGATTTTAAATCTACTTTAAAAAATGGTACTGGTGTTAAAAAATCCTTAAAAATATCATTTTGTTCAACGTCAAAACCTGTTATATTATTTAATGTTAAACTATTGGGAGTATGGGTAAATTTGCGCACTTCTATTGCTCTAGAATTGCCATCAAAATTAAAATAGGCCTCTCCAGTAGCTGGTGAATTGACTAAATTTTCAAAATTAGCCAATAAACTATTTACTTTATTTTCTAGTGATATAAATGATGGTATTGCGTAATTACTGTCGCCAATTTTTACATTCAAATGAGTTTGCTTTGAAAAAAACGAATCATTTAATGCTTGCAATATTTCTAAATTTTGATTAGTTAATTTTTGCAATTTTATTAAATATTCAGTAAGATTGTTCATATACATTTAATTATTTTTATATTATAAATAATAATGTTGCAAAGTATTATTATTTAATAAAAACATGGCATTACAGAATAAATTATTTACTAATAATACTATTCCTGAAAATAATCAAGTTTCCAAAATAAGATATAATCGCGAGTACCTATTATCACAAAATACTGCGTATGATTTGAATACTTATATAAATTTTGGTTCATTTACGTCATTTAATGATGTATTTGTGGATGAATTTGAGCAAAAAGGTAAGCATTGGGTTAGAAAAGACGGTAAATTAGGTACTCCAGGCGTTCGTTCTATATTTAATAGAGCTGGAGCTGTATTATTAGGTTCATCAGATGGTAAATTATTAAATGGTGAAGAAATTATAAATAATCCATCCGAAAATAGAATTTATAGTAATACACCGTTAATGGATTCTCCAGAAACTAGAAAAAAAATCCGTCAAAATTCAGGCTGTTCAATAAAAGAATTAGTTCAAGCATCTTCAACTGGAGTACTTGGTAGAGCAACATATTCCTATTCGGATTTTATGTATTGTAAATATTTAGGTAAAGTTCCCAATAACTACCTTATAACACTTAGAAGATTTCCAGTTCCGGTTGGGGATGCTATAACTGGATACGGTGTAGGCAAATCGCGTGTAACTGAGGGAGCAAATAATACAGCTCAATCCATTGGTTGCTTAGTTAACTGGATGGGAGTATCCGGTAATGATATGGCTAATATATTGAAATATGATATGTCTATGCCGTATGAGGAAAAAACAGCCAATTGGAATGACGTTCAGGGAGCTGATGCGGATTCTCAAACAGGTTATTTAAATAGTATAGCTGCAGTATTTGATGATACATATAGACAACAATTTATGTCTGGACATGGTGGTGCCAATATCACTGGATATTTTGGTAAATTTTTCGGTATTAATACAAATGGTCCATATAGTATACAAAATGATTTTGAATTTAAAGATGATAATAAAGTATACGGACCTATTGATAGAGTAAAATCCACTTATATGAGATCTGAAGCCGGATTGAGGTTCGATCAAAATATAACGCTAGTATTCGAATACGAATTAAGATCGTACAATGGCATTAATGGTCGCCAGGCTATGTTGGATTTATTATCTAATATATTAAATGTAACTTACTCAACCGGTGATTTCTGGGGAGGAGGTTATAAAGGTGCAGGTATGCATCAAAATAGTATATTTTCTAATATGAAAATATTTAAAGCTAAAGGTGGAGTTTCTGATTTTATAGACGCATTTGCTCAGGATTTATCTACAATAGGTGGTGCAGTAAATCAATCAATCAGCGGGAAAAGTTTTTTAGAATTAGGAAAACAAATATTAAACCAATTAGGAGGAATGATACTTGGTGGATTATTAAATAAATTAGGAAGACCTGCTAAATTATATGCGAATTCATTATTGTCTGAACAACCAGTGGGATTATGGCATGTAATGATAGGAAATCCAAATCACCCTATATTATCTATGGGAAATATGGTTTTAACTAATACATCAATAGAACATTACGGCCCTTTAGGATTGGATGATTTTCCGACCAATTTAAAAGTAACTTGCACACTGACTAGAGGAAAACCTCGCGATATACGAGAAATCGAAAAAATGTATATGGGTGGTAATGAAAGAATATATCATGGTATGGGACCTAAAATTTTCGATATGTATAAAGCATCGCAAGAATATCAAGGAAAATCTAAATTCGAAACTTATAATTACTCTTCAACTAATGGGGAATTGAGTACTGGAAAATCTAATGTATCCGGACGAAATCTGTCAGAAGTTACGGGAATGTCTGAGGGAGACCTTAAAAATATAAATGGTATTTTGAAAAAATATTTTGGAGAAACCGATGCATATTCTATATATGTGGCTGCGGCTGAACAAGAATATGGTTCACAAAAACGCAAAAAAACAGGAGAAAATGAAACAGGATTCAAACAAAGTCAACAAACCAAATACTAAAATAAAAAACGTTAAACCCTCAAGAAATAGCAGATATACTCAAGGATATATAAATCCTAAAAGCTGTAAAAAATTATTTCCTAATATAGCAAATGATATAATTATATACAGAAGTTCATATGAAAAAATATTTATAGGTTGGTTAGAAAATAATAAAAATGTAAAATACTGGGGGTCTGAATGTTTTGGGATTCCGTATATTTCTGCATTGGATAATAAACAACATACTTATTATCCGGATTATATTGTAGAATTTGTCAACGGAGATAAAATGGTTGTAGAAATTAAGCCATATAATCAAACATATAAACCAGTAAACGAAAATTCATGGGCTAATAAAGAATATATAAGAAATATATCGAAATGGAAATACGCAAAAGAATATTGTGAGCAGCGTGGTTATAAATTTAAAATTTTAACGGAAAATACAATTTATAGATTATAAAAAAAAAGTATGGACATATGTCCATACTTTTTAATTTTTAATTAATACTAAAATTTATTAGTCTCCTGGGTCTTTATATCTCTTTTCAGAACAAGTCGTCGTTTTATTTGGACCTTCACCATGCTTCCAAGCATCCCCTTTCCAAATACTTGTAACGTTAGAAATACCCAATAAAGTAGCGGCTAAAAACATTGCAGTTGATAATAAATCTTCAACTACTCGAGTCCCACCTTCTTTAATAGTTAAATACGTTACACAACCCATTACTATTAATAATGTAAAAGTGCCTATAACTCTTTTAGAAGAAATTGTCCCCGAACTTGAAAATAATTCTAAAAAGAAATTCATAAAATTTAATTAAATTATTTTAACTTTCTCCATTTCATCTGTTAAAATGTGAGCTATGGCAGGATGAACCACATATCCTAACTTCGAAATAGTATCTCTATTCAGTAATAAATTAGTCTTTTTATTCCCCCTGCTTTTAACTATAGCTATTTTTGCATTTTTAACCTTTCTTAATCCCACTATTAATTCGGGGATATTTATTACTGGTCTTTCATAGGTTTGCTCACCAGCTAAAGCCTTCATTGTTTTTATTTTTTCATACGATAACGTTTTACCATCCACTTTAAACGATACTGTATTACCATTATCTTCAAATTCTCCGACTTCTAAAGTAGAAGCTTGAGTTGAATTTCCAGTATCCAATTTGGCTAAAAATTTCTTTTCAATTCCATCTGAAAATTTTATAGTAGCTGATTCTATAAACCCGGCATTTTTATCTTGTAGGTAAAATTCATTTGGGTCGTTTAATTCAGATAATAAAACATTTACAAAATTTGTTTTTATAACATTAGATATCCCATCAGTACCGGGAGATGCATTTATTTCCAATACTACATTATCGCCTACTTCTTTGTTACTTCCTTTAACTAGAGGCATAATATCTACTGCACACCATGGCAATTTTGACAACGCTGCCGTTTTTAATGCTATTTGCTCTTGCTCCGGTGTTAATTTTACAGATTCTGCTTCAGCACCTAATGAAACGTTAGATCTAAAATCCCCGCCAATTTTAATACGTTTCATAGCAGCTAAAATAATTTGTTTATTTCTCAAAGTTAACACATGAACTCGAATATCACCCCCATCAGCTTCTTCTCTTTTTTGAAGTAATATTCTATGCTCGGGGTCAATAGCAAATATAAGCTGTAATATTGCATACAAGCGTTTTCCACCAACTAATGCTACACCGGTTCCGCCGTGACCATCTAATATTTTTACGACTACATCATAATCTTCATTTTTATCAGTATTATGTATATCCCATTTAGGATAAATACCTCTCATAGCTTCTTCGTACAATTTTTCATCGTATAATATCTCTTTTGTCATAAGAGCAAATCTTGGTTGGGGAATTTCTCCTTTTTGAAATAAAACTGCACTTTCATACTTATCGCAAGCTAATGCTGAGTAACGAACCGGATTTAATACTAAAAATCCGCGATCTTGTAGCAATTGAACTATATGTTCACATTGATCCTCACCTTGAACACCTAATCTTGAAAATACTAATGTATCAATATTAGATTCTTTTTCTATAACCAATTTATTATCCCCGTCAGAAATGACGATTTTTTCTTCCTTTTCATCAGCATCCATTTCAGCGGCTTCAAATACATGTACTTCTGGAATAATATCACATTTTGCTTTTTTTATAGCATCAACCGCATCATATATATTTTTTAACGTTTTATTATTTTTGGGATCTTTGTCATTAGTAAATACTATGATATGTTTAAAAATATTCTCTGGCTTTCTTTTTAAATCAGCATATTCTACTTGTAATTTATCGGCATTTTGAATTTTTTCAGGCTCATCAGAATCCTTTTTTTCTACAATCAGATTATTATGATTTTTGTCTATTTTAATCTTCTCTAAATTTAACATTTCGTATAATTCCTCAACTGAAGAAATTCTACTATAATTCATTGTTTCCATTATTTTCATTATAATAGTTTTTATATATAATAATATATATAATACAACATTATAAACAATCTGATTATATTATATATATTATATCAAACTGATATATTATGAATAATAAATGCACATTACTAATAGATGGGAACTGGCTTCTTCAAAGTCGATTTTCTGTTTTAGGAAAATTTTTTAAAATTAATAATTCTACTCATATCAAACAAACTGGTACTAATGAATTAGTTAATATGATGGCCAAATCTATCAATATTATGTTGAATAGATTTCCATTTATAGATAATATGATATTAGTATCTGATGGTGGATCGTGGAGAAAAAATATCCAGAAGCCATCAAGTCGAACAGAAATCGAATATAAAGGCAATCGAGAAACGCAGGAAGAATTTGATTGGAATTATATTTGGCCTGCCTTAAAAATTTTATCTAATAATTTTGTAAGAAATGATATCACATATAGTTGTTCAAAAGATATTGAAGGCGATGATTGGATTTGGTATTGGTCTAAAAAATTAAGCAATACTGGCACTAATTGCATCATTTGGTCATCAGATAACGATTTAAAACAATTAGTTGCCAATAATGTTGAATCCAATGCATTTGTTATGTGGTATAATGATAAATGTGGAGGATTTTTGCATAATAGTTTAGAAGAAAAAAATACTAATGATGAAGATATGCTCGATTTCTTCTTAACCCCACCAACCTCTTATAATCCAATTTTAGAAAAAGTTAAATCAATTTTAAAATCCAAAATATCTTATATTTATCCATCCGATATCATTTTGAGTAAAGTTATGTGTGGAGATGCAGGTGATAATATCAAACCAGCAGCGGTATATGTAAAAAATGGAAGAAATTACGGCCTTACTCAAAAAATGTGGAAGGATATTTCAGAAACCACAAAAATATCAACCATTCAGAATTTAATAGGAAACGAAAATTTAGCCGCTAAATATATATGCGAGTATAAAAATTTTAAAAAAGAAAATGTAAGCAAACAAGTGGTTCTTGAAAATATTAAATATAATATTCAATTGGTTTGGTTGGATAAATCTATTATTCCAGAATACTGCATATCTATTATGGATAAATGCGAATATAAAACAATAGATATTAATATGGTTAAACATAATTACAAAACATTATGCGATACAGATAAAGAAATCGAAAATATTGTGGAAGAAATTGAAAGTTTATTTGATTAGTAGCACTAGTTCGATTATTATATAATCATAATGTAAAAAATATAATAATGAAGCCGATATTTACAGACAAATCGCCCGCTAAATTAAGAGAATCTTATATCAAAAAGCATAGACCAGATGTTTATGATTTTTTATTGAAAAATTATCCTTCTGATATAAGTTTTTCTGAAAAATTGCATTGGTTTTTCAATGATATTAATGAATATCCTATTTGCAAAAAATGTGGAAATCGAGTGAATTATAAAGGATTTACTCATGGATATTACGACTATTGTTCACTTAAATGTTCAAATTCTGACAATGATGTTAAAAATAAAAAACAAAATACTATATTAAAAAATAGTGGTTCTATTGAATTGCATTATAAAAATATACAAGAAAAATCCAAACAGACTAAATTAGAGCGTTATGGAGATGAAAATTATACCAATAATTCTAAAAGAGAACAAACTTGCCTTGAAAGATATGGAAATATACACGCCGCAAAAACAGATATAATTAAAAGTAAAATTAAACAGACTAAATTAGAGCGCTATGGAGATGAAAATTATAATAATTACGATAAAACAATTGCGACTAATTTAAAAAAATATGGGGTAAAATGCATATTCGAATCACGTGATTTTCAAGAAAAAATCAAACAATCTATGCTCGAAAAATACAACGTCGAATATGCGCAGCAAAATTTATCAATAAAAGAAAAATCAAAAATAACATCATTTAATAATACTTTAGACAAACATAATAATATTTTAAATATATATTTGAAAGATAGTATTATATGGTATGATTGTCAATGCCCCCATCCCGAATGTAAAAAATGTGATTCGAAAACATTTTCTATTAGTTCAAATATTTATTGGAATAGAATAAATGATAAAAAATGTACAGAATTATGCACTAATTTATTACCTATTCAGAAATCCATATCAAAAAATACTTCTCTTGAAATATTTATAAAAAATATATTAGATGAACATAATATATTATATATTGAAAATGATAGAACTATATTAAATGATAAAGAAATAGATATTTATATTCCTGATAAAAAAATAGGCATAGAATGTAATGGGGTTTATTGGCATTCGGATAAATATAAATCAAAAACATATCACTACGATAAATATATATATTGTAAACAAAATAAAATTCAATTATTAACCATATGGGAGGACCAGGTTTTGAAAAAACCAGATGTGATAAAATCTATTATATTATCTAAATTAGGAATATATGAAAATAGAATATACGCTAGAAACTGCAAAATAAAAGAAGTGAAGTCTAATGATGCTAAAATATTTATAGATAATAATCACCTACAAGGATATGTAAATAGTTTGATTAAAATCGGATTATATTATAATAATGAATTAGTATCTATCATGACTTTTGGAAAAAAACGTAAATCATTAAATAATAAATCTAAAAATAATGAATGGGAGTTATATCGATTTTGTAACAAGTTGAACACCCAGATAATAGGGGGTGCATCTAAATTATTTAATCATTTTATTAATTGCTTTCATCCTAATATTATAGAGTCGTTTTCATCCAATGATATTAGTTGTGGAAAATTATATGATATATTAGGATTTTCCAAAATATCGGAAAATCCAGGTTCATATTGGTATGTGGATAAATTATATAATAGGTATCATAGATTTTGTTTTAGAAAACAACAATTGAAATCATTGGGTTGCCCGGATAATATGTCTGAAAAACAATTCATGGATAATTTAGGATATTATAGAATATATGATTCAGGACAAACAAAATTTATTTGGAAAAATATGAATATTAATTAAAAAATGATTATTATTTATATATATTAAATCATAAGAAATAAGATATAAACAATTTATTAAACAAATTAATTTTTTATAGTTATGAGCGAAACAAATTTTATTGATGAAATCATGGGCTTTAACCCACAGGACTTAACAGTTTTTAACGAACCAGTATCTAACAATCAAAATGTAAACATTTACAAGACCAATCCTAAATTGTCAAAATCAGAAGATGGTAAGTATCGTTCGGTTGTTCGAATTATCTATAACCCTTTTGATGTTAAACGTTCAGTTGTTCCTCAGGCAACATATGCTATGACGGATTTCAATGGATTCTTTATGGTTAAATCAATGTTGGGGGTACTGCGACATGTGCAATCAGGTTCCCAAGTGCGGCATGACCGCGTACGTCCAGGACGGCAAGATCGTGCGCGTCGAATCGAGAACGCCCCATCCCACCACGCCCCTTTGCGCCAAGGGCCTGGCAAGCATCCAGGAGCTTTACGACCCCAAGCGCCTGCAGACGCCGCTGCGCCGCACGAATCCCAAGGGCACCGGGCAGTCCCAATGGGAGCCCATCACCTGGGACGAGGCTTACGACACCATCGTAAGCGAGTTCAACCGCGTCAAGGACGCCGACGGCCCGGATGCCGTGATGTTCTACTGCGGCGACCCCAAGGAGCCACGCCCGCCTATCCAGCGCGTCGCAACGCTGTTCGGCAGCTCCACATACGGACTTGAAAGCTCGCTGTGCTCGACTGCCACGAACATCACGTCCCAGCTCGTGTACGGACGCGGTCAGAATTCGTCGGGATCCGACCCCACCGACGACACCGGCAGCTGCATGATTTGGAGCCTCAACGCGGCCTGGTCGCAGCCGAACCGCCACGCGAAGTTCATGGATCAGAAAGAGCGCGGCTGCAAGTTCGTCATCGTCGACCCGCGCATCACGCCCACGGTCATGGGCCTCGCCGACATCCATCTGCAGCTGCGGCCCGGATCCGACGGCGCGCTCGCCCTCGGGTTCATCAACATCCTCATCCGCGACGGGCTCGTGGACAAGCAGTTCGTCGAGGAATGGACGCACGGCTACGAAGGCCTCGCCGACTTGGCAGCCCAGTATCCGCCCGAGAAAGTCGAGGAGATCACCTGGGTGCCCGCGACCAAGCTGGAAGAGGCCGTGCACCTGCTGGCCGAAAACGCGCCCAGCACGCTGGTCACTAGCTCGGCAGGGCTCGCCCATTCCTCGAACGTGGGGCACGCGCTGCGCGCCGTGTTCATGATCCCCGCCCTCATGGGCATGATCGAGAAGAAGGGCGGGGTCATGTTCGCCTCGGGCGGCTTGCCGCTCGACGTGAGCGCGTCAACCGCGAAGTTCCGCGCCGAAGACATCTACGCCGAACAGGGATTCGCCGACAAGCGAGTCGATAAGGACGACTTCCCCGCCTGGGTATCGTTCACCAAGCACTTCCAGACGGCTCGCCTGCCCGAGTACATAGACGAGGGGAAGATCAAGGCCGCCATCCTCGTGGCCAGCAACGTGATGATCTGGCCCGAATCGGACCGCTACCAGGAAGCCCTCGGCAAGCTGGAGTTCGTGGCCGCCGTGGACTACTACGAGCGCCCCTGGACCCACGACTACGTGGACATCCTGCTGCCCGCCGCCATGTGCCACGAGCGCATGGCCCCCTTCGCCGCCTACGGCCGCAAGCTGTTCTTCCGCGAACCGTGCGTCGAGCCTGCCGGGCAGGCGCGCGAAGACTGGAAGATCATGCTCGATCTGGGATGCAAGCTGGGTTACGAGGAGCAGTGCTTCGGCGGCGACGTGGAAGCGGCCCTCGACAACATCCTGCAGACGGCGGGCCTCGACGTCACGGTGGATGACCTACGCGCCAACCCCGAGGGCCTGGAGATTCCCGGCAACAAGAACGAAGAAGGCAAGCACGCCAGCGGCAAGCTGCGCAAGGACGGGCAGCCCGGCTTCAACACGCCGTCCGGCAAGCTGGAGTTCGACTCAGAGATCCTCAAGGGTTTCGGCTACGAGGGGCTTCCCGTGTACGAGGAGCCGGTGCACACCCCCTACGCGCCCACCGAGGAGGACAAGCGCTACCCGCTCGTTCTGAACGCAGGCTCGCGCCTGCCCTATTACACGCATTCCAAGCTGCGCGAGATCCCTTGGCTCAACCAATTCATGCCTGAACCCGTCGTACGCCTGCACCCTCAAGACGCGCGCGATCGCTCCATCAGCGACGGCGACATGGTACGCGTGTTCAACCATCAGAACGAGATAGAGATGAAGGCCGAGGTGACGAACCTCGTGCACGCCGGGATGGTGGACATCTTTCACGGATGGCACCAGGCGAACGTGAACCTCCTGACCACGCGGGACTTCGATCCCATCACCGGCTTTCCGCCGTTCAGGTGCGGGTTGTGCGAAGTCGAGGCCACCGGCAAGGGACGCCTCGTCAGCCAATAGCCAGCCAACGGAAACGGCCCCGCCTGTACCGCGTTCCGTGCGGGCGGGGCTCCAAGGAGGAACCATGGAAGAACGGAAAAAGAGCCGCAAGGGGCTCGTTGCGCTCGGCGTCGCGGCGGTGGTCATCGTTGCGGCCGGCACGGGATTCTGGATATGGCACGAGCAGCCCAGCTTCTGCAACGCCGTCTGCCACACGCCGATGGACTCGTACGTGGAAGCCTACTACGCCGACGATGCGACGCTGCTGGCGACCTCGCATCGCGTTGCAGACGTCAGCTGCCTCGACTGCCATGTGCCCACGCTCGGCGAACAGCTGGCCGAAGGCGCTGCATGGGTGGCAGGAGGCTACGAACTGCC
>OGZV01000609.1_pt1 | contig 38060 bp, 30 predicted proteins | sample 1576861 | NCBI WGS metagenome assembly OGZV01 (sample SAMEA3541501, study PRJEB24748) | human gut metagenome | biome: human gut; feature: human-associated habitat; material: faeces | place: China | collected 2012
ATCCTTCTTTTTGGCAGATGGACAGCATCTGTCTTTTTGGCATACCTGTTTTTGGCTTTTTGAGTTCAAAATATCGGATATTTGACAACAACTGGGTTATCGAACAAAACTTCGAACAACCGGCTTAATGGCATTGCTCCTTGTCTCTTTGACAACAACTGGGGGATCGAACAAAACTTTGAACAACTGACTTAATGGCATTGCCTCTTGTCTCGTTGCTACTAAATATAGTATGATTTGAGGGTCAAAAGGTCCTTTTAATAATAATTGTGTCAATTGTTCCAAAATTGAACAATAAAATTGGTGAAATTCAAGTGATTCCATAAGATATTTATCGCTAAATTGTTTATGATTTAAAAACAATTAGATCAATTCTTAATACTTATACCTTTTGACCCACATATCATAGTATCTATTTATTTGGGTTAGATATAATCATTCATAAAAAATATGTATGCAGTAAAAAGGATAAAGATAATAGGAGCCAATATGCGCTCTGTAATGTGTTGAAAATTGATGCGCATCCTTGAAGATTTATATTCTCCAAATATACAGGCATGACTTAACTTGTATATGCAAATTATGATAAATCCAATTTGTAATATTAAAAAAATTGGTGCTTCGGAAAGTAAAAAATTATCTAATAAATTTTTGCTTGACGTAGAAATACTTGTATTGGGCAAAAAGTATTTATATTCAGTATTTAATAAAAGAACGAAGTTAGCTATAACTGAAAAGGCTAACAAACTATAAAATACCAGATGAAAAATTCTATAAGAAATATTTGGATTTTTATAGTTTTTATAAATTAAACCAATAGATAATATGCAAATGGAAAGGATGGTGTATTTTGCCGTGTTTAAAAGTGAGAAAAATAGGGCTTCATTAAACTTAGTTCCAATGGATAATAAAGGAATTGATTTTTGGGGAATATTTAATGTAGTCCAACCATATATAAACCAAGCAACAAAAATAACACCAAGTAAAATTAGGATGGAATAATAAAGGATAGAAGTCTTAAATTTGTAATTATCGTATTCAACATTATCATGTGCAGAATTATTTGATGAAAGTTGTGGTGCAACAATGATAGTAGGATCTTTTAACAAGGCAATTTGTTGGCTATAAGTTGGATTGTCTTTTTTAAAGGCTGCATAGGCACATATAGATAGATTTAAGATTGTAGTTATAACTGTAAAAATGTTCATAAAGTAATTTATAAAGCTCCTTTCGTAAAATAAGTGTTATTATGTGTTTGCGAAACGCCAAACGCCGCATAAATACGGCATTTTTTGTTGCAAAAATAAAATATCTCCTCAAGGTTTATGGTAAAATAGAGTTGCCATAAAACTATCAGCCAATCCACCTAAAGGAGATATACTCATATGATAACACATAAGCAGCTCTCTTTGGCAGAAGTTTTTGAAAATTTCCAAAATAATTTCGACAATGAAAGATACCTGTTTCTTTCTCTTCTTGATGAAACCATTAACGTTGATGAAATTGTTCCTGTTTCTTTTGTTTCCCATTTTCACGCCCGAACCGGAAGACCACGCAAGCACCAGCTTTATCCTAGCTCAAGGCACTTCTATTCCAGCGTATTTTCTCAATCCCGACAGACACGCTCCTGATTGTGTTTTTGAAGTACTCTCAGGAACTGCGTGATTTCTGCGGCTTTGATGTTGTACCGGATGGTTCAAAATTCACCCGTTTTAAACAGAATTTCTTATCGGACTTACAATCTATGTTCGATCGTCTTGTAAAAATTTTATTGTGTCAGGCACCTCTTGCATTAACTTTTTATACTGCTGTAGTATTTATGACTATTATTACAGAAATTCGTGGTACAGTAAAGGTACTCGGGTTGCACCGTTTACACTTCAAAAACATTATTACATTTCTTTTTTCATATGGTTAATATATGCTTCTACACCAACAGCTGTTTTTAAATCATACATCTGATTCATTTTTGCAAAATAATTTGAAATAATTTCTTCATCCATTTGGTTTCTACTTGCATCATCCTCTGCCAGACCTTTTCTGGCAACAATCCATGGCTCCTCAAGATGTGTTAAATCTTTTAAAAACCATGCATTATATATTCCAAATGTATTCATTACAAAATCAGTAACTGTTTTTTCCTCTTCTGAAAGCAGTTCACTTATATAATCCTTCGACAAATTGAGTTTTATTTCTTGTTTACCAAACTCTCTATATTTTTCATAAACAGATGGAAAAACCGGTCCAAATTTCCACGCTTCACATGGTTCCAATATAAAAGATTCACCTTCAAATATTTTGCTTATCGCCTTTACATAATAAAGAATTTTTTGTAATAAAAGATTCGTAATCTCTCTTCCGGAACTTATAATATATAAAGCAATCTTCTCAGCAGAATTATTATATTTCTTTTCTGTCTCGCATTTTTCAATTGCCCTTTTTACCTTATTTACAGCTACCACAGAAACTTCTTTACTATTTGACTCAACATATTGTTTCATCTTCTGCTCATCTCGTAATACTTGAAATAAAATATTTGAATATTTAACTGAAGGTAATTGTCCATCAAGATATCTTGTTATTGTAAGTTCCCCAAACCCCAACAGTTTTGATAAAGGTCTTTTTTCAATATTATACTTTTCAAGAATTTTTTTAATATCAGAAATGGTTATTAATTCTTTTTTCTTTCGAAATTCTTCTTCAATTGCATCCTCATTCCTATCATCTAACCCAGGAATAAAAATTTCTGATTTACACTCATCACATATGCCATAATACTCTTCATACTTAATTTCAATATCTTTAATTATAGTTTTTGCAGGGCGTTTGAAAATATGGTATGAAACTCTTTTACGGCAATTGCTGCATAAAAGTTCTTTCTTTCCCACACTCATTGTTTTTCTCCTTTATTCTCTTTTCAAATTTTTATGTTTTCCATAATTTCTATTTTTGAATACATCAATCTATGAAATTGCTTTCATTATGGCAACCTCACAGATTATATATAATCATCATATTTAATTTTGCCTGATTATACATTTTGAATGTAAAATTCTACTCTTCATCTTCATGAAATGAAATGATAAACATCGGTTTCATGCCATCTGGCCATGTAATCTTTACATATATACAAACATTTTCATAGCTGGAATTTTCAACAAATCTAGGCATCAAGTCTTCTTGGATTTTAAATACATGAACTACATCATTTGGATGATCTTTATTTGTACTTAGTTCACTTTTACTATAGTGTGCTTCTGTAATCTCCAAGAGAATTTCCTTCATCTTAGCATCGTTTACTTTGTATTTTCTGCGAAGTGCAATATTTTTAGCACGATCTCCGGCAAATGTGTAATCAATACCAAGTTCCCCATCTAACACCACTTCATGAAGTCTCTGAGCAATTATCTTGCTCATGGGGCTCACGTACCTCATCTCCTTTCCCCTTTTTTTAATTATATAAATGATACATTTTTTTGTCAAGTGTATCATTTACGTAATTGAATTTATTTCAATAAATCTCTAATACACAGAAAACTAAACAAGCCGGCGCACCAGCGCCGGCTTCCCTTACCATCTCACTATTCCATTCTACTCCACCGCAAGCCCTTCCTCCCGGATCACCTGCACCATCTCATCCACATACTTCGCACACAACTCATCACTCTGTGCCTCAACCATCACACGGATCACCGGCTCCGTACCGTTCTCCGCCGAGCACATATCCGTTGGCAACCATCGCCTCATTGACATACTTATCGCCAACCGTGGTCACACATACCTCGATGCCCTCCCGCTTCATCGCTTTGAACGATCCCATGTTGGACATGATCGTGGCAACCACCGTATTATTCTGCAGACGGCCACATTCCTTCAGATACTTTCCACAGACATACAGGATATAATCCCCGTGTACTTCCATGCCGTTCTCATCCACGGCAATACACCGGTCAGCATCTCCGTCAAACGCAAATCCGCAATCCAGATTCTTCTCCCGGACAAGTCTCTGCAGATTCTCGATATGTGTCGATCCACATCCCATATTGATGTTAGTACCGTCCGGCTCATTGCCAACCACATATGTTTTGGCACCAAGCGCATCAAACACACTCTTTGCAATGTTAAACGTACTTCCGTTGGAACAATCCACCCCCACGCGCATCCCATCGTAAGATCTGGTAGCCAGAGAAATCACGGACTACATATGCCACACTTGTCGTAGTAGTAACATGCAGCAAAAATGCATCTGCTCCGGATGCCGTAATATCGGCAAACAGTACCCCATTTAAAAAGTTTATATTTTTTTAATGGGGTCAGACTCCTTTTATTTCAACGTTACTATTTCCCATTCCATCCCTTATTCGTCATCCGCCATCTTATAATTATCAATACATGTTCAAAATATTCCCACCAATGCCATTTATCTCTCTTTTCAATCAACTCTATTCTGCGTTCCATCGCAGGATGTCCCTCGACTTTTATATACCTTCTGTAATATTGAAGAATCATATTTTCTTTCTTTTTATTTTGTGCCCAAATATCTGCTTTCCAAAAATCAATAAACGCCATTTTACTACATGTACAAATATTTATTGCCATTCTATCTGCACGCAGTTCCGCAATCTGTTGCCAATATCTTACATCACACATTACATTTTCAAAGATATATTCAATTGTCATAATAAGTAGTATAATAATTACTATTATAATTGAAGTTCTAAACACCCATACTCCAATACCATTTAATATAAAAAGAATTAGAAACACGAAATTTGTTCTTCTGGTTCTCTTTCTTATATTTGAAAAATCATTATAATAAATATGCCCAAGTTCATGTGCAATTGTCACTAATAATAGTTCTTTTGCAGTCTCTCCATAAATTAAATTAATGAAACCATTTGAAATATTTATCTGTGGTACATCATTCTCATTGATTTTACTATTTGCATATATCTTCTCGGTCTCTATGATCTTACATTCAAGATTTTCTATCTTCAATTGTCCACACATACTTTCAATATCATCTTTCATACTATCTAAAATAATATTCTCAACGCAAATACCTTTATCTGCATTTGTAATTTTTTTTATCAACCGTGAAGAAACCAAATCCCTTATCATCAAGAAAATGAATATAACACTACATATAATTTGAAATACTTTGTTTTCTTTGAAATATTCCATACAAACATATACTATTGCTATTGCTATTACCACTAGACATACAGAAAATATTGTAACAGTTCTTATGTTTACAATCAGTAGTTCTTTTTCCTCATTAGTTTTTAACAAATTAGGTTTTCGCTCCAACGGAATCATTACATTTTGCACATATACATTAACTTTTTTTATAATTCGTTGCGACTCCTCTTTCAATTGTTTATATACTAATCCACCTACAAAAAAAATATATATTCCGAATCCACACAGTCCACTATTCTTAATTTGCAATAAAAATTTCAAAAAAATGGGTACCAGAAATATGTATCCGCCAAACATACATAATTCCATAAATAATTCAAATAAACAGTCTCTAATCGAACAAAAATATTTTTCTTGTTCATCGCTTTCTTTCCTTCCCATAATATGTAAAAATATATTTTTTCTTTGTGCCCAAAAAACTTTTATACTTCTTCGAACAATACTTTTACAATTTAGTTCTTTAGCAACTATCCATTTATACCATATGCCAAGAATAATAAACTCTATTAAATATCCACAAATTATCATCATAACTTCATTTTCTCGTTCCTATAATACGTTCAATTCCTCAAACGTATAACCATCCATAAGTAATCAAGATTATATTGTTTCTTTATTCCTCTGTGTTCTTTCCATTACAACTTCTCCAACTTGATTATTCCAGGGCTCTTTGAGCCACCTGTCCGGACTTTCGCACGAGAATATTCAGTATTTGGATCAATAAAATAATAATTTAAAGGCTGGACTTTCTCTTTATACTCCATAACATCTATTTCTTCTGGATTTGACAAACATACTATATTTCAATCAAAAATTTTGCAGTAGGCCGCCGGAATTGGCTGTTTGCCAAGAGTATCCGTGGTGCAGATGCCAGTGCTGTTGTTGATAGTATCGCAGAAACAGCCCTGCTGAATGGTCTGAAGCCGTATGTATATCTTTCCTATGTATTAGACGAGCTTCGTAAAATGGGATCTTTTCCAAAGCCGGATGATCTAAATCGGCTTTTGCCATGGTCAAATGAATTACCGGAAGGATTTCGAACCAAAAAGAAGAAATAAAATGTGCCGCCCGATGGGCGGCATGTTTTAAATAATCAAGGTACAGATGATTACGTACTTACGATCTTGTTCCAGTTAATGAATGATTACAAAGCAGGTTTGTCAATAAATGACAGACCTGTTTTTTGATTTTGGTCAAAATTGGCTGCCGTATAAACAAGTTCTTAAAATTTAAGAAAATCAAATGACAAACTTCTGATAATGTGCTACAATTGCCTCAAAGCATTATATTCTAATTATCTATCAGGCGTAAGCTATTCAAAAATCAGTTCAACACGACGCTGCAGACGGTCATCCAAGAACGTTTTGCAGGTCGCATACAGAATTTTCAATGCTTTTAATCACTATAAAAAGCAGGGAGAATTCGAACAGACAATATTCTCCCAAATACACAAAGGAGGAGAATATTATCGAAGGGAAAGAGAAAACTGTGTCACCGGACACAGTGCTGAAAAATTATTGGAATGGAAACGAGGAATTTGCAGATCTTTTTAATGCAGTATTATTTGGTGGCAGTCAGGTCATCAAACCATATGAGCTTGAAAATGAAGATACGGAAGCGTCTGTTTTGCTGGAACATCGGGATCATACGCAAAGTATTAAGGCAGTCAGGGATAATATCAAGATACAAAAAAAGTCGACGGTGTATGGAGTACAGTTTGTGTTGTTAGGTTTGGAGTCACAGGAGCATATCCATTATGCTATGCCGCTGCGAGTCATGGGATACGATTATGCCACCTATAAAAAACAGTATGACAGTTTGACAAGACAATATAAAGAGCATAAAACTGACATGGATGAACATGAATTTTTATCCAGAATGAAAAAGACAGACCGGCTGACACCGGTCATTTCGGTTGTGATATATTATGGTGAAAAGGTCTGGGATGCAGCAACGTCGTTATACGGTATTTTAAACATTCCCACGGAGATGGCGTCGTATGTCAATGATTATCGTATGCTTCTGGTCGAAGCCAGACAAAACGATCTGTATTTTCATAATGGAAACAACCGGGATTTATTTAACCTGTTTAAAATTCTGTTGGATCAAAATAATTCAATAAGAGATAAAAAAGAAAAAGCAATTGAATACACAAAGGAGCATGAAGTCAGCAATACGATACTTAAAACAGTGGCTGGAGCAGCCAACTGTAAGATTGATTTTGATGCATTGAAGCAGGAGGGAGGAAACAGTATGTGGAGTGTGTTTGAAGAAACAGCAAAAGAGGGTGAAGCACGTGGAATTATAGATACCTGCAGTGACCTTGGGTTGCCGGATGATGATATTTTAAATAGATTGCAGGTAAAACTGGATATTTCGCTGCAGGCGGCGCAGGAGTATCTTAGGATGTTTGGGAAGAAGACCGTATAAATGAAATAGAAGGAGTTGTAAGGAGGCGAAGTTCGCCTCCTTATTTTTGTGATAATAGATTATTCATGGAACTTGTATTCGATTTTGTAGTTAAAATGTAACTTGTAGATAAAAAGGTTTAGGAGTATAATATGTTTAACTACAATTACAGATGAAATAATGAGATTCAGTAGGCGAAGGGTAATAAGATGGAAGATCGTAAGAACAATCAAATTATAAAAGAAATGTATCATGGAGAAGAAAATCGTGATGCAAGCAGCAAAATCAGAGGTTTTTTGTTTCAGGATTTAGTTGCGATTAGTAAGTTGCTGGATGAAAAAACGGTATATGTTATACCCGAGTATATCGAGGATGTCTTTGTGTATACAGAGGATAAAACAGCATATGTTATTCAGGCAAAGTATTATCCGAAAGGGGACATTAAGGGGAAACATAAAGATATTATTCGTGATTTGTATTATCAGTATTTAAGGTTGGAAGTCAAAAAATATACAGAGAAAGTGATTCCTGTCTTGGCAGTATATAGTTTAAATAATATAACAAAACCGGCATTGTCAATTCTACAAGGAGAGGATTATATAAATGTAAATAGAGAAGAAAAGCCGGCGGACATAGAGAATCCTGAGAAATGGTTAGAGGATAATGTGTATTCCCCAAAAAAGAATGATGCAGCGACAAAACTATTTGAAAAATTTGCTTATAATGAATCAATGCGTAAATTTTTGGAGGCATATAAAATTGATCCAGAATATAAAGAGATAGAACAGTATCGAAAAGATATAGGTGATCAGTTAAGTACAATTCAGATTGATGGATGTGTAATTGAAGGAGAAAAAAGAAAGCTGATTTTGTTGGGATTGGCAATCCAGTATATTCAAAAAAGATACGATGAATCTATGGAGGGAGAGGAAAATTTTGAAAAAAGAAAGTGTAAGCGAACAGAATTTATTGAATATCTGAGACAAAAGATGTGTACGGAAACAGAAGAAACAATAGGAGCTTATTTACGTTTAATAGTCATTGAGTGTTGGGAACAAATTCAAAATGGAAGTGATCTTGTAGATGAAAAAGTGAGTGATATGTTGGAGTGCATCAGAGATTATACAGCACAGTGGTTATTTGAACTTGGGAGTAATGTACAGGGACAAAGGCAACTGTTGAATACTGTGAGCTCGCAAAATCAAAGTAAGCTTGAAAATTTTTGTGAAATGCCTATAACAAGGCGTCGCGAGATAATATGTGAGCATTATGATAGTATAAATGATTTTTTGAAATATTTATGGAAAATAATGATAGATATAAATTTTGAGATATTAAGTCAAGAAATAGAGACTACGGATGAACAAAGAAAAAGATTAATGCCTCAAACCTATATAAATAGTTATGAAAAGAATTATATCAGTTTAAAATTCCCAGGGGATAATGTTGTAGATGGAGTTATATTAGCTAATATATTAGGCGGTTCAACTAAAACTAAAATGACTGCTATATTTGGTCGTATGAAAGAATTTCAACCTCAAAAGTGGTATATGGAAGCCGGATATAGAGGTAAATATTTATATACGATGAATATATCAGATATAAAAAATTTAGATAAAGAAGGATATGAAGTTACCGCAACTGATCCAAATAAATTTGAAATCGAGTGTATGGAATGTATTGATGTTGACATGGATGGGTGGAATAAAATCGAAAAATGTAACGAGTGTATTTTTGATCATAAGTGTGTAAAGCTAAAGGAGAAAAAAGAATGAATTGGCAGTCTTGTTTTGAAAAGTATAAATATAAATCGTTGATATCAGAAGATAAAAATGAAAATGAAAAGATATTAATGGAAATGTTTTATGAAGATGGTAAGAAACCAGATGAATTACAACAGGTGTATTTAAGCGAAAAGGAAGATGAATTATTTATAATACTACAGATGGAACCAGATATGGATGCAAAAAAGTTATCCGATAAATGGGATGCTAAAATATTAGCTTTTATTAATTTTGGTGAAGATTACGGAACCGATCATGTATGGATAGAAAAAATAAAATATAACATCACACAAATCATATTACACAGAGAAAAACTACAAAATAAGGATTTGGAAAAATCAGTTGATATTTCCAGAAAAATATTTTTAAAGTGTGATGAAAATGGTGAATTAGAAGAAAATGAGAAGGTTCGGTTACCTTTTTTATATGATGAGTTTGAGACAATGGAAATTAAATTGGACCAGGATGATGAGTTAATGAAAATATTGCCGGATAAAAAAACGCTATCTTTTTTATATGAAAAGCGTAAAAAGATCGATGGACGCAGTGTGAAAACGAAAGAGGAGCGGCTAAGTTATACAGACGAAGAATTAGAACTTGTGAAAGGATGGATGATGTCAGAATGAATATTAAAAAAATAAAAATTATCAATTTTCGTGGGTTCAGCGAAGAAAAAATATTTGAGTTTGAAGGAAAACCATTTGTTATGCTGACAGCTCCAAATGGTAAGGGCAAAACATCAGTTATTGATGCGATTGAGTGGTGCATGACAGGTGATATAAAAAGACTGCATGAAGGATACAATGACCGCAATACAAATGTAACAGAGAGAAAACAGAACGCAGGAGCAATTTTAAAAAATAAGAATTATCCTGATGAAAAAACAATAGTAGAAATGCTGATTACTGCGGAAAATGAAGAGTATACCATTCATCGTGAGCAGGACAAGGATACGTTAGATGATACAGGCGAAATAAAGATAAATGATTTTACAGGGGAGCAGGCGGAAGAAGAACTGAGAAAATTGATAGATGTTAAGAATTTTTATAAGTATCATTTCTGTGATATGCAGAAAACATATCGTTTTTTAAGTAAGACCAGAGGAAATATAGATGCTGAGTTTTCGGATTTTGCTTCAGACTATACAGACGTGCAGAATGTGGTAGATAATCTTAATATATTTGAACAGGATCTTGGTTTCCGTATTGAAGAAAAAGAAGGCGAGAAACAAAGAACGGAAGAATCGGTTCAAAGACTGAGAGACAAACTGAAAGACTTCGAAAATGTTCCAGAGATCCTGCCATACGAAAAGGAAAAATTATTTGAAAATGAAAATACGGATATTGTAAAAATGACAACAGAGCAGCTGCAGGAACGACTAAGAAATTTGTATGCATGCGGATATCAAAGAGGAGTGCATTTGCTTGAGTGGAAAATTGCAGGGATGAATGCAGAAAAGCAAAAAAATGAACTTGAGAAATTAAAAAGTGAATTTACGATACATGAAAAAGAAATCAGACAGGCTGCAGAGAAGAAAGTATATCAGGATGACGTTTTAAAAAAAGCCGAAGCTGATTTCGAAAAATACCAGAAGAAAGAATTAACAGTGGTGAATTTAGAAGGAAATCGCCAGATGTTATTTCAGATAGAGAATAAAAAATTTAATAAAGAGTTTTGGGAGGAAACAGAAGAAAACTTAAAAGAATTAAAGAAAACGAAAGAGAAAATAAATAATGAGATTCAGATCCTGAGCAGGGGAGATGAAATATTAGACATTCTTACAACGCTTACCACAAAAAAAGTTGGATTGATCAATTATCGTTTGAAAATGAAACAGAAAAATCCGGAAGAAATTGTGTTGTGTCCAGTATGTGGGTCTGAAAAATTTGATCAAATTGCAGAAGATGATATTACAAAACAGGCACAGAGCTATCAGATAGAACATAGAGATTTAATTGAAACAAAAAAGAAAGAGTTAGATGGTATAAAAAAACAGGAAAATGATATTTTGGAAAAACGATTGAAAACAGCAAATATGGCACTGGAAGAAGCAAGAGATAAGGCTAAGAAAGAGCTTGATTTGGTGACAAATCTGTATAATGCTTCAAAAGAATATTTCACGGTTTTAGATAAGCTGCAGAAGGAAGATGCTGAAAAATTTGCATTGGAAAATATGTTATTACAAGAAAATATTGTTGCTGCTATTGCATTTGATGAAAGTAAAATTTTAAGCTCTGACGAAAAAATTGCAATAGAGACAGAAATCAACCGGATATCTGTGATGGTAAATGAAACGATTCAGGGAATGACTGATGAAAGCCGGTTGAATAGTTTTAAAACAAAATCTGTATATGCGCCAGATGGAATTACATATAATGAGGAACTTTTGAATAAAAAAATCAGTTCTGTAAAAAGTTTCCTTGATAATATGGAATATACGAAAAACAGTAATGATCAGAAAGCTTTGGATGAAAAGAAGAAGGCAATTCAAGAAGAAATTGATAATTATAAAGACCTTCAGAAAAATGTTAAAAAACGTAGACAAAATATCGTTGAACAAATGGATAAGATGAAGCAGGAAGAATTTGAGCAGGTTGGAACCTATTTATACAAATTATTTTGTAAACTCTCACGAGATGTACAGATTGAAAAGATTCAGATGCAGAGAGAAAAGGGCGAAAAAATGGCTATACTTGATGAAAGTAATAAACCGTTGATCAACATGTTTAGTGATGGACAACTGAGTGTGTTTATGCTCTCATATTTTTTCGGAAATATTTTCAGATTGCAGGGGAGTGAGAAATTTCCAGTTTATTTTATTGATGATATTACAAGTTGTATGGATGATATCAATATGCTTGCTTTCTTAGATCTTATTAAATATCAGCTGATGAGATCTGATAGACCAATGCATCAGATTTTTTTTGTAACATGTAATGAAAAAATCCAGAATTTGATTGAATATAAAATGGAAAATTGTGGGATAGTATATAAAAGAATTGGAATAGAGGAGTTTGCCGGATAAACATAATTCCTTCCACAGCCCTCTTGACAACCCACCCGCCTCAAGCGTATACTTAGCAAAGTAATCTAAAATCCAAAAGAAAGAGAGGTAAAAGTAATGATTAGATTAACGAATGTTACAATGAATGAACTGCATAATCATCATACAATTACCTCGGTTTATTCTGTTACGCTGGCATAGATTCATGCAAAAGTAAATAGAATGTTTTTTGACATACTTCCCGTGGTGAGATATGACACCGCGGGATTTTTTTGTACTAAAGGATCTGTCTGCAAGCGTGCAGACGGTTGTCAGAGTGGTGTGCTACAGCACAAAAATATGTCAGAAACCGGGGATTGTAAAGGGGAAGATAAGGAGGAAGAACAGGGATTTATGAAAAAGTTACATACATATATCGGACATTACTGGTATGGGTATTTGTTCGCAATATGTTCCATGGTTATTGCGACCGGGCTGGATATGGTTTACCCTCAGATCACACAGAGGATCGTGGATGAAGTTATTACCGGCGGAAAAATGGAACTGCTCACTGGTCTTTTGGTGGGAATCGTTGCAGTCGGGGTCGGACGATGCATCTTTGGATACTGCAAAGAATTTTCATTTGATGTCTTAAGTTCAAAGATCGGTGCACAGATCCGTAAGGATCTGTTCCGGCACATTCAGACGTTGTCGATGAATTATTTTGATAATACGAATACCGGAGAGCTGATGGCGAGAGTCAAGGATGATGTCGACAAGATCTGGAATGCGATGGGATATGTCGGCATGTTGACGATCGAGGTCGTCATCCATGTGAGCATGGTGCTCTACTGTATGTTCCATCTGAACTGGAAACTGGCGCTGATACCGCTTGTGACGATGATCTCCTGCGGCGCGATCGCGATCATCATGGAGCGGAAACTGGATAAAATTTACGAGGATATCAGTGAGGAAAATGCGGTGCTGACCACGGTTGCGGAGGAAAATCTTGCAGGTGTGCGTACCGTAAAGGCATTTGCCAGGGAAAAATTTGAGATTGAAAAATTTTTGTCACACAACAAGCGCTACTATGACTTAAATATCAGCCAATCAAAGGTGCTGGTAAAATATTACCCGTATTTTCAGTTCGTGGGAAAAGCGCTACCGGTTGCGATGACGATCCTGGGCGGTATTTCCGTGATGCATGGAAATATGACACTTGGGGCACTTGTTGCATTTGTAGAGTACAGCAGGAACTGCACCTGGCCGATGGAAATGTTAGGATGGCTGACCAATGATCTGTCCTCTGCCGTTGCTTCTTACAAGAAGATCAAAAAGATTTACGGGGAGACAGCCATGATCAAAGACGGAGAGCAGCCTGTCGTGTTAGAACAGGTGAAAGGGGACATTTCTTTCGAACATGTTTCATTTTCCATTGAGGGAAAAAATATCCTTTCTGATATTAACTTTACGGTTCCGGCAGGAAAAACCATCGGAATCATGGGTGCGACCGGTTCCGGAAAATCATCGATCGTCAACCTGTTGCAGCGTTTTTATGATGTGACAGACGGCGCAGTTAAAGTGGATGGTACGGATGTGCGGAAACTTTCGTTAAAACAGCTTCGCAGCAGTATTTCGGTTGTACTACAGGATGTATTTTTATTTTCGGATACAATCGAGGAAAATATTAAGATGGGGCAGCGCAAGGTGATTCAGGTCGATGAGATACGTAAGGCGGCAGACTGTGCACAGGCAAAAGATTTCATTGAAAAAATGGATGAACAGTATGCAACGGTCATCGGTGAGCGTGGTGTCGGGCTTTCCGGCGGACAAAAGCAGCGTATCAGTATTGCGCGTGCGATCGCGAAACAGGCGCCGATCCTGATCTTAGACGATTCCACGTCTGCGCTGGATATGGAGACAGAACATGAGATCCAGAAAACATTAAATGAATTAAAAGATACAACGAAAATGATCATTGCGCACCGTATCTCTGCGGTTTGTCATGCAGATGAGATCATCTATCTGAAAGACGGCAGGATCGCGGAGCGCGGAACACATCAGGAACTGCTAAAAAAGCGTGGCCTTTATTATGAGACTTACATGGCACAGTACGGCACGTTCTTAGGAGGGGAGGCGATGTAATGGCAGTCAATTCATATCGCGAAGATGAATTTATGGAAAATACCGACAAGAAAAAAATCATGCGGCGGCTGTTTTCCTATCTGCTTGCGTATAAAGGCACGATTATTGCCGTGTTATTCTGTATGGGGGTTACGGTGGCGATTTCACTGGTAAACCCGCTCTTGATCGAGGAAGCAATCGATCACTATATTGCACAGTCCGATCTGCATGGGCTGATTGGGCTTGGAATTTTTGCACTCGTGTTAAACCTGATCTTTATTGTGATGGTAAAACTCAGAATGTATGCAATGGCGGTGATCTCCAACAAAATTTTGCTTCAGATCCGCCAGGATCTCTATGAGCACATTCAGACGCTGTCGTTTTCATTTTTTGACAGCAGACCGACCGGAAAAATCCTTGCGCGTATCATCGGGGATGTCAATTCTTTAAAAGATGTGCTGGTCAATGTGGTCACGACGATGGTGCCGGAATTTGTGACGGTAGTCGGGGTTGTCGTGATCATGCTGGTAAAAGACTGGCGGCTTGCGCTTGCATCACTCTCTACGATCCCGCTTATGATCGCGGGAATCTGGTTTGTACAGACGGCATCCCACAAACGCTGGCAGATATTCCGGAAAAAGGCATCAAACTTAAATGCTTATGTGCATGAGGATATTGCCGGAATGAATGTGGTTCAGAGTTTTGCGGCAGAAGATGAGACACAGGAGATTTTTGAAGGACTGACGGACGAACATCAGAGATCATTTGTGGATGCGGTAACTTACGCTGACATGTTTGGCCCGGTCATTGATTTCTGCTGGGGATTTGGTGCGATGATGCTTTATCTGGTCGGCATCCGTTTTCTGGGATTTGAAAAAGTATCGGTCGGACTTCTGGTTGCATTCGGAACTTATATCAATATGTTCTGGAACCCGATCATGAACTTGAGCAATTTTTATAACAATCTTGTCACAAATCTTACGGCGGCAGAGCGTATTTTTGATATCTTAGATACCGACGCTGACATTGTGGACGCAAAGGATGTGACGGAACTGCCGGATATAGAGGGAAGTGTTGAATTTTCACATGTAAGTTTTACTTATGATAAGGGAACACCGGCGGAGACAAAGGTACTTTCCGATGTCAGTTTTTCTGTAAAACCGGGTGAGACGATCGCACTGGTAGGACCGACCGGAGCAGGAAAAACAACGATCGTTAATCTGATCAGCCGTTTTTATGACATTGAAGACGGCAAAATTTTAGTGGATGGTTACGATCTGACAAAGGTTTCCATTGAGAGCTTAAGGCGTCAGATGGGTGTTATGACGCAGGATAATTTTATCTTTCATGGAACAGTCCGTGACAACATTTTATATGGAAAATTAGATGCGACAGATGAAGAAATGATTGCGGCTGCAAAGGCAGTCAATGCGCATGATTTCATTGTAAAAATGGAAAAAGGTTATGACACGGAATTAAAAGAACATGGGGCAGGACTTTCTATCGGACAAAGGCAGCTTATTGCGTTTGCGAGAACCATGATCTCCATGCCGAAAATCCTGATCTTAGATGAGGCAACGTCCAGCATTGATACACATACGGAGCTTTTAGTGCAGCAGGGAATCGGGGCGCTGCTTTCCGGCAGAACCAGTTTTGTGATCGCACACAGACTTTCCACGATCCAGAATGCAGACCGCATTTTTGTGATCGACCAGGGAGGTATTTTAGAACAGGGAAGTCCGGCAGAGCTGATGGAGAAAAAGGGCGCTTATTATAAACTTTATATGGCGCAGTTTGCAGGTCTGCAGGAGTAAAAAAATATTTGCTGCTCACACAGTACGTGTGAACGGCAGCAAAAACGAAACAGAAAATTTCTACAGGAGGATGCGATGTTTTTAACCACACTTTGTTATATCGAAAAAGATGACTGTTATCTGATGCTGCACCGGGTAAAAAAGGAAAACGACCTAAACCATGACAAGTGGATCGGTGTCGGCGGCAAGTTTGAAGCGGGGGAAATGCCGGAAGAATGTATGCTGCGGGAGGTAAAGGAAGAGACAGGTCTCACCCTGACATCTTACCGCGCGCGGGGCGTCATTACCTTTATTTCCAACGAGTGGGGTACCGAATATATGCACTTATTTACGGCAGACCAGTTTACCGGGGAGATGACTGACTGCGACGAGGGAGAACTTGTCTGGGTTTCGAAAAAGAAGATCAAAGACCTGAAACTGTGGGAAGGTGACAAAATATTTTTGCGGCTTTTGGATGAGTGTGAGGAATATTTTTCGCTGAAACTGGTATACGAAGGCGATACCCTGGTCGATAAAAAACTCATCATTGCCGGAAAAATTCAAAAATAACTGGAATTTTCCCACACAGTGTGTTATAATCCTAAAATGACTGTGATAGTCGTAGTACGCCCTTTTTTCCGAAAGACAGGCGAAACCCTTGAAAAACGGGGGTGCTCGACAGGAACATAGATTGAAATGAACGGAAAAAAGTACATCAAGTATTCATATAAAGTTTGAAGGAGGAAATGAGTAATAATGAGTGTACAGGTGGAAAATTTAGAAAAGAACATGGCAAAACTCACAATTGAAGTTGCAGCAGAGAAGGTAGAGGATGCGATCCAGGCTGCATATATGAAAGAGAAAGGAAAGATCAGCATTCCTGGTTTCCGTAAAGGTAAAGTGCCGAGAAAAATGATCGAGAAAATGTACGGAGCAGGTGTATTCTATGAGGAGGCTGCTAATACTCTGATTCAGGAGAATTACGCACAGGCAGTAGAAGAGAGCGGCGCAGATGTTGTTTCAAGACCTTCTATCGAAGTGGTACAGATCGAAGCTGGCAAACCTTTCATCTTCACAGCAGAGGTTGCTGTAAGACCGGAAGTAAAACTTGGTAAATACAAAGGCGTACAGGTAACAAAAATCGATACAACAGTATCTGATGAAGAGCTTGCGGCTGAGCTTGAGAAAGAAAGACAGAAGAATTCCAGAACTGTTACTGTAACAGACAGACCGATCGCTGAAGGTGATACCGCTGTGATCGATTTCGAAGGATTCGTTGATGGCGTTGCATTTGAGGGCGGCAAAGGCGAGAATCATCCGCTTGAGATCGGTTCCCACTCTTTCATCGATACATTCGAAGATCAGTTAGTAGGAAAGAACGCCGGAGATGAAGTAGATGTAAACGTTACATTCCCGGAGAAATACCAGGCTGCAGAATTAGCAGGCAAGCCGGCATTATTCAAAGTTAAGATCCACGAAGTAAAAACAAAAGAACTTCCAGAGTTAAACGATGAGTTTGCACAGGATGTTTCTGAGTTCAATACATTAGAAGAGTACAAAGAAGACTTAAAGAAACACTTAGAGGTTCAGAAAGAGGACGAAGCAAAACGCACAAAAGAGGATGAAGCAATCCAGAAGATCATTGACAAATCTACAATGGAGATTCCGGAAGCAATGATCAAAACACAGTGCGAGAACATGGTAAATGAATTTGCACAGAGACTGGCTCAGAGCGGACTTTCCATGGAGCAGTACATGCAGTTCTCTGGTCTTACATTAGACAAATTAGAAGAGCAGGTTCGTCCGGAAGCTGAGACACGTATTAAGAGCAGCCTTGTATTAGAGCAGATCGCAAAAGACGAGAACATCGAAGTAAGCGAAGAAGAGATCGACGCTGAGATCGAGAAGATGGCAAAGGCTTACGGCATGGAAGCAGACAAGCTCAAAGAGTACATGGGCGACGCTGAGAAAGAATCCATGAAGAGAGATATTTCCGTAACAAAAGCAGTTGACCTTGTTATGGAAAACGTAAAAGAGAGAGCAAAGGCTAAGACAAAGAAAGATAAAGAAGCGGACGCTGAAGAGAACGCAGAAGAATAAGAGAGGCTTCGTCGAAAGCGGACAACATACAACAGACTGGCTCATTCGGGCCGGTCTGTTTAAGCATATAAGCAATAATTAAATTTTTATAAACAATATGGATTGGAGGAAAACAAAATGAGTTTAGTACCTTACGTCATTGAGCAGACCAGCAGAGGAGAGCGTAATTACGATATTTACTCCCGTTTATTAAAAGACAGAATCATTTTCCTCGGAGAAGAAGTGAATGAGACAACAGCAAGTTTGACTGTAGCACAGTTGCTTTTCTTAGAGTCAGAAGATCCTGGAAAAGATATCCAGTTATATATCAATTCTCCAGGTGGAATGGTAACAGCAGGACTTGCAATTTATGATACAATGCAGTATATCAAATGTGATGTATCCACGATCTGTATCGGACTTGCTGCAAGTATGGGAGCATTCTTACTTTCCGGCGGTACCAAAGGAAAGAGACTTGCACTTCCGAATGCGGAGATCATGATCCATCAGCCATCCGGCGGAGCAAAAGGTCAGGCTACAGAGATCCAGATCGCAGCAGAGAATATCTTAAAGACGAAAAAACGTTTGAATGAGATTCTTGCTGCAAATACCGGAAAACCATATGATGTGATCGCAGCAGATACAGAGCGTGATTACTATATGTCAGCGGAAGAAGCAAAGGCATATGGTCTGATTGATGATGTCATCACAAATCGATAGAATACGGAGAAACAGCAATTATGGCAGGAAGAAATGACGATAAGTTCCGTTGTTCCTTTTGCGGGAAGACGCAGGATCAGGTTCGCAAGCTGATTGCAGGACCAAATGGTGCATATATCTGTGACGAGTGCGTGGATATCTGTGCTGAAATTATCGATGAAGAATTAGAAAATGATGAGGCAGCAGGTGAAGTGGCAGAGCCGGAAGAGCAGATTAATCTGTTAAAGCCGGAAGAGTTAAAGGCATTTTTGGATGATTATGTCATTGGACAGGATCAGGCAAAAAAAGTGCTGTCTGTGGCTGTCTATAACCATTATAAAAGAATCATGGCAGGAGATGACCTCGGTGTCGAACTTCAGAAGAGCAACATTCTGATGTTAGGACCGACCGGTTCCGGAAAAACATTACTTGCCCAGACATTAGCAAGAGTTTTAAATGTTCCGTTTGCGATCGCAGATGCGACCACACTGACGGAAGCCGGATATGTCGGAGAGGATGTTGAAAATATCCTTTTAAAGATCATTCAGGCAGCAGACTATAACATCGAGCGTGCACAACGCGGAATTATCTATATCGATGAGATCGATAAGATCTCCAAAAAATCAGAAAATGTTTCCATCACCAGAGATGTATCCGGTGAGGGTGTACAGCAGGCACTGTTAAAGATCTTAGAGGGAACAGTTGCATCTGTTCCGCCGCAGGGTGGGAGAAAGCATCCACAGCAGGAACTGATCCAGATCGATACAACGAATATCTTATTTATCTGTGGTGGTGCATTTGATGGACTTGAAAAGATCATTGAGACCAGAATGGATCAGAAGACGATCGGATTTAATGCGGATATCCGTGACAGGAGAGAATACAACATTGGTGATGTGTTAAAACATGCATTGCCACAGGATTTTGTAAAATTCGGACTGATCCCTGAGTTTATCGGACGTGTGCCGGTAACCGTATCTTTAGATATGCTTGACAGAGATGCACTCATCCGTATTTTACAGGAGCCGAAAAATGCACTTACCAAGCAGTATCAGAAGCTGTTTGAGTTAGATGGTGTGGCTCTTAACTTTGATAAAGAAGCGCTTGAGGCGATTGCAGACAAAGCGTTAGAACGTAAAACAGGAGCACGAGGACTTCGTGCGATCATGGAGGCTGTTACGTTAGATCTGATGTATCATATCCCATCGGATGAATCCATTACACAGTGCCAGATCACGAAAGATATGGTAGAAGAGCAGCTTGCGATCGAAGAACGTGAACTTGAAAAGATAGAGGAAAAACAGGTTGGATAATAAAACGATGAAAATGCCTGCGGTGGCGCTTCGCGGAATGGTCATCCTTCCGGGGATGATCGCCCATTTTGATGTGAGCCGTGATAAGTCGATCCATGCGGTAGAGCAAAGCATGATGGATGAGCAGAAGATTTTCCTGGTTGCACAGCGTGATGTGGAGCAGGAAGAGCCTGGCATCGAAGATCTGTATCAGATCGGTATCATAGCAGAGGTCAGGCAGGTTATAAAATTACAAAATAACATCGTAAGAGTTTTAGTCGAAGGAACAGAGCGGGCACAATTGTCCGCTTTTGTTTCTCAAACGGACTTTTTAGAGGTTGAACTCGTGCGGTGTGAGGAAGTCGATGAAGGGTTGTCAGATGAGGCAAAAACGGCTATGGTGCGCAGTGTGCAGGACACATTTGAAAAATATGTGTCTGTCAACCAGCGTGTCAGCGGTGAATTGCGCAGACAGGTCAGAGAAGAAGAGGATTTGCCAAAGATTATGGATCTGATCGCCAATAATCTTCCTTTTTATTATGAACAGAAGCAGGAAATATTAGAAGCAGTTTCTCTGACAGAGCGCTATGAAGTTTTAATGGCGCTTCTTTTAAAAGAAATTGAGATCATTGCCATTAAAAATGAATTTCAGGCAAAAGTAAAAAAGCGTGTTGACAAGAATCAGAAGGAATACATTCTGCGTGAGCAGATGAAACTGATAAGGGAAGAACTTGGTGAGGATAACACGGAGTCTGACGCAGATGCCTATTTAGAGCAGTTAAAAAAATTAAAGGCAGATAAAGAGGTCAAGGAGAAGATCAAAAAAGAGATCCTCCGTTTTAAAAATATCAGTGGAAGTTCTTCGGAGAGTGCGGTCAGCCGCGGCTATATCGAGACCATGTTAGAACTCCCATGGAATAAGGCATCACATGATAACAAGGATCTGAAAAATGCAGAGCGCATTTTAAATGAAGATCATTATGGTCTTGAAAAAGTAAAAGAGCGTATGTTAGAGTTCCTTGCCGTCCGTAATCTGACAAAAAAAGGAGAGAGTCCAATCGTATGTTTAGTCGGGCCGCCTGGTACCGGTAAGACAAGTATTGCAAGGTCAGTGGCACGCGCACTTGATAAAAAATATGTGCGCATCAGTTTGGGCGGTGTGCGTGATGAGGCTGAGATCCGCGGACACAGAAAAACTTATGTCGGTGCGATGCCGGGACGTATCGTAAACGGACTGCGCAGTGCGGGCGTGAAAAATCCTCTGATGCTGCTTGATGAGATCGATAAGATGAGCAGTGATTATAAGGGGGATACCGCATCCGCTATGCTTGAGGTGCTTGATGCAGAGCAGAACTGTAAGTTCCGCGATCATTATATCGAAGTTCCGATCGATCTGTCTGAGGTGCTTTTTATCGCAACAGCGAACTCTGTACAGGATATCCCGCGACCGCTGCTTGACCGTATGGAACTGATTGAGGTAAGCAGTTATACGGAAAATGAAAAGCTGCATATTGCAAAAGATCATTTATTGCCGAAGGTAAGAGAGAAAAATGGTTTGAAGCCGGAACAACTGACGGTCAATGACCGTGCACTGCAAAAGATCATTTCCGGTTATACAAGAGAAGCAGGAGTGCGTAATTTAGAGCGCAGACTGTCTGAAATTGCAAGAAAAGCTGCAAGGGAAGTATATGAATCTGAAGCAAAATGCGTAAAAGTTACAGGTCAGAATGTGGAAAAATATCTCGGAAAAGAAAAATATACATTTGATATGAAAAACGAGACGGACGAGGTTGGAATCGTGCGCGGACTGGCTTGGACGAGCGTTGGCGGTGATACACTTGAAATCGAGGTCAATGTAATGCCGGGCAAAGGTGAGGTACAGCTTACCGGACAGCTTGGAGATGTCATGAAAGAGTCAGCGCAGGCGGGGTTAAGCTATATCCGTTCAGTAGGGGAAGAATATCACATCCAGAAAAAGTTTTTCCAGGAAAATGATATCCATATCCACATTCCGGAAGGCGCGGTGCCAAAAGATGGGCCGTCTGCAGGTATCACGATGGCAACGGCAATGCTTTCCGCAATCACACAGACTCCGGTACGTGCGGATGTTGCGATGACAGGTGAGATCACACTGCGTGGAAGAGTGCTCCCGATCGGTGGATTAAAAGAAAAAATCCTTGCTGCAAAAAATGCCGGGATCAAAACGATCTGCATTCCGAAGAAAAATGAGAAGGACGTAGAGGAAATTTCTGCAGAGATCAAAAAAGGACTTGAACTTGTATTTGTGGAAAAAATGCAGGATGTACTGGAAGTGGCGTTTGTGAAAAAACAAAAATAAGATTTTCTGCCGGCAAAAGAAAAGAATGTTTTAGAAATCATAGCAAGTGAATGAAGATAACAATGAGGAGAATAACATGGTAATAAAAAATGTAAATCTGGAAATTGTCTGCGGTGTGACCAGCAAAGTGCCGGATACCGCGTATGCGGAAGTGGCTTTTGCAGGAAAGTCAAACGTTGGAAAATCATCCCTGATCAATGCGCTGATGAACCGTAAAGCGTTAGCACGTACTTCTGCCCAGCCGGGAAAAACACAGACCATTAACTTTTACAATATCAACGATGCCATGTATCTTGTGGATCTTCCAGGGTACGGTTATGCAAAAGCATCCGAGGAAGTTAAGGCTAAATGGGGAAAAATGATCGAGAATTATCTGCACACGTCCAAACAGTTAAAAGCAGTATTTCTCCTGATCGATATCCGCCACGATCCCTCCGCAAACGACAGGATGATGTATGAGTGGATGGTATATCAGGGATTTGCACCGATCATTATTGCGACCAAACTCGATAAGATCAAACGAAGCCAGATCCAGAAAAATGTCAAAGCAATCCGCGAAGGCTTAAATGTGCAGCCGGGCACCACGATCATTCCGTTTTCCGCTGAGACGAAGCAGGGACGCGATGAGATCTGGGAGCTGATCGATTCATTCGTGCTGCCGCAGGAAGATGCATTACAGGATGAAAATGCAGCGCAGGAAGAAAAATAAAATGTTCGCGGAGTTATACATTTATTCATGCCAATAGAATGTTTGCAGAGCGTGCATTCTATTGTTCAGGATAAAAGAATGTACGCAAAGAGCATATTCTTTTATTTAAAAATATGTAAGAATATGGTATGCTGAAACTATAAATTTTACAAAAAGCAGAAAATCTTAACAGGAAGCAAACTCCTTTTACATTGCGCCTGAAAAAGGTTCATGCTAAAATAATCACTATGACGAAGAGTCAGTATCGGAGGACAGCCATGAAAAAGAAAAAAATCGTAATAGCACTTGGTCATGAAGCACTTGGTACCACATTACCGGAGCAGAAAGAGGCAACAAAACGCACTGCAAAAGCGGTTGCTGATTTTATCCGCGATGATTATCAGGTAGTCATTACACACAGTAACGGACCACAGGTTGGTATGATCCATACAGCAATGAATGAGTTCTGCAGATTATATCCGGAGTATACCGCTACGCCAATGTCTGTATGTTCTGCAATGAGTCAGGGATATATCGGTTACGATTTACAGAATGCTATCCGTGCTGAACTGCTCAATAAAGGAATTTATAAAACGGTTTCCACAGTTTTAACGCAGGTTGTCGTAGATCCGTATGATGAGGCTTTTTATAAGCCAAGCAAGGTGATCGGACGTGTGATGACAGAGGAAGAGGCTGAGGCAGAGGAGAAAAAAGGAAATCATGTCACTGCAGTAGAAGGCGGTTTCCGCCGTATTGTTGCGGCTCCAAAGCCAATGGACATCGTTGAGATCGATGCGATCCGTGCATTATCCGATGCAGATCAGGTTGTTGTTGCATGTGGCGGCGGCGGTATTCCGGTGCTTTCACAGGATAATAATTTAAAAGGTGCCAGCGCAGTGATCGAGAAAGACCTTGCAGCAGGAAAATTAGCAGAACTTTTAGATGCTGACATGTTAGTCATTTTAACAAGTGTGGATAACGTATGTCTGAATTATGGCACAGAGAATGAAAAAGCACTTTCCACCATGACGGTTGCAGAAGCAAAACAGTACATGGAAGAAGGCCAGTTCGGAGAAGATGATATGCTGCCTAAGATTCAGGCTGCCATTGATTTTATTGGAGATTCCGCAATCCGTTCCGTACTTATTACAAAGCTGAACAAAGACGGCACCTATGTGAGTGGTGGACCGGGTACGATGATCACAAAATAATAAGAAAGAATCGATTGCCGAAAATATATTTTTTTACGAGGAAAAAAGATGTTTAGAAAAACAAAAATTGTTTGTACTTTAGGACCTGCAACAGATAAAGAGGGTGTATTAAAACGCCTGATCGAAGAGGGAATGAATGTTGCCCGTTTTAATTTTTCTCATGGTGACCATGAGGAGCAGTTAGGACGTCTTCAGATGTTACAGAAGCTTCGTAAGGAATTAAAACGTCCAGTCGCAGCATTGCTTGACACCAAAGGACCGGAGATCCGTCTGAAAGATTTTACAGATGGAAAAGTTGAACTTAAGGATGGACAGACGTTTACTCTGACAACCGATGAGATTATGGGAGATGCGACACGCGTTTCCATTACCTATAAAAATCTGCCGGAGGATGTAAAGCCGGGAGACTGTATTCTGATCGATGATGGTCTGATCGGAATGGAAGTCAAAGAAATCAAAGTGACACCTGGTGCAAAAGCAGATAAAGATGGCAAAAAGCCAAAGGATATCATCTGCCAGGTATTAAATGGCGGTATGATCTCAAACAGAAAAGGTGTGAACGTTCCGAATGTAGAGCTGTCCATGCCATATATCAGTGAGAAAGATTACGGTGATATCGTATTTGCAGTAGAGCATGATTATGATTTTATTGCAGCATCTTTTGTCCGTACAGCAGATGATGTGCTTGCAATCCGTAAGATCCTTGCAGAAAAAGGCGGTGAAGATATCAATATCATTGCCAAGATTGAGAATATGCAGGGTGTACAGAATATTGATGATATTATCCGCGTTTCCGATGGTATCATGGTAGCCCGCGGTGATATGGGTGTTGAGATACCATTAGAGGATGTACCGGTCATTCAGAAAATGATCATCAAAAAAGTATACGATGCAGGTAAGAAAGTTATCACAGCAACGCAGATGCTTGATTCTATGATGAAACATCCGCGTCCGACCAGAGCAGAGGCAACTGACGTTGCAAATGCGATCTATGATGGAACCAGTGCGATCATGCTTTCCGGTGAGACGGCTGCAGGTATGTACCCGATCGAGGCTTTAAAGACCATGGTGCGTATTGCAGTCCGTACCGAGCAGGATATCAATTACTTACAGCGTTTCAAAATGCGTAAGACTATGAGCAACCCGGATGTGACCAATGCTATCTCCCATGCAACCTGTACGATGGCGGGTGATTTAAATGCAGCAGCGATCATCACGGTAACAAAATCCGGACGCACTGCCCGTATGGTTTCCAAATACCGCCCGAACTGTCCGATCATCGGAGGCTGTCTGACAGAGAAGATTTACCGCCAGCTTGCATTATCCTGGGGTGTGATCCCGCTTATGATTGAGGAAAAGACGCAGGCAGAAGAGTTATTTGATTATGCAGTGGATGCAGCGGAAGCGGCAGGAATCATTTCCAAAGGAGATGTTGTTGTATTAACTGCCGGCGTTCCTCTTGGCGTATCCGGAACGACCAATCTGATCAAAGTACAGGTGGCAGGTCATATTTTAGTAGAGGGAAAAGGAATCGGAACACAGAAGATTTCTGCAAACCTCTGTGTATGCCACAGCGATGAGGATTTAAAAAACTTTAAAGTCGGAGATATCATTGTTGCAAAAGATACCAGCAATGCCATGATGACACAGATGCGTGAGGCATCCGGACTGATCGTGGAAGCATCCGGCGAAAACTGCCATGCGGCGATTGCAGGATTAAGCCTTGATATTCCTGTCCTGATCGGTGCAAAACATGCGCTTGATGTCTTAAAATCCAGTGCATATGTAGAATTGGATTGTGAGAACGGACTTGTGACAGCAAATTAATTTGCAACAAATTTTGATAACTGGAAATAGAAGATTAAAATGAATGAGAAAAGGATATGAAAGGCTCTAGCGAAGTTCTGCATATCCTTTTTTCCATATACCGGTCCAGTATAGTATATACAGGATCAGGGCAGAGGTTCCGTTACTGATCACAACGGAGTACCAGATGGATGCTACTCCCAGATGGAATATATTTGCGCATATAAAGAGAGTCAGCAGACGGAATATCCATATCCTTGAAGCGTCTACAAGCATTGTTATGAATGTATGTCCACATCCCTGAAATAATCCCTGTGATACATTATAAAAAGCATTTGTCCAGCACCAGAAAGCAATAATGGACAGATAGTCGGCTGCAAGAGGAATGACTTTGGCATCGGATGAAAAAAATGATACCATAGCCTGGGAAACAGGGCGTCTTGATAATATGAATCCCAAAATAAGAAGGAATACGGCGCATATTCTAAGAGAATAATGAAATGCTTTATCCGCCCGTTTCCTGTTACCGGCGCCAATATTCTGTCCTACGATAGTGGATACGGCAGAGCCAATACCGCTTGCGGGCATTGTAATAAGGCTATTGATCTTATTGCCAATACCGTAGGCACTTGTTGCAATATAGCCATAAACATTTACATTTCTTGTCATGAGCAAAGTTCCTAATTGCATGGTACTTCCGCCAATAGCAGTTGGCAGACCGATTTTTATAATGGAACTTATCATTTTTTTGTCAAATGCAAAATTCTTAAAAGAAATTCTTATCAACTGCCCTGGTTTTGTAAGTATGATAAAACCAATCAGGGCACATGGAATTTTTGCGGTAAGTGTTGCAAATGCCGCGCCTCCGATCCCCCAGTGAAATACGATGAGGAAAAGTGGATCTAATATGAGATTGATCACGATACCAAGCAGGTTTAGAAGCATAGGTTTTACAGTGTCGCCCTGTGCCTGTTTCACTGCCGTAAATAAATTGATCATAAATAAAAATGGAAGATCGAGAACAACAATTCTTAAATAGGTAAGACCATACACATACACATTTCCAACAGCACCAAGCCAGGTAACCAGTGATGGAGATATCAGAAAACACAGTAGTGCACAGATAATCGAGAAACCAAGAGAAATGAGGCATATATGATTTGCCATTTTGGCTGCCTGCTCATCTTTTCTGGCACCAAGATATTGTGATATTAGAATAGCACCCGCGGTTGTGATACCATTTCCAAAGCTGGTAAGGATATTTTGGAATGGTGATACAAGCGTTATGGCAGATTGATTTTCAGTTCCGATCCTGCCTAACCAGAAGGTATCGGTAAGATTGTACATTGACTGTATAAAACTGTTGATCATAACCGGAACGGCAAGCATAAGAATTGCCTGTGACAGACTGCCGTTTAAAATCATATTTCTTTTATTTTCAGATATTGGTTTTGACATAGAACCTCCATGGAGCTTTATAAAATAATAAAGCATGTTGACAAAATGTATTTATGTAGTTCATAATATGACAATAAAACAGTATATTCCATGAAAAAATAGAAAAAATAAAGAAAAATACAGAAAAAAAGTACAAAAATGGAGAAGTTTATGTTTCAGGATATGCCAAGAGATTTTGATATTAAAAAAATAAAAAAAAGTAATACGATAAGTAAAAGTAACTGTGAACCACATGTACATCCGTTTCATGAGATCTTTTATCTGTCAAACGGAGAATGTACCAGTTTTATCGATCATAATATATACAAGTTTGGAAAAGGGGATCTTGTAATCGTTCCGGGTGGCTGCCTGCATAAGACCATATATACCGGAAAAGGACTTCATGAAAGGATTGTGATCAGTTTTCGAAATGAGGCTGTAGACTCAATCAGAGAACAGATCGGAGACGAACACCTTAAGAACTGCATGGTTCCGGGAGTAATAAATGTACCGGAAAAACGCAGGGATTATGTGATTTCCCTTCTGGATAAGCTGATATTTGAAAATGAAACGCCGGATGAATTGTCACCAGCGTTTATCAGGGCAGGACTTGTGGAACTCTTACTGTTTATCATAAGATGCAGGGAGTATGAGGAAACAGTGATAAAAGAGCTGGATGTAGACAACCGGAAGATTCAGGAGGTTGCAACCTATATATTTGAGCATTATACGGAAAATATCTTACTGGAAGATGTGGCGGAGAAATTTCATATGAGCAAGTCATTTTTGTCCAAAAGATTTAAAACAGCGACAGGTTTTGGTTTTAAGGAATATATCATTAACCTGCGTATACAAAATGCCAGCAGACTGTTATTGGAAACAGATAAATCAATCACGGATATAGCATTCGAATGTGGATTTAATGACAGTAATTATTTTGGGGATTCTTTCCGTAGGATAAAAGGTGTTTCGCCGCGTAAATACAGACAAAATGAAATATTTTAACGGTATAGGATAAAAAAGAAGCCTTCATTTATCAAAGGCTCCTTTTCTATAGGTAAAGACAGGTATGGGAGGTTAACCCATCGTTACTTCAACATTTACATCTTTTTTATCAGCGGTGAATGGAATGGTATTTCCTTCTACCGGCTGTCCATCCACGATCATGGAAACAACACCTTTTTCAACATGATCCGGATTCTTTACTGTGATATGGTAGCTGACACCTCTGAAATCACGTTTTGCAGTAAATCCATCTAACTTAGATGGGATACAAGGATCTACAGTCAGACCGTCATAATCCGGACGGATACCGAGGATAAACTGGGAAACATCAAGGAATGTCCATGCGGCGGTTCCTGTCAGCCAGCTGTTCTTTGCCTCACCGAAGTTCGGTGCATCTTTTCCGGCAATCATCTGTGAGTATACATACGGTTCTGTGCGGTGGATCTCACTGATGTCTTCAATATATGCAGGACAGGTTCTGGTATATACCTGCCATGCGCGGTTGCCTCTGCCGACTACGGTCTCTGCGATGGAGATCCATGGATTATTGTGGCAGAAGATACCGGCGTTCTCTTTATATCCTGGTGGATAAGAGGAAATCTCACCAAGTTCTACATGATATCTGTGATAAGGCGGCTGTAACAGCACAATACCGTATTTGGTGTCTAAATATTTTTCAACGGATTCCATTGCTTTTAAGCAGTAGCCTTCTTCTAAGCCGATCTCTGCTATAACGCAGAATCCCTGAGGCTCGATAAAGATCTTGCCGTCCTCACATTCTTTTGAACCAATCTTATTTTTGTAATGATCGTAAGCACGCAGATACCATTCGCCATCCCAGCCGGCATCCATAACGGTTTTTTCCATTTCTGCGATTGCTTTCTCTGCAATTTCTGCTTCCTCTGTCATACCCTGATGGCGGCAGATTGCAGCATAATCTTTTCCATAGCGGACAAACATACCTGCGATAAATACGGATTCTGCATTCGGGCCTTCAGAAGGACCAAATGTCTGGAATGATTCGCCAGGTTCTGTCGAGAAGCAGTTTAAGTTGAGACAGTCATTCCAGTCAGCACGTCCGATCAGAGGCAGATTGTGCGGCCCTAAGTGATCCATTGTATAATGGAAGGAACGGCGTAAATGCTCCATGAAGGTGGTTGCTTTGGAAGCATCGCTGTCATATGGCGTCATTTCGTCAAGAATTGTATAATCCCCGGTCTCTTTGATATAAGCGGCAGTTCCGGCGATCAGCCATAACGGATCATCGTTAAATCCGCTTCCGATGTCAGAGTTACCTTTTTTTGTGAGCGGCTGATACTGATGATAAGCACTTCCGTCTTCAAACTGGGTAGCAGCGATATCTAAGATACGCTCTCTTGCGCGGTCAGGGATCAGATGTACGAAACCAAGAAGATCCTGGCAGGAATCACGGAATCCCATGCCACGGCCGATGCCGGACTCAAAATAGGAAGCGGAACGGCTCATATTGAAGGTAACCATACACTGATACTGATGCCAGATGTTAACCATACGGTCTAATTTTTCTTCACTGGAAGAAACAGTAAAATGAGAAAGCAGTTCATTCCAGTAATCTTTTAATTTAGTAAGTGCTGCATCTGCTTTTTCTGCGGTATCGAAGCGTGAGAGAAGCTCGTCAGCTCGTTTGCGGTTGATGATGCCGTCCTCAGCACGGCCTACCCATTTTTCTTCTACCGGATTTTCGACATAGCCAAGTACAAAAACATAGGTTTTTGTCTCACCTGGAGCAAGAGAAACTTTAAGGTGATGGGAACCGATCGGAGCCCAGCCGCTTGCTACAGAATTTTTTGAAGTTCCATTTACGACAACTTCCGGAGCAGAATTTTCTCCATATGCACCCAAGAAAGAATCGCGGTCTGTATCAAATCCTGCGATCGGGGCATTGACAGCGTAAACAGCATAGTGATTTCTACGCTCTCTGTATTCTGTCTTATGGTAAAGAGCGGAACCATGGATCTCAACCTCACCGGTGGAGAAGTTACGCTGGAAGTTGGTCATATCATCCATTGCATTCCACAGACAGAACTCTACGTAAGAGAATACGGAAAAATTACGGGTTTCATTACACTCGTTCGTAAGGGAAAGTTTGCCGACCTCACAGGTCTCACCAACCGGGACAAAGGAGGTAAGTTCTGCAGTCAGTTTATTTTTACTTCCTTTAAATACGGAATAACCCATGCCGTGACGGCAGCTATAGGCATCCAGTTCCGTCTTTGACGGCATCCATCCTGGATTCCAGATCGTATCGCCATCTTTAATATAGTAGTAATGTCCGTTAGAATCGAGCGGTACATTATTATAACGATATCTGGTCAGGCGGAGTAGCTTTGCATCTTTGTAGAAACTGTAGCCGCCGCAGGTGTTTGAGATCAGGGAAAAGAAGTTCTCGGAACCAAGGTAGTTGATCCATGGCAGTGGTGTTTTTGGGGATGTGATGACATATTCTTTGTTGGCGTCATCGAAATAACCGAATTTCATAATAAAATCCTCCATATACATAAATATTGATAAGTAACGGTTTCGAAAACGATTAAGTTTTCATTTCTTAATAAAAAGTATATATTCAGAAAGAATAAAAATCAATATAAAACATTGAAAAACAGGCAAATATAGCAGATTAGACAAAAAAAACATACTTTTATGGATGAAAGCGACAATGGCTATTTTTTGATGAATAATTAAAGTATTTTACGAAAACGTATAAGAAGTAGATACAAAGTACTAAGATTACAGATAATTGGTCTAATATTTAATGTAAAAATACACAAAAACTAATGTAAAAAAGTGTAAAAAGCGACGAATCGCCAAAAACCAGTTGCAATTTGCTTATGAATGGCATATAGTAAAAGTACGAAAACGATTAAGCAATATTTCGGAAACAACATTTCGTTTTCGAAGAGAAGCTGGAGGTTTCCATGGTATCATTAAAAACAATTGCAGAGAAATGTGGAGTATCCACTGCCACTGTAAGCAAGGCTTTAAATGACCAGAGAGATATCAGCGAAGAGACAAAGAACCGTGTCAGAAAGACAGCAGAAGCACTTGGATATTTTCCTAATGCAGCGGCGAGAGCTCTAAAGACAAACCGTTCCTATAATATAGGAGTTCTTTTTGAAGAAGATGCGGGAAGCGGTTTGACACATGAGTATTTTTCGGGAGTACTGAATGGATTAAAAGTCCAGTCAGAGAAACAGGGATATGACATTACATTTATCAATACCTGTTTTGAAAATCGCAAGATGTCTTATTATGAACATTGCAGATACCGGAATTTTGAAGGAGTTGCAATTGTCTGTGCCGATTTCAATGACCCGGATGTCTTAGAACTGATGAACAGTGACCTGCCGGTTGTTACGATCGATTATGTACATCATAATTGTACGGCAGTCAGTTCCAATAATATTCAGGGTATGGAAGATCTTGTAAAATACATATACGGGCAGGGACATCGAAAAATTGCATATATTCATGGGCAGCAGGCTTCTTACGTTACGAAAGACCGGCTGGCAAGTTTTTACCGGACAGTTGATGAACTTGGTTTAAAGATTCCGGATGAATATATCCGGACAGCAGATTATCTGGAAACCAGGGAAGCAGCAAAGCAGACAAAGGAACTGCTCAATTTAGAAGATCCGCCAACCTGTATCATATATCCGGATGACACCTCTTTAATAGGAGGAAGGAATGTTATCATAGAGATGGGACTTCGGATTCCGAAGGATATTTCAATTGCAGGATATGACGGGACGAGGATGTCACAGTTATTACATCCACAGCTTACAACGATCAGACAGGACACAGAGCTGATCGGGAGCGAGGCAGCCAAGCGGCTGATAGGCACTATTGAGAAACCGAGAACAACTCTCGTAGAGAGAGTCGTTATAGAAGGAATCTTAGTTGCCGGTAAATCCGTTGGACGTATTTAAAAGTAGTTGCAGCTACATACGGACAGCATTTTTGCAGAAATGTATACGGAAGATAGGCATTTGATTCTGAACTATCTACTGAAAAGTAGCAAACAAACAATGGTCAAAAGACCACATATTAAGGAGGAGGGTTTTCCATGAAAAAGAAAATCGTTAGCACATTATTATGCACAGCAATGCTCGTAACCATGATGGCAGGATGCGGCGGCAACAATGCAGCAAACACCAGCACAAACAGTGGCAGCAACGAAGCAGATACGAAGAGTGATGCAGCAGCAGCCACAGATGAAGCCGCTCCGGCAACAGAAGCAGCAAGCGCAGATACAAGTTCAGATGCAAGTGCTTCTGATGAAGGAAAAGTACTTAACATCTACTGCTGGAATGAAGAGTTCAAGAGCCGTCTGACAGATCATTATCCAGGATATACAGAGGTGGATGCAACCACAGGTACGATCGGTGATGTAACTGTAAAATGGAACATTACACCAAATGATGACAATGCATATCAGAACAATCTGGATGCAACCTTATTAAAACAGGCAGATGCAGCAGCAGACGATAAGATCGATATCTTCTTGGTAGAAGCCGATTATGCATTGAAATATGTTGATACAGATTACACAATGGCAGTTACAGATCTTGGAATTACCGATGCTGATCTTTCCAAACAGTACCAGTACACCAAAGATGTTGTTACAGATTCCAACGGTGTATTAAAAGGTGTTTCATGGCAGGGCTGCCCTGGTGTATTATTCTATAACAGAGATGCAGCAAAAGAAGTATTAGGTTCTGATGATCCTGCTGAAGTTCAGAATTACGTAAAAGACTGGGATACATTTAATGATACAGCAAAGAAAATGAAAGATGCAGGTTACACAATCACATCTTCCGCAAACGATACTTACCGTGTATACTCCAACAACGTTACTTCAAAATGGGTTGTTGACGGCAAGATCAATATTGATGACAACATTATGAAATGGGTGGATGATTCCAAAGAGCTTGTAGATGCAGGTGAGACAGGAACATACGAACTGTGGAGTGATGACTGGAAGAAAGGTTTCTATCCGGAAGGAAATGTATTCTGCTACTTTGGACCTGCATGGTTAGTAAACTTCTCAATGGCAGCAGATACAGAAGGCAGTATCGGTTACAACGGTGGCTGGGGTGCAACGGAAGGACCTCAGGGCTTCTTCTGGGGCGGTACATGGATCTGTGCAGCAGCAGGAACTGATAACCAGAGCCTTGTAAAAGATATCATGCTTCAGATGACAACCAATGATGACGTTATGAAAGAGATCATCGAGAAAGATGATGACTTCGTAAACAATCAGGATGTAATCACTGAGATGGCAGACAGCTCCTACTCAAGCAAGATCTTAGGCGGACAGAATCCACTTGGTATTTACAGCTCAGGAGTTTCCAAACTTGATTTAAGCAATCTTTCTTCCTACGATCAGGGTTGTAACGAAGAGTTCCAGCATGCAATGAAGAACTACTTCGAAGGAAGTGCAACGAAAGAAGAAGCATTAGATCTGTTCTACAAATCAGTTTTAGAGAAATATCCGGAATTGACATATTAATCTCCATTCTTGCGCTGTTTTTAAGCGCATCACAAGTTTGTGCGAAGCACAAATCTTGCGTGTGAAAAATGTATTTTTCACACTAAGTTCTGTTACTATGAATGAAACTGCGCCTGCCAGATCGTAAGGAAGGCAGGTGCGGTTGATTATGTAAAACCATTAGCGCAAAGCTGACAGCATGTTTACACAGAAGAAAAGTGAGGGATGCTGTGAGCTCTGTGGATGAGAAAATGTACTCTGAAAAAGGAGGTTGGGCTGTTATGAAAAAAAGCAGTGGAAAGGTAGTAAAGTACAATAAATGGGGATATATCTTTTTGATTCCTTTTATTGTAGTATATGTTGTTTTTCAGCTGATTCCATTGATCAGCACTATTTACAACAGTTTCTTTGAAAACTATATGTCAGGATTAACACAGGTTGGACCAAGGTTTGTCGGATTTGAAAATTATCAAAAACTCTTCTCCGATGGAGATATCTGGATTTATACCAAAAATACTCTGTTATTGTGGATCATGTGCTTCGTACCGCAGATTATTTTATCGCTTGTACTTGGGGCATGGTTTTCAGATGTGCGTCTCAGATTAAAAGGAACACGTTTCTTTAAAACGGTCGTATATCTTCCAAACCTGATCATGGCATCCGCATTTTCCATGTTGTTCTTTACCTTGTTCTCCGATGGAGGACCGATCAACTCAATGCTGATGCAGATCGGATTTATTGATACACCATATAAATTTTTATCAAATGCGGGAAGTGCAAGAGGACTGATCGCACTGATGAACTGCCTGATGTGGTTTGGTAATACAACGATCCTTCTGATGGCTGGTATGATGGGTATCGATACTTCTTTATTTGAGGCAGCAGAAGTCGATGGAGCAACTTCTTCCCAGGTATTCTGGCAGATCACGTTACCACTGTTACGTCCGATCCTTGTATATGTGGTCATCACATCTCTGATCGGTGGTTTACAGTTATTCGATGTTCCACAGATCTTAACCAATGGAACCGGTGATCCGATGCGTTCTACTATGACACTGATCATGTTCTTAAATAAACATCTCTACAGTAAGAACTATGGTATGGCTGGTGCATTGTCAGTTATTCTGTTTATCATTACAGGTATTTTAAGTCTGATCGTATTTAAGATTACCGGCAATGATAAGAGGAAGGGGTGAAGATCATGAATGAAAATCGTAATTTGAAAAAAGGCGTAGGTATTCATGCAAGAAGAACAATCGCATACGTTGTACTCATCATTGTTTCTATATTATGTCTGTTCTGGTTTTATGTATTATTTATCAATGCGACCAGATCAAATGGTGAGATGCAGTCCGGTTTTACACTGGTTCCAAGCAGTCATTTGTGGGAAAACTGGAAGAACTTAAGAAATGGAACGCTTCCAGTTTGGAACGGTATGTTCAACAGTCTGATCGTTTCTTCACTCAGTGCAATACTCAGTGTATATTTTTCAACGATGACAGCTTATGCGATCCATGCATATGATTTCAAACTGAAAAAATATATTTATCCGTTTATTTTGATGATCATGATGATCCCGACACAGGTAACTGCACTTGGATTTATCAAACTTGTATCTGGTATGCATTTAGAGGATTCCTTTATTCCTCTGATCGTGCCGACAATCGCAGCTCCGGTTACATTTTTCTATATGAAACAGTACATGGAAAGTACACTGCCGTTGTCACTGGTTGAGGCAGCGCGCATTGATGGATCTGGGGAGTTCCGTACATTTAACTCTATCGTAATGCCATTAATGAAGCCGGCGATCGCCGTACAGATGATCTTTACTTTTGTAAGCAGTTGGAATAATTACTTCACACCGGCATTGATCCTGCACGACGATAAGAAAAAGACACTGCCTATCTTAATCGCACAGCTGCGTGCTGCTGACTGGCTCAAATTCGATATGGGGCAGGTATATGTGATGATTGCATTCTCCATCTTTCCGGTTATTATTGTATATCTGTTTTTATCAAAACATATCGTACAGGGTGTTGCACTTGGTAGTGTAAAGGGTTAACAAGTCTGTTCAAAAATTTGTAAAAAATTGCTGTACTATAAAAAATGAGACTGCCAGACAGGTGGTCTCATTTTTGATTAAAAATCTTTGACGATGTCACTGGTAAACAAGGCAGTTTTGTGCTATACTATTATTTATAATTGGTAGAAAAAAGATCGGATGTGTTGGGGTACAACAGGTGCAGCTGAAATCGGACAGGCTGACCATTTGCAAAGTACACATAGAAATGGAGAGGAATATGACAGAGACAGGATTATGGATTTTTCTGATTTGTTTACTTTTAGTAGTGCTCATAGCAACTGTGGTTGCAGTAGTGTCAGCAGTATCAGGCGCTGCGGCAGCGATCGTGGATGACGAGGAATCAGAGGAAGAATAGGAATACAGCTGGTATGGATGAAGATCGTCGCCATTTATTATTATGTTCACGATCCCGCTTGCATTTACGGGAGGATTCTTTGCTGCAAGGAAGAGATATAAAAAAACAGTTGACAAACCATGCGTCCCCTCGTATGATAAAAACAGCAAAAAAACAAAGGTTGTGAGAAAGAAGAGTACACATAAACTCTTTGCAGAGAGGGAAGTTCACCGGCTGAAAGACATCCCAGAGAAAGATATGTGGAAGGTAGCTTTTGAACCGGAATACTGAGAAAGTATAGCTGTATGACAGGACATAAGAACAGGTATTGCAGGTATTGCAGGTATTGCAGGTATGCACAGGTATTCACGACTCATCCACGTTACAGGATGACCGGTCAGGCATGGACTGGCTGGACACAAGCACCAACAAAGGTGGTACCGCGATCATATTCGCCCTTTGTATTCCGTATGGGATACAAAGGGCTTTTTTGATTCATAGGAAATTATGTCCTGTGAATCAAAACCGCCTATCTATCAGAACTAAAAAAGGAGAACAGATTATGTGTCAGAATTGCAGCAAAGAATTAGCAAAGACCTACGATCCAAAAAGCATTGAAGACCGTTTATACAAAAAATGGGAAGACAACGGCTATTTCCACGCCGAAGTTGACCGCAGCAAAAAGCCGTTTACCATCGTGATGCCGCCGCCAAACATCACAGGACAGCTTCACATGGGACATGCCCTCGACAACACCATGCAGGATATTTTAACACGTTATAAGAGAATGCAGGGTTACAACGCATTATGGCAGCCGGGTACAGACCACGCTTCCATCGCAACAGAAGTGAAAGTAATCGAGAACCTGAAAAAACAGGGCATCGACAAGCGTGATCTTGGAAGAGAAGGATTCTTAGAAAAATGCTGGGAGTGGCGTGACGAGTACGGCAGCCGCATCATCAACCAGTTAAAGAAAATGGGATCTTCCGCAGACTGGGAGAGAGAGCGTTTTACGATGGACAAGGGCTGCTCTGAGGCAGTACTTGAGGTATTCGTAAAATTATATGAAAAAGGGCTGATCTACAAAGGTTCCCGTATCGTCAACTGGTGTCCGGTATGTAAGACTTCCATCTCAGATGCCGAGGTAGAGCACGAAGAGCAGGACGGATTCTTCTGGCACATCAACTATCCGGTTGTCGGCGAAGAGGGAAGATTTGTTGAGATCGCAACGACAAGACCGGATGCTCGATGCATTTGTGGATGGAG
>OGZV01000626.1_pt1 | contig 37621 bp, 60 predicted proteins | sample 1576861 | NCBI WGS metagenome assembly OGZV01 (sample SAMEA3541501, study PRJEB24748) | human gut metagenome | biome: human gut; feature: human-associated habitat; material: faeces | place: China | collected 2012
ATTCCAGCGTTGCTGAGCGCCAGGCGCAGACCATCCGGAATCACCGGAGAGTTGCCATCGGCACCCCGAAGCAGGCTGCTAAAAATTGAATACGCATCATCTTCATGAGACTCACTGTGTTCAGCAAACTTCCTGTCAATGTGTCGTATCCATTCATGGGCGTGCCCATAGTTTCTCTCTCGATAATCATCCAGCATGCACTGCAAAAGTCGCAATCCCTCAACCAGGTTTTCATCAATGACTTCAGGCAACTTGTAACGCTGGCTAACAGGTTCAACATATCCACTGTGTGTGTCTGCGTCATAATCAAGGATGTAAGGGCGGTCAGCCTTTTCACCGATGAGGTAGCGAACACGGTCAGCGGCATACAGGACGCGGCCAGGGTATTCGGAACGGTCGATAGTCATGCCGTCCTGTATACCTTCCCCTTTGCGGTGCAGGATCGCCGTCCAGTTCGTTTTTCCGTTACTCTCAGGCATTGACCCATACCAGACAGTTAACTCAGGCCTGCCATCGGCACCCTGAAGCATGGCGGCGCGATAGGCGTTCCAGCCAACAGCTTTTCCGTGTTCAAACGCGCTGTCAAAGTCATCATCCATTTCCATCGCAGCGGGCACAGATACCGGCGCTGGAGGGACGGTGTAGAGCGGCATTACTTCTCGCAGCGGGTCAGCATAAGCATTGCCACTATCGAAGCTGACGTGGTTTTTAGCGCCGCCTCCTGACAGTAGCCACGCCACAGGCTCCGCTTCGAGAGATGCCAGCGCGATACGCGCCAGCGCCGAAGCCTCACCGCATTGAACGTGGTCAGTTTCGATAATTTGCTGTAACTGCTCTTTGGTGAATTCTTTGGTAATAGGGCTCATGGGTTAGTCCTCAGTATCCAGAGTACGCGCGGAGTGATGCTATTCTCGCGGTGATATCATTGATGATTTCCTGCACCACCACTGTGTGCTCATGCTCATCACGCAAGACATCAAGGGAGCTGTCTATTTCACGGAGCATATCCTGCTGCCATTCAATATCTTCTGATTCCGGGATTTCGTATTTCATGCTCACTCCCCTTTACCGGCTGCGGAGGCGCGTTCCGCGTCCCACTTCTGCATGTATTCTTCGATATCACTCCATTCCTCACCAGAACCAGCCAGCGCATCAATTACTGACTGGCGTTCACTGTGCTGTTCTTTACGCTCCAGCTCAGCAATCCGCTTCTCTGCGGCTTCCAGCTCATCCAGCAGTGCCAGCGCTAACTTCCGCAGGTGAGCGTTGCTCCCAATCGCTGGGTTTGAAAGCTCTTTGCGCAGTTCTGCGCGTTTGTCGATGTTGCTCATTGGGAGGCTCCTTCTGTGCGATACATCATGATTGTCAGATCGCCTTTAGTCGCCAGGCGCACCGTTGTTCCTGGTTCGATGCTGGACAGGTCAAACGCATCGTAAAATTCGTTTACTGCCTTCTGTCTACGAGATAGCTTTCTACGCTTATCCCACTGCTTTAGCGCAATGGAGATAAACCACTGGCCTGTTTTGAACATGATGAATAACCACCCCATCAGAGCGAGGCCAGTGTTTAGAATGTCCAGAATGCTCATGACTGAGTTCCTTTGCGAAGCTGTGCGGCGATGTCTTCGAGTACTCCATCAGCGAAGGAGCGATCAAAATCCCCCTCTGGCGCATCAGCCATAAACTCTGTAGATGTGAGAATCATCCGCGCGATGTCTGCCGCGTTCTTCGCCGTGTCATCGATAAACCCAGCCTCCCATGCGGCCAGCATCCTGTTAGCAACAAAGTGAGCGCCTTCCTTGTGGGCCTGCGCCCGCACTTCATCCAGGAAGGCGTCGGTCGCCGGGGTTCGCTTCATTTTGAGAATTTCGAACGCCTCGATCATCGCCAGCTCAGGCATACCATCATCCATGAGCTTTTCGGCCTTCTCGATCGCCTCAAACATAGAAGCGCTATGCGGATTAGGATTCCACTCCTTCAGCCCCGCATTCTCCGCAGCCAGTGCAGTGCATCTGGCTTCAAGTTCTGCAACAACTGAAGCATGCTCATCGTAATCAACCATTGCCCCGTCAGGCTGTTCGATTATTTCGCAGTCGCAATCTGATTTTCTATCCCAGTAATAACGTTTCACGCTCATACCCCTACCCTCCCCCAAACCATCAATACCCTTCTCATCGCCGGACTGTTGCGGCACTCCTGAAATATTCCATTGGTGCAGCTGCGTGCGGTACCAGCCTGCTCTTCCTGCGTGGCCAGGCGATAAGTCACTGTTCGCCAGACCTTGCTCACGCGCACAATCTTCCTAGCCCGCTCCAGATCGATAGCGTTCTTCGTGATGCAGTTGATGGTCATGCCGCACTCTGTGGCCACATCTTTCGCGGTGAAGGTCTGGTGCATTTCGAGATAACGCAGAATTGCCTGTTTGCCTTTCATTGAATAAGCCCTCTCTCTTTCCCGCGCTGATACTCTTCCCAAAGCCATTGGGCCGGGGTGAGAGCGCCGAGAGTCGCCGCATTTGGCATGCACCCAAAGCTTTTTCCTTCCGGGTGATAACCGGCCTGACGGCTCACGTGATTTGTCGGAATTACTTCATCTGAGTTTTCAAGCGCCAGTACCGGAGACGGTATTTTTTCCCCACCCGCAACTTTCAGCGCCCATTCCTCAAGTTTTTTTGACGCGTATTTTTCCGTTTCAGCCTCGCTCAGCTGGCGCTGGTACATCGCTCTGCGCGTATCGGTCACAATCCAGTACATGACGTCATGAGACCACGGGAAAGCTTCTGCTCCGCCGGTATGCAGCCCTTTTTCGCGGCTATACCGATGAAACTCATTCATCACATCAGCCAGGCCAATGCCAAGCACCGTGCCGCTATCCTTGCACCATTTGATGAATTGCCCCGGTGACGGCCAGAAAGGTGATTCACTGGCGCGGGCATGCCGTACACCAGCGGAAAGTTGTTCGCGGGTGCGAATCCCATTCTCTGAAAACGCCGCGATCCACTGACGCTTTGCCGTTTTCTCGTCTGCGTCAGTTTTCAGGTTTGTCTGCGTAGACGCAGGGAAAATCTGCTTCAGCTGACGAAAGAGAGAATCAACGAGCCCCTCAGCTTCAGGATTAATGACCTTTTGCTGGTCTCCGCTTCCGTTCGCCATTCTGGAAAGTAGCGCACCGTCGCGCCCGTTAACTGCCTGCACAAGTTGATTATTCACAGGAAGTCCTCCCATCCCTCGCGGCTGTTCCAGTGAGGCGTTTCCTGCTCAGCACGTCCACGTTTAGCCAGCGGGTTAACCCTGGCGTTTCGAATCCAGACCCTGAAAGCCGAATTCCAGTCGATCAGCAGCGTGCCGCGGGAAAGGTGATAGTCCCGGAAGTTCAGCAGCTCAGTTTCAATGCTCACCCCCTTCTCGGCAGCCATGGCAATGTGATCTGCTGATGGCTTAAACAGGGACGGGAATGGAATCTCCCCGTTTGGTGAAATCCCGATCCGCCGTTTTGCGGCTTCGCTCATAAAACCTTCGCGCCCAGAGAGAGAGTTAGGTTCATTGACTGGTTCAAAAGAGTGACTGATTCTGGGTGCAGCTCCTGCACTACCCCCTAGTGAATCTGTTGCACTACCTAGTGAATCTCCTGCACTACCCCCTAGTGAATCTGTTGCACTAGGTAAGGTCAGGATGTAGATGTTTGTAGAGTTCCCTTTTGGCCCCTTCCTGAATACTTTTTTCAGTAATCCAGATTGGCAGAGATCATCAATGTGACTCATGACTGACCGCTTGCTAATTTCGCATTGGTCAGCAATGTATTGATAGCTTGGCCAGCATTCCCCTTGATCGCTTGCGTTATCTGCCAACTTCAGGAGTACGAGCTTACGCAATGGGTTACCAACCTTAATTTGCATGGCTTTCACCATTAGCATCATGCTCACGATGCAGCCTCCTGTTATTACTGAATACAAGGGTGACACACTCAAATACGCACTCGTCGCAGATACAAACTCCATCACCGGCAATTATCATGGCGACTTCGTTGTTATTTTTTCCGCAAAAAGAGCATTTGTGTGTCGGGTGTAAATTTGCTTTTTTCACATCAATTGGCATAATTGCTCCTGTGAATTGATCCAGTTAATTCAACTTGAAAGCCGTTGGTGTTCCAGCACCGCGGCTTTCGCCATTTCAGAGCAGACCTGGCTGCTGCACGCGCTTAACGCGCTTCTTTTCGAACTTGTCAGACGGAACCTGCTGTTTCTCCGCCCAAAGCTTCGCGTGTCGTAACACGTCATCAAAAATCCTCCCCTTACGACTGGCCTGTGACATGCGCTTGTACATATCGACGGCCTGAAATGCCCCCCCCTGAGCCACCGCTACGGTGAATCCCTGTTTAATCAGTTCATCGCGCACATGCTTCTCGATGAATTCGATGTGGTTCATAGCGGCTAAGCCTCCATTTGCCCTTTCTCGGAATCCCGGTTAGAAATCAGGATGGCCAGCAGAAGCGACATGTTCGGAACCAGGTTCTCCCGCCACCGGCTGACTGTGGATTTGTTGATGCCAGCTACTTCGGCTATCCGGGCGGTACCCAGATCAGCGATTTGACGCTGCACCCAACTCTCAATTCGTCGTGCCTCCGCTTTGTTGCGTGTCGTTAAGGTTTCCATTTGCGATACTTCCTCTGAATTAATTGGTTATGGCCGCCGGTCAGGCGGCTGTGTTATTCGCCCCGAGTAACTGGGCGAGATCTGGACGGATATCTGCTGGCTTAACTTTGCCGTTGGTTGCAGTGACAATCTTCATTACGTAGCGGGCATCAATGCCGCCGCCGTGCAACCAGCGCCATACCGTCGGCTGAGCAACGCCGCAAAGGTCGGCTAATTTCTTCTGGCTACCAGCGATATCAATGGCGCGCTGGATTGTTTTGTTCGTCATCTTCCAATTCCTATGAGTATTGGTGTGAATTGATAATAGCAATGCGTATTGATTTAGGCAATAGCTAAACGTGTTTTGACCATCAATACGCAAGCGTATAAATTAAAACTCATGAAAAAAGAAACTCTTGCAGAACGCCTGAATCAGGCGATGGAACTATCTGGCATGTCTCAGGGCGCTTTAGCTAAGGCGTCTGGCGTTGCTCAGCCCACCATCTGGAGGCTGACCAGTGGCAATGCCCGAGGCTCAACTAAAATCGTTGAGATCGCCAATGCGCTTGGCGTTCGCACTGAGTGGCTTTCAACCGGAGTTGGCCCAATGCGTGAAGATGGTCAAATGCCCGCAATTTCGCAGCCGAAAACAGAGCTGGCCCCTACTGACACATTCCGCATTGAGGCGCTAGACTTTTACGTAAGCGCCGGGCCAGGAGCCATCAACAGCGAATTTGTAGAGGTGCTTAGATCCGTGGAATACTCAGTGGAAGATGCTCGTCGGATGTTTAATGGCAGGAAGGCTGAGCAGATCAGAATCATTAATGTTCGCGGAGACAGCATGTCCGGGACCATTGAACCAGGCGACTTATTGTTCGTCGACATCAGCGTCCAACATTTTGATGGTGACGGGATCTACGCCTTTATCTACGACGATACTTCCCACGTTAAACGCCTCCAGAAGATGAAAGATAAGCTGTTGGTCATCTCCGACAATCAGACTTATCGCCCGTGGGAGCCAATCGAAAAAGAAGAAATGAACAGGATACTCGTATTCGGCAAGGTGATTGGTAGCATGCCTCAGACATACAGAAAACACGGTTAACAAACCCAGCTATGAATCAAGCCCAGCCATAGTGCTGGGTTTTTTATTGCCCGCAGCCAGCCCATTCGTCACAGCAATACCCGCCGCAGTAAAAAAACGATCTGAATCTCAATCCCGCGAAAAAATATCCAAATAAATTCCTTTAGCTATCAACGCATTAATAGCAATTACTATTATTTAATATCAATACGTATTGCTATAAACAATACTCATCGCTATTATCATTCCATCGAAACGAAACATCGACAGCTGAGCGAAGTTAGCCAGCGGCGGACAGCAAGTCGCCTGCTCATTAAGAATTCAGTCAAGCAGCAAATCACCCGGAGCGCTCCTGGCAAATTGAAATGGCGCCCAATGGGATTGAGGCAGGTGTGTAACGCGTGGCGGGTATAGCACACGAAGAGGACTCCGCACCGGAATGGTTTGCAGCTCAGTTCCCGAACATCGGGGAATCTTTACCAGCAGCTCTTTACGAGGGGCTGACGGTAAATCAAACAGAGAGGTGTGTATGGCAGAAACAAAAATGGCGCCACTACTGCTGAAAGTGGACGCCAGCGAAGTGCTAGCTCAGGTCAGCGTAATTCTGAAATTACTAGAGCTTCCAGCCAGTGCCTTTGAGGGAATTCCTGAGCATGTCGTCGATCTGTTTTTTGACCGTGTCCGTGGCCTGATTGACAACATCGTCCTTAGTGATTTCTCGACCACAGTCAGCACAACTGACGCCGGTGAAATTTGTCTCAAAGTCAAAATCATCGGGCTGGTTGAACATCTCACTTCCGCAGTCAGGGCACACGGTCCGCATGGTTTGCATGAATATATCCTTTCTACTGTTGGGGAGATTAAAGAGTAAGCGATTTCTTGCTGTTGGGGAATAGCGGGAAAGCGCGCGCCGGGCGCGGATAAATATCCCGGCACCAACTGGAATGTTTTGTAGTGCAGTGAATTGCAGCTGCATCGGCGGCAACCGGAAGATAAGCACCCGGCGCTGCACCACAAAGCATTTCTCCCGCATCAGCGGGTAACGACAGAGGGTAATGGTATGGAAGCACTGGCAGTTGAACGAAATGAAGATGGCCACTGGACGCATCCGATCTACTCCGCGCTTTTCGGTGATCGAGAAATTATTTCACGCGAAGAATTTCAGTCTTTCTGTGATTTACACGGTATCGAGTCTGCCGTTGTCGAGTTGGAGAATGACGAGTGTGAAGAGGTTAATTTCTCATATTTCGAAGATGGCAGCCCCGACATCAGCAAATGGCAGCCGAGCCAACCTGAAGGTGATGGATGGTTTATCGGTTCTATCCATGACACTGAAGATGGACCGCTTTGCGTTTGGTTCAGAAAGAAAAAATAGACCCGCTCCGGCGGGTTTTTTCATACCTCACCGTTCTCGATGAGTGCGGTTAGTTATGACAACCGGCGACCATCCACCGCCCATTGAAACACTGAATAAATGCGTTGAAGTCTTGTATTAACCGTTCCGTTCGCCGCGATAAGGCCAAGAGGATTTATGAGTGATTTGGAGTTTGGCTTAAAGGTATACGCCTTATGGTTTGTCGGGACATTTCTGCTCGACATAGCAATCAACTCGCTGACGAAAAAAGAGCATCGCCAGCCACTTTCAAAACTAGCCATTGACCATGTTCGCATGTATTCCGCAATAACCATTGTGGGCCTGATTGTGTGCGGTATGGGCTGGTTCTTATTCAAGGTGGTGTGAGATGACAGTCACCCACAACGGAAAGCAGTACACCGCCAAAAAGCTCAACGATAACGAGTGGCAACTGACGTCGGTATCGGCACCGCGTGAAAAGCTGGTACTTAGCCGCTGGCAGATGCATATCGCTGGCCTCCTGAAACAGGTTGAGGTGAAGGCATGATCAATCATCACCTGCTGCGCGCCGCGCAGAGCAAAGCAGCCATCGCCCTTTTTATCGGTGATGGCGCCATGTGGATGGAAGCCTACGACGAAATGAAGGTCGCCATCGGTTATCCGTGGCATAGAAAAACAGCCTAACCCCCTATTCAACCGATCGGCCTGGCATTACGCGGGCGGCATCTGCACATCCAAATTTCAGGAGAAACCATGAGCGAAGTAACGGACTTAACTGTCATCGAAATCAATCCGGAACAGGCTCCGGTGCTTTACGTAGCGGGCGGCCTTGATGCTTATCTCGAGCAAATCCGCCAGGCGGTAAACGAAGTGCCGGACCTTTCCACGAAGAAAGGTCGTGACCGTATCGCCTCTCTGGCGGCGCAGGTGTCCCGCAGCAAGACGGCAATTGAAAAGCCGGGCCGTGAGTACCTGAAGCGCCTGAAAGAGGCTGTGCGCCCGGCTGAGGCCGAAATTAAGCGTTTCGTTGATGCCTGTGACGAGCTGCGCGATGCCACCCGCCGCCCACTCACCGAATGGGAAGCCGAGCAGGAACGCATTAAGGCTGAAGAAGCCATGAACGCGCTGCACGCTGAAGCGCTGGTGATGAACGAGAGCATCGATCTACAGCGGGCTATTCAGTTCGAAGCAGACCACGAAATGGCTCTGTTGATGAACAAGGATTTCGACCGTGACCGCGAAGAGCAGCGCCGCCAGGCGGAACAGGCTCAACGTGAGCACGAAGAACGCATTAAGCGAGAAGCGGCAGAACAAGCCCGCCGCGATGCCGAAGCGAAGCACAAAGCGGAGATTGAAGCCGCAGCGCGTCGCGAAGCTGAAGAGAAAGCCCGTGCTGAGCTGGCAGAACGCCAGCGCATCGAGGCTGAACAGCGTGCGGCACGCGAGAAACAGGAAGCAGAAGCCCGGGCGGAACGCGAAAAAGCCGCGGCGGTTGAGGCTGAGCGCCTGAAGGCAAAGCAGGCAGAAGAGAAGCGCCTGGCCGAAGAGAAGCGAATCGCCGATGAGGCAGCAGCTCGCGCGGCTAACATCGCTCATCAGAAGCGCATTAACAACGAAGCCAAGGAAGATTTTGTTAAAGGCGGAATCCCGGAAGAGTTTGCTCGAAAAGCCGTTGAGCTACTGGCCAGACGGCAGGTCAGAAACAGCTCAATTAATTACTGAGGCAACCATGAACGCATACCTCACTTACGACCGAATCGAAGATCGGCGCTGGGCTGAGCAGCAACTCATCGACGAAAAAGAGAAGTGGATTGACGACCGGGCGAAGGAACTGATCGCCATGTTCCCTGCGAAACCTCTGGAAATGAGCAGTTTGTTCCTGCCCCAGGAAGCCCAGTTTGCGCTTATCGGAGAAAAGGCCGAAGAGGCATACAACGATTACATTTCTACCTGTGCATATGCCCGCGCCGAAGAAGAATGGCAGCGCCAAGCGCCCTGCCCGTTTTAAGGAGTGATTATGAGCTTCGATCTGATTCAGTTCGTTAAGGAGCAGGAGCCGCTGTTTGTCGGCGCCCTTACCGACCAGTCTCTGACTTGGGCAAAGGAATGCCAGTTCGCTATCCAGCTATTCCAGCGCAATCAAAAACTAGCGGAAACGGCGATTGCCAACCCCACCAGCGCCCAGAACGCGATTATCAACGTTGCAGCTGTCGGCATTAGCCTGAACCCCGCCAGCAAACTGGCTTATCTGGTTCCGCGCGACGGTATGGTCTGCCTCGATATCAGCTATATGGGCCTTCTGCACATTGCCCAGTCGGCTGGCGTCATCAAGTGGGGTCAGTGCAAGCTCGTTCATGCTGGCGACGACTACGAGACGCTGGGTCTCGATAAGGCGCCAGCTCACAAATACAACCCATTTGCTACACCTGACGATCGCGGCGCCGTTATCGGTGGCTACTGCACAGTTAAAACCGCTGATGGCGACTATCTCACTGAAGAGATGAGTCTCGCTGAGATAGAAGAAATCAGGAAAGTGAGCAAAGCGGGAACATCACCAAAAGGCCCATGGGTCAACTTCTGGTCTGAGATGGCCAGGAAGACGATCGTCAAAAGAGCATATAAATACTGGCCGCGTGCTGACCGTCTGGATAATGCCGTCGATGTGCTCAACGAGAGCGAAGGCATATACACGGAGCCAGTTATGCCCTACACCCCTGAAAGCGAAATCATCCAGTCGGAAGAAAACGCAAAACAGGAACTTATCAACACCATCCAGTCACTATGTGAGGACATGAAGCAGGCGAAAAATATGCATGCTCTCAAAACTCACTTCCAGGCAGCTTACAAAATGACGGTCGGAATGCAGCTTCAACAAGAGGTTCAGGCCGTCTATGCCAAGTGCAAAGCAAAATTCGAAGAGGTTACGCAATGACAGCTCTTTACCAGATCGCCAATGATTTCGCAAAGCTGACTGATTCAGGCATGGAGCCTGAAATGATAGCCGATACCCTTGATGGCATTGAGTGGGAGCTGGAAGCAAAGGTCGAGCAGATCCTTGCTGTCTGCAAAAACGAATCTGCTTATGCCGAGGCGCTGAAAGAAGAAAGCAAGCGTCTTGCAGAGCGCGCAAAAGCCGCAGAAAACCGTGTGTCGAGCATGAAAGATTATGTGGCCACCTCCCTCGAAACAGCAGGAAAGAAATCACTGAAGGCAGGCATTCATCAGGTAACGGTTCGCGCGCCTTCCAAGTCAGTAGAGATTACAGATGCCAGCGCACTTCCTCCTGAATTCGTTGAATACGAGACCAGCATCAAGCCAGACAAATTGGCTATCAAACACCAAATAGAAGCTGGCGTGGATGTACCTGGCGCGCAAATAAAACTCGGCAAACCTTCACTCATTATCAAGTAGGTGGAGCCATGAAACGCACACCCTTCTACCGCAGGCCCGGGCGAACCGGGCAATTCTCCGGCCTCCGTGAGCGCGTTATCTGGATGATTCAGACGCGCGGCCGCCCGGTAACCGGCAGCGAAATCGCAGAGAAGTTCGGCGTAACGCTCATCGAGTTTAACCGGGTAGCCAACGGCATCACCCGCGGTTCCGGGCAGATAGCGCAGATCGTTGAGTCGAAAAAATGGCTGAACGAGGACGGCATCTGTGACCGGGCATTTAGCCTGGCCAGCAAGCCTAAGGTCATTACGCCGCAAGGTAAATCGCGGCTGTTCACCCGGCGCGCCATAGAGCAATCGCAAGAAGGTAGACGGCAGGAGTGCATAGCGCGTGCCGCCCGCCGTCGCCGCCTGATTGCTCAGGGCCTCTACATCGACGAAATGGAGTCAGTGCTATGAAAGCGTGGTCACTCGAAGAGCTGGCGCTGTTGTGGCGACACTCAAACGCTGAAGTCGCAGAGATTACCGGCTGCAGCACTGAAGAGGTCGGAGATAAGCGGCTGCAAACCAATATTGAGCGTAATGGCTGGGATGTTAACGATCCGGAGTGGGAGGATGCATGACCGGAAAATACTCTCTTATCTACGCAGATCCGCCCTGGTCTTACGGCAACACCATCAGTAACGGGGCTGCCGCCGACCACTACTCCACCATGAAGCTCATCGACATCAAGCGCCTGCCGGTTTGGGAGCTGGCTGCCGAAAACGCGGTGCTGGCGATGTGGTACACCGGCACGCATAACCAGGAGGCCATCGAACTGGCCGAAGCATGGGGCTTTACCATTCGCACGATGAAGGGTTTTACCTGGGTGAAGCTGAATCAGAACGCCGAGTTGCGCATCAACAAGGCGCTGGCTGAGGGTGAAGTCACCGACTTTTACGACTTCCTCGATCTGCTTAACGCCGAGACGCGAATGAACGGCGGCAATCACACCCGAGCCAATACCGAAGACCTGCTGATTGCCACCCGTGGCGCCGGGCTGGAACGACAGCACGCCGGGATTAAGCAGGTGGTCTACAGCCCGCTCGGCGCGCACAGCGAAAAACCGTGGGAAGTTCGGCGCCGGCTTGAGCTTCTTTACGGCGATGTGCCGCGCATTGAGCTGTTTAGCCGCGGCGCGGCACCGGGCTGGGATCACTGGGGAAATCAGTGCGCCACCGCCGCGGTTGAATTGCTACCCGGCTGCGCCATCCAAGTTGTGAAAACGTAGGCCGCATGACGCCAGAAACAGACAACGCCATACGCGCCGCCTGCCGTCGCTGCACCGAGGAAATCCAGCAGGCCATGCGCAAGAAGCCAAAGCCTAACTGGAACGAAACGGTGCCTCCCATCATCAACAAGCATCACAAGAAAATTGAAGCTCTGGGAGTTAGCCTCCTGGAGTTCGTCGTATACACAGGGCGGCTTAATCGCCGCTTCGGAGTTGAATCGTGACCAAATATCCAAGGGTTGGCAGTGTGTCAGCCAAAAGCAAAAACACCTCCGCTAAATGCAAATGCGGTGCAGTGGCGAAGCATAAAACGACGGTGGAAATGAATATTTTCCGTGGCGATGACGAAGTGGTTTGGTCTTGTAACGAGCACAAGAAGGACTGTGCATTTCTGGTCGGTGAGCAAGGCGGTGCAGAATGACTCTATCTCTTAATAGGCTTAAAGAGTTGCTTTTCTATGACCCTGATACTGGAATATTCACATGGATTTCTTCTACAAAAAACTACAGACGTCCCGTTGGAACGGTTGCAGGATACATAAATTCCCTAGGATATGTGCAAATCGGCATAGATTGCGTTGCTTATGGTGCACATCGGCTAGCTTGGATGTATGTGCATGGAAACCTTCCTGAGATGGACGTGGACCATATAAACGGGAACCCATCAGACAACCGAATCGAAAATCTGCGACTAGCTACTCACCAGCAAAACATGTGCAACAGGAAGAAGAGAAGAGATAACACATCCGGATATCCTGGCGTGTACTTCAATAAAGCCGCTAATAAATGGCGTGCGTGCATACGTGTTGAAGGAAAGCGCATCCATCTTGGGTATTTTAAAACAGCACAAGAGGCACATGATAAATATGTTGAGGCTTCAAAAAACTATCACTCCCAATACACGAGAGCACAGCCGTGACCGGGATCAGAAAGAAGCAGCTACCACAAAGCCTCTTAAAGAGGCTTTTTTATTGCTGGCGTTCACCTTCAACCGTATTAACCGACAGTTCCGGGAGCATTGACCATGGACATCATCGACACAGCAGCAGAAATTGAAGAGCTTCAGCGTAACGCTGCCCTTTCCGCTCACCGACTCAACCACAACGCCATATCAGCTGAGCGTTGTGAAGAATGCGACGAACCAATTCCCGAGCCGCGGCGCGCTGCCGTTCCCGGCTACCAGACGTGCGCCAGTTGCCAGGCTGACCTGGAGCTTATACGCAAGCAAAGGGGTTCTTGATGGATTACACCAAGCTCAGTGACGGTGAAATCAGTGTCAGGCTCGCATATTTCCTGAAGCCAAAGTACACCGCCACTATTCACCTGCATGAAAATACCGGCGCCAAGCTGTCATGGAACTTGCTCAAAACCGTCCAGAATACTGGTTACTTCCCGCTACGCCGAGCGGAAGAGCTATTCACCGAAATGAAGAAACTCCGGATCGGCCTCATCCCATCAGGCAAGACCGTTTGGACGGCAACACACGAATCGGGCATCACCTCTACTCACCGGAACCCTCTGCGTGCGGTCGCGGTAGTTTTCCTCATGCTGCAGGAGAAAGAAATAGATGCAGGAGCCGCGAAAAAGCGCAGGAGTAGCAAAAAAGTGCAGGTGATGCAGGAACCGCAGGAGTGAACCAATGTTCAGGATAATCCAGCCTAATACCTGGTACGCCGACCCCCACGGCGCGCCCTGCAAAATCCTCCGCTCTACCCGCGAAGTAATCCACTACATCCGAAATGGTCGCATCTGCATCGCCAGCATGGGCCGCTTTCAGCACGAATTCGAGCCGCTGACCAAAGCACAGGCTGAGCGGATCGCCGAAGAAATCGAAACAGCAGAGCACATCGAAAAATTAAGGAGCATGAGACGTGATCGGAATACTCAAGCCGGTACCGGAATCGCAGTGGCCGGTACGATGCCACGACCCCAAGCGGAGCAACGTGTGGGCTAACTCTTACTTTCTGGTCCAGGAGTTTCAGGAAGACAACGGTGTCATTCGCCTGACGGTGAATACCACCAGCATTGGCAGTTCCGGACGGTGGAAGGATGGCATCAGCTGGGATGCACTGCAGGGGATTAAGTCAGCTGTTGGATATGGGGATCGGGATGCTGTGGAGATTTACCCGCGGGATTCTGATGTGGTGAACGTGGCGAATATGCGCCACCTGTGGATTACGCCTGAGCCGATTAGCTTCGCCTGGCGAAAGTAATTTTACGCTTCGCGCCCAGCGTGCGGCATAAGGAGGCAGAATGCCAAACCACGTAACAAACGAAATCCGCGTCCTCGGCGGAACCAATAAACAACGCCTCGCTTTTATCAGATCAATCACCAATAAGCGCGGGAATATTGATTTCAACAATATTTCTCGCATGCCAAAGAGCCTGATGATTGAAGAGAGTTCCTGGGTGGAAAAACTTGCCAGCGCTATCGCTGGCGAGCACATGGGACGTTTCGCATTCGAGGAAATTGAAAGCCCATCCGCAGTAATAGAAATGATGCGCAAGCACGGAAGCACGGACAAATACATAAAAAAGGTTAAGCAACAGGCACTGATGCGCATCGAAAATAAGCGCCGTTACGGGTTTTATTCCTGGTATGACTGGTCATGCGCTAAATGGGGAACAAAGTGGAATGCCTACAGCGTAGAAATGCCGATCGACAGGCCGCGTGAGCGAGTTAAGCGAGGCTACCAGTATAGACCAGCTCACGTGCGGGCATACGATAAACGTATCTTCAAAAAGAAGTTGGCACGTCATGCAGCAAGCGGCGCCCCTTTGGTGATTCGTTTTGAGACGGCATGGAGTTGCCCAGAGCCTGTTTACCATGAACTCGCCAGCAGATTCCCACATCTTGAATTCCATATCAGTTTTGCGGATGAAGACATGGGCAGCAACTGCGGAACAGTCGTGCTGAAAGATGGTGCATGGTCAGCAGATGACATTGCTCCTCGCTGGAGTGAACAGACCGAAGAAGAAAATTTTAAGTGGCGAAAGTTTGCTTTTCAGGTTCGCTACCCAGGCGACACGCCGCAACAGCACGGCATGAATGACCAGTACAAATACGACGAAGACGAAGACGATTGACGCAACTGATAGCCAGTTATGAGCTGGCTATTGGGTGCGAAAATTTAGTGCGATAGAATACCGCCATCATAAAGGAGGAATTAGATGAAACTGACACAACAGCAGTGCACCATCCTGACTGGCTACACTGGGGTATTGATCGGGAGCTTTTCTGATTTTCAGCAGGATGCTGAGAAACGTCTGGGCAGAACTTTGCTTACCCACGAAATGGCATCTGACGAAGTTATGTCTGAATTGAAAGAACTTTATAAAAAAGATTTCCTCGCTTTAATGCCCGAATAAACCGTTCTCCACATCCCTGCCTTACCTAAATAGAACCCGCCACTGAGCGGGTTTTCTTTTGGGAGTTAACCATGCATTCAAACCCCATGACCTGGCTCATCGCCGCACTTGTGGCGCTTGGCGCTCTCATCTCATTTCTTCACGAACCGGAAGGTGTGCAATGGCTGCTTTTAATGTGGCCGCAATAGTCCAGAAGAAGACCGGCGGCATTAATGGCGTGGTGGATAGCCTGCAGGACCCGGACGGCGACCATCCACAGTTCTGGGTGCGGTGGGACGACAGAAATTTTTCAGTGCATCCGGAAAACGAATTACGCGCGGCCACACCAGACGGCCCGCAGTTTTATAAAACGATGTCATAGGAGCGACCATGAGCGAAATGACCTTAATCGTGCCCAACGACTGGGTAACCGAAGAAAAGCTCGTCGAGATTACCGGCCTTCGCCCGGGCACTATCGAGCGGGCCCGCAAAAAATGCTGGATGGTCGGGCGGGAATACCTGCATGTCTCCCCGGACGGCGTACCAAAGAAAAACAGCGAATGCATGTACAACCGTAAAGCTGTCGACCAGTGGGTTGAGAGCATGTCAAAGAAACAGCCAGGTGCGCGCCAATGAGGATCCGTTTATGCTTAGCGGGCTCTTGGACGTCAGGAGGGAATAATGGCTAAGTCAGCATACCCAACAGGCGTGGAGAACCACGGCGGAACGCTCCGCATATGGTTCATCTATAAAGGCAGCCGGGTGCGTGAAAGCCTCGGCGTGCCGGATACACCAAAAAACAGGAAGGTCGCTGGCGAGCTGCGCGCGTCGGTGTGCTTTTCGATTAAGACCGGCAACTTCAACTATGCAGCGCAATTCCCGGACTCGCCTAACCTGAAAAGGTTTGGGGTGGAGAGCAAGGAAATCACCGTGCTGGAGCTGGCTAACAAGTGGCTTGAACTGAAACGCATGGAGATCAGCACCAACGCTATGTCACGCTATGCGTCTATAGCGCGCAACATGGTGCCCAGGATTGGCGGGGACAGGTTTGTATCTGCTGTAACGCAGGAAGATCTGCTGTTTATCAGAAAGGAATTGCTGACCGGTTATCACACCCTGAAGGCAGGACAGAAAACTCCGGTTAAAGGCCGCTCCGTCAGAACGGTAAACAACTACATGAAGATCATGGGAGGAATGTTTAAGTTTGCCGCTGACAGCGGGTATGTCCGGGTGAACCCGTTCACCGGGATCGCCATGCTCAAGCGGTCACGATGCGAGCCTGATCCGCTCACCCGCGAAGAGTTTGTCAGGCTGATTAACGCTTGCGCCACCCAGCAGTTGAAAAACATGTGGTCGCTGGCAGTGTACACCGGCGTGCGCCACGGTGAACTGGTGTCGCTGGCCTGGGAAGATATCGACCTGAAAGCAGGAACGATGATGATCCGCCGAAACCACACGTTGACGAAGGAGTTTACCCTTCCGAAAACCGAGGCCGGGACAAACCGCATCATCAACCTTATTCAGCCAGCTATTGACGTGCTGAAGAACCAGGCCGAACTAACACGCCTAGGTAAGCAGTATCAGTTAGAGGTGAAACTGCGTGAGTTTGGTCGCACAGAAGTGCATCCGTGCACATTTGTGTTTAACCCACAAAAAGGATTGCGCAATGGCCGTGCAGGGCATCATTACGCGGTGGGGTCGATCAACCAGTCGTGGGAGGCAGCAATGCGACGCGCCGGGATTCGCTATCGCAGAGCATACCAGTCCCGACACACGTATGCATGCTGGTCGTTGGCCGCCGGTGCTAACCCGAACTTCATCGCGAAGCAAATGGGCCACACCGACGCGCAAATGGTTTACCGGGTGTACGGATCCTGGATGGCTGAAAATAACCAGGACCAGGTACTCATCCTCAACCAAAAATTGAGTGAGTTTGCCCCATCCATGCCCCACGCAGTGGGATCGGATGATTATTAATTATAAAAATCATTAGGTTAGACAGCCTAAACCTGCATGCCCATGACCTCTTGATAAGCCGACACCAGCTTGTTACGCACCTGGATCCCCATCTGCAGGGAAACCGAGGCTTTTTGCAAATCGGTCATCACATCATTCAGCGCCACGCCCGGCTCGCCGAGGGTGAACTTCTCTGCCTGCGTGCGCGCTGCGGTCTGGGTATCACTGATACGGTCAAGAGCGGCATGCAGTTGCCCTGCAAAGCTGATGCTCGGCTGCTGATCTGCCACATTCTGATTACGGGCCGTCATCGCCGTTGCCTGCAGCTGACTGATTACCCCTTCAATGCCCTGTATAGCCATGACTCTCCCCTGGATGGTTTTTTACGCGGTCAAGACTAACAGCTTGTCAATAAGATAATGGCGGTAAATAGCATGAAAAAACCAGGTTATTTGACGCATAGAAAATCACGAATCATCAAATAATGGCAGGGCCATCAATATGGAACATTTGTCGTGTTTGCCGACCCGGGAGTCAGTTTTGTTTCTCTACACGAATAACGTAAACCACCAGGATTTAAGAGGTGCGCAATGAGTGCAACAGCATCGACAGCGCCGCAGAATAAATCACTCGAGTGGATGAACCGCCTTCGCGCGAATCCTAAAATCCCGTTGATCGTGGCAGGCGCTGCCGCAATTGCGATCCTTGTAGCGATGGTCCTGTGGGCGAAAAGCCCTGATTACCGGACGCTCTACAGTAACCTTTCCGATCAGGATGGCGGCGCCATCGTCACCCAGCTGACCCAGATGAACATCCCTTATCGCTTTGCCGATAATGGCGGTGCGCTGGAGGTCCCGGCAGATAAGGTGCATGAACTGCGTCTGCGTCTGGCCCAGCAGGGGCTGCCGAAGGGCGGCGCGGTAGGCTTTGAGCTGCTGGATCAGGAAAAATTCGGTATCAGCCAGTTCAGCGAGCAGGTGAACTACCAGCGTGCGCTGGAAGGTGAGCTGGCCCGCACCATTGAAACATTAGGCCCGGTGAAGAGTGCCCGCGTGCACCTGGCGATGCCAAAACCTTCCTTATTTGTCCGCGAACAGAAATCACCTTCGGCTTCCGTGACCGTGAACCTTGAGCCAGGCCGCGCGCTGGACGAAGGGCAAATCAGCGCGGTGACGCATCTCGTCTCCAGCGCCGTGGCCGGTCTGCCGCCGGGTAACGTGACGCTGGTTGACCAGAGCGGTCACCTGCTGACGCAATCCAATACCGCCGGTCGCGATCTGAATGACGCGCAGCTGAAATATGCCGCCGATGTGGAAAGCCGTCTCCAGCGCCGTATCGAAGCGATCCTGGGTCCGGTGGTGGGCAACAGCAACGTGCACGCGCAGGTCACCGCGCAGATCGACTTCTCGAATAAAGAACAAACCGAAGAGCAGTACAGCCCGAACGGCGATGCGGCGCAGGCGGTTATGCGTTCGCGCCAGATCAACACCAGCGAGCAGATTGGCGGCGCAAACCCGGGCGGCGTGCCGGGCGCGCTGTCTAACCAGCCTGCCCCGGCTAATGCGGCGCCGATCTCTACGCCGCCGGCCAATCAGCAGAACGGCCAGCAGAATAACCAGCAGACCACCTCAACGGCGACGAACAGCGGTCCACGAAACAGCAGCCGTAACGAAACCACGAACTACGAAGTGGATAGAACGATTCGCCACACTAAACTGAACGTGGGCGATATTCAGCGTCTCTCCGTTGCGGTAGTGGTGAACTACAAAACGCTGGCGGATGGCAAACCGTTGCCGTTGACCGCCGAGCAGATGAAGCAGATTGAAAACCTGACCCGTGAAGCGATGGGTTACTCCGAGAAGCGCGGCGATACCCTCAACGTGGTGAACTCACCGTTCAACTCGGTGGAAGAGACCGGCGGTGAACTGCCGTTCTGGCAACAGCAGGCGTTTATCGACCAGCTGATGTCCGCAGGACGCTGGCTGCTGGTGCTGATTGTCGCGTGGCTGCTGTGGCGCAAGGGCGTTCGTCCTCAGCTCCAGCGCCGTGCTGAAGCCGAAAAAGCGGCTCGCGAGCAGATGAATGCGCGTCAGGAAACGGAAGAAGCGGTTGAAGTGCGCCTCAGCAAAGATGAACAGATGCAGCAGCGCCGCGCTAACCAGCGCATGGGTGCCGAGGTGATGAGCCAGCGCATTCGCGAAATGTCAGATAACGATCCGCGCGTCGTGGCGCTGGTCATCCGTCAGTGGATGGGTAACGAACATGAGTAATACGCTTACGGGCACCGATAAAAGCGTCATCCTGCTGATGACCATTGGCGAAGATCGCGCGGCAGAGGTGTTTAAACACCTCTCCCAGCGGGAAGTGCAAATTCTCAGTGCGGCGATGGCCAACGTGCGTCAAATCTCCAACAAGCAGCTGACCGAAGTGCTGTCGGAGTTTGAGCAGGAAGCCGAACAGTTTGCCGCGCTGAACGTCAACGCCAACGACTACCTGCGTTCCGTGCTGGTCAAGGCGCTGGGCGAAGAGCGTGCCGCCAGCCTGCTGGAAGACATTCTGGAAACGCGCGATACCGCCAGCGGTATCGAAACGCTTAACTTTATGGAACCGCAGAGTGCCGCCGACCTTATTCGCGACGAGCACCCGCAGATTATCGCCACCATCCTTGTCCACCTCAAACGCGGTCAGGCGGCCGATATTCTGGCGCTGTTCGAAGAGCGTCTGCGTCACGATGTGATGCTGCGTATCGCCACCTTCGGCGGCGTTCAGCCTGCCGCGCTGGCGGAGCTGACCGAGGTGCTGAACAACCTGCTCGACGGCCAGAACCTCAAGCGCAGCAAAATGGGCGGCGTGAGAACGGCGGCGGAAATCATCAACCTGATGAAAACGCAGCAGGAAGAGGCCGTCATTACGGCGGTTCGCGAATTCGACGGCGAGCTGGCACAGAAAATCATCGACGAGATGTTCCTGTTCGAAAACCTCGTCGAAGTGGACGACCGCAGCATCCAGCGCCTGCTCCAGGAAGTGGATTCCGAGTCGCTGCTTATCGCCCTCAAAGGCGCCGAGCAGCCGCTGCGCGAGAAGTTCCTGCGCAACATGTCTCAGCGTGCGGCCGATATCCTGCGCGACGACCTTGCCAACCGTGGCCCGGTTCGTCTGTCTCAGGTGGAAAACGAACAGAAAGCCATTCTGCTTATCGTTCGTCGTCTGGCGGAAACCGGCGAGATGGTGATTGGCAGCGGAGACGACACCTATGTCTAATGAGCTGCCGTGGAAGCGCTGGACGCCGGACGATCTGGCCCCTCCCCTCTCCGAGTTCACGCCAGCCGCGATCCCGACCGAGGCGCTTGACCCGGACGTCGAGCAGCCCGAGCTGAGCGAAGAGGAGCAGCAGGCGCAAATGCTGGCTCAGCTGCAAATGCAGGCGCACGAGCAGGGCTACAATGCCGGTCTGAACGAAGGTCGGCAGAAAGGCCACGAGCTGGGGTATCAGGAAGGCCTGGCGAAAGGGTTAGAGCACGGTATCGATCAGGCGCGCCAGCAGCAGGCGCCGATCCATGCCCGCATGCAGCAGCTGGTCAGCGAGTTTCAGCACACGCTGGACGCGCTGGACAGCGTGATTGCCTCGCGACTGATGCAGATGGCGCTGGAAGCCGCGCGTCAGGTGATCGGCCAGACGCCCGTCGTGGATAACACAGCGCTGATCAAACAAATTCAGGGCCTGCTGCAGCAGGAGCCGCTGTTCAGCGGTAAGCCGCAGCTGCGCGTCCATCCGGACGACCTGCAGCGCGTGGAAGAGAGCCTGGGCGCGACGCTAAACCTGCACGGCTGGCGTCTGCGCGGCGATCCGTCGTTACATCACGGCGGCTGCAAAGTCTCAGCCGATGAAGGCGATCTGGATGCCAGCGTCGCCACCCGCTGGCAGGAACTGTGCCGCCTGGCGGCACCGGGAGTCGTCTGATGACCGCACGCCTCACCCGCTGGCTCACCACGCTCGACAATTTTGAGACGAAGATGGCGCAACTGCCCTCTGTTCGTCGTTATGGGCGACTGACGCGCGCCACCGGTCTGGTACTGGAGGCCACCGGCCTGCAGCTGCCGCTGGGCGCGACCTGCGTGATCGAGCGTCAGGACGGTCTGGAAACGCGTGAAGTGGAAAGCGAAGTGGTCGGGTTCAACGGCCAGCGCCTGTTCCTGATGCCGCTTGAAGAGGTGGAAGGCATTCTGCCCGGCGCGCGCGTGTATGCCAAAAACACCTCTGGCGATGGGCTGCAAAGCGGGAAGCAGTTGCCGCTTGGTCCTGCCCTGCTGGGGCGCGTGCTGGACGGCAGCGGGAAGCCGCTCGACGGGCTACCCTCGCCGGACACCACTGAAACCGGCGCATTAATCACCCAGCCGTTTAACCCCCTGCAGCGAACCCCTATCGAGCATGTGCTCGATACCGGCGTACGCCCGATTAACGCCCTGCTGACCGTGGGACGCGGACAACGTATGGGCCTGTTCGCCGGGTCAGGCGTGGGTAAATCCGTTCTGCTCGGCATGATGGCGCGCTATACCCAGGCGGACGTTATCGTTGTGGGCCTGATCGGCGAACGTGGTCGCGAAGTTAAAGATTTCATTGAAAACATTCTGGGTGCGGAAGGCCGTGCCCGCTCGGTGGTCATTGCCGCACCGGCGGACGTGTCACCGTTACTGCGTATGCAGGGGGCAGCATATGCCACCCGCATCGCCGAAGATTTTCGTGACCGCGGCAAGCACGTGCTGCTGATCATGGATTCGCTGACCCGCTACGCGATGGCGCAGCGTGAAATTGCGCTGGCTATCGGTGAGCCACCGGCGACCAAAGGCTACCCGCCTTCGGTCTTCGCCAAACTCCCTGCCCTGGTGGAACGTGCGGGGAACGGCATCAGCGGCGGCGGCTCCATCACCGCATTCTATACGGTGCTGACCGAAGGCGATGACCAGCAGGATCCGATTGCCGACTCCGCGCGCGCGATCCTTGACGGGCATATTGTGCTGTCGCGTCGTCTCGCCGAAGCCGGACACTATCCGGCAATTGATATTGAAGCCTCTATCAGCCGCGCAATGACGGCGCTGATAACCGAGAAGCACTACGCCCGCGTGCGTAACTTTAAACAACTCCTCTCCAGCTTCCAGCGCAACCGCGATCTGGTCAGCGTGGGGGCGTATGCCAAAGGCAGCGACCCGATGCTCGACAAAGCGATTACCTTGTGGCCGCAGCTGGAGGCATTTTTGCAACAAGGCATTTTTGAACGTGCCAACTGGGAAGATTCAATTCAGGCACTGGAGCTGATTTTCCCGCAGGTGTAACACAGGTGGAGGGCGAAGGTCATGGCGCAAAACAGCGCGTTATCAACGCTGAAAGATCTGGCTGAAAAAGAAGTTGATGATGCCGCATTGCAGCTTGGAGCAATGCGACGCGGGTGCCAGCAGGCTGAAGAACAGTTGAAGATGTTAATCGACTATCAGCATGAATATCGCACCAACCTCAATACCGATATGACACAGGGCATTGGAAGCCAGCGCTGGATTAACTATCAGCAGTTTATCCAGACGCTGGAGAAGGCGATAGATCAGCATCGCCAGCAGCTTCACCAGTGGACCCAGAAAGTCGATACCGCGCTGAATTTCTGGCGCGAGAAGAAGCAGCGACTGCAGGCCTGGCAGACCTTACAGGACCGACAGATTGCGGCAACGACCCTGGCGGAAAACCGTCTGGATCAGAAAAAAATGGATGAGTTTGCCCAGCGCGCATCAATGAGGAAACCGGAATGATCACACTGCAACAACTGCTGATGAGCGACAGCGACCTGTCAGGCGGTACGCAGACGGGGAAAGGCACCGACGGTGCACAGGACTTTCTCGCGCTGCTCGCGGGCGCCCTGTCGGACGCGACGGGCAAGGGCAAAGATGCGCCACTGACCCTGGCTGACCTGAAAGCCGCCGGCAGCAAGCTGTCCCACGTTGCTCAGGACGCCAAAGGGGATACCACCCTGCAGGCCAAAATTGCCGACCTGCTCTCGCGCCAAACCGCGCTGAATGGCGATGAAACGGCGCCCGTCACCTCGCTTGATACGCTGGTTTCCGGACTGGTGCCGCTGTCTAAAGGTGACGCACTGAAGACGATCAATGCCGCGAACAGCAAAGATGACGGTAAAAGCGAGCTGAGCGAAGAGGAGCTGGCCGGATTGAGCGCCCTGATGGCGATGCTGCCGCACCAGCAAACTACCGCCTCTCGCGTAGCTGGCAGTGACGGCGTTTCCGCCACCGCAACGCTGAGTACAGCGGCGCTTGCGCAAAACGGCGCGGGCCAACCGTCCCTGAACGCGCTTCCGGGAAGCCATGATAAAGCGCAGAGTGCTGCGCCTTATCAGAGCCAGACGAAAAACAGCGACCCGGCCCTGTCGGGCAACGCGCAGGCGACGCCGGTCGTGGTCGCAACCGCAGAGAAGCAGGAGCTCGCCAGCGCCTCCTCTTCATCATCGCCGACGGCTACCCTGGCACCGATTATGTCCAGCCATGCAACCAGTCAGACGGCCGCCACCGTTGCTCCCGCGCCGGTGTTAAGCCAGCCTCTGGGCACGCATGAATGGCAGCAGTCCCTGAGCCAGCACATCACTCTGTTCACCAAACAGGGCCAGCAGACGGCCGAGCTGCGTCTGCACCCGGAAGATCTGGGTCAGGTACAAATTTCGCTTAAGCTTGATGATAACCAGGCGCAGTTGCAGATGGTCTCTGCGCACAGCCATGTCCGCGCGGCGCTGGAAGCCGCGCTGCCGGTACTGCGAACCTCGCTGGCAGAAAACGGCATTCAGCTTGCGCAGAGCAGCGTCAGCAGCGAGAGCTTTGCCGGGCAGCAGCAGTCCTCATCCCAGCAGCAGCACCAGGCTTCGCGTTCCGGCAACACCGGCGGTTTTAATGAAGAGAGCGATGAACTACTGCCCGTTCCTGCCGCCCTGCAATCCGCCGCGCGCGGTAACAGTGCCGTAGACATCTTCGCCTAAACGCCAGAGGTAGCGTGATTATCCCCGTCTTTTCCACGCTTTGACGACAGCAGGACACGGGATAATCACCTTATTAAGCTGTACCGAAACAGGAAGCTCGTATCAGATGACTGACTCCGCTATCACCAAAAAAAGTAAGCGTTCCATCTGGATCCCGCTGCTGGTGTTGATCACGCTCGCCGCCTGCGCTACCGCGGGCTATAGTTACTGGCGTATGCAGCAGGAACCTTCGACCGCTGCGGCCAAAGCCGAACCTGCACCGCCACCGGCGCCGGTATTTTTCCCTCTGGACACCTTCACCGTGAATCTCGGTGACGCGGATCGTGTGCTGTACGTCGGTATTACGCTGCGCCTGAAGGATGAAGCCACGCGCGCGCGTCTGAATGATTATCTTCCGGAGGTGCGTAGCCGCCTTCTGCTGCTGTTCTCTCGTCAGGACGCTTCGGCGCTGGCCACCGATGTGGGTAAGCAAAAGCTGGTCGACGCCATTAAACAAACGCTGGCGACCCCGCTGGTAAACGGCCAACCTAAGCAGGAAGTCACTGACGTTCTGTATACAGCCTTCATTCTGCGGTAACGACATGGGCGACAGTATTCTTTCTCAGGCAGAAATCGATGCGCTGCTCAACGGCGACAGCGATAAAAGTGATGATCCGCAACCGGGTATCGGCGGCGATAGCGATATTCGTCCCTATGACCCGAATACCCAGCGTCGCGTGGTACGTGAACGTCTGCAGGCGCTGGAGATCATTAACGAACGTTTTGCACGTCAGTTCCGTATGGGGCTGTTTAACCTGCTGCGTCGTAGCCCGGATATCACGGTCGGTGCGATCCGCATTCAGCCGTATCATGAGTTTGCCCGCAACCTGCCGGTGCCAACCAACCTTAACCTGATTCATCTGAAGCCGCTGCGCGGTACCGGTCTGGTGGTGTTTTCCCCAAGCCTGGTGTTCATTGCGGTGGATAACCTGTTCGGCGGCGACGGGCGTTTCCCGACCAAAGTAGAAGGTCGTGAATTCACCCACACCGAACAGCGCGTCATTAACCGCATGCTGAAGCTGGCGCTGGAGTCCTACAGCGACGCGTGGAAAGCGATTAACCCGCTGGAAGTGGAGTACGTCCGTTCTGAGATGCAGGTGAAATTTACCAATATCACCACCTCCCCGAACGATATCGTCGTTAACACCCCGTTCCACGTGGAGATCGGTAACCTGACCGGCGAGTTCAACATCTGCCTGCCGTTCAGCATGATCGAACCGCTGCGCGAGCTGCTGGTTAACCCGCCTCTGGAGAACTCCCGCAACGAAGACCAGAACTGGCGTGAAAACCTGGTCCGCCAGGTCCAGCATTCGCAGCTTGAGCTGGTGGCGAGCTTCGCCGATATCCCGCTGCGGTTATCTCAGATCCTGAAATTACAACCCGGTGATGTTTTGCCGATAGAAAAACCCGACCGCATTATTGCCCATGTGGATGGTGTCCCCGTGCTGACAAGCCAGTACGGCACGATTAACGGTCAGTATGCGTTACGCGTTGAGCACTTGATCAACCCGATTTTGAATTCGCTGAATGAGGAACAGCCCAAATGAGTGACATGAACAATCCGTCCGATGAAAACAGCGGAGCACTGGACGATCTGTGGGCTGACGCGTTAAACGAGCAAAAAGCGACCCCGGCCAAAAGCGCAGCGGATGCCGTATTCCAGCAGCTCGGCGGCGGTGACGTCAGCGGCACGCTGCAGGACATCGACCTGATTATGGATATCCCGGTTAAGCTGACCGTTGAACTGGGACGCACCCGTATGACCATTAAAGAGCTGCTGCGCCTGACGCAGGGTTCCGTGGTGGCCCTTGACGGCCTGGCCGGTGAGCCGCTGGATATTCTGATCAACGGCTATCTGATTGCTCAGGGTGAAGTGGTGGTGGTAGCCGATAAATACGGCGTACGTATCACCGACATCATTACCCCGTCTGAACGTATGCGTCGTCTGAGCCGTTAAGCATGAAAACCCAGGCAACACTATCGCAACCTTCTGCCGTTCCCAGCTCACCTCTGCTCCAGGTGAGCGGGGCGTTGTTCGGTATTATTGCCTTTATTCTTATCGCCGCCTGGCTGGCGAAGCGCTTTGGCCTGGCGGGGAAAACCGCCGGTGCCCGCGGGCTGAAGGTCAGCGCCAGCACCACGCTGGGGCCGCGTGAACGCGTGGTCATCGTCGAGGTGGACGATGCGCGCCTGGTCCTGGGCGTCACGGCGTCAAACATCAGCGTGTTACATAAACTGCCCCCCGCCCCTGTTGTGGTGGACGAGCGTGCAGAGGCCCCTGCGGATTTCCAGTCCGTGATGAAGAGTTTGCTTAAGCGTTCCGGGAGATCCTGATGCGCCGTTTGTTATCCCTGACGCTTGCGGGCGTTGGCCTGTTTGCTCCCGCGGTCTATGCGCAACTGCCCGGTCTGGTTTCTACCCCGCTCGCGGGCGGCGGCCAAAGCTGGTCGCTTCCGGTTCAGACGCTGGTGTTCATCACCTCGCTGACGTTTATTCCGGCTATCCTGCTGATGATGACCAGCTTCACCCGCATCATCATCGTTTTTGGTCTGCTGCGAAACGCGCTCGGCACCCCTTCCGCTCCGCCAAACCAGGTTCTGCTCGGGCTGGCGCTGTTTTTGACCTTTTTCATTATGTCGCCGGTGATCGATAAGATTTACACCGACGCCTACCAGCCGTTCAGCGAAGATAAAATCTCCATGCAGGAGGCGCTGGATAAAGGCGCGCAGCCGCTGCGGGAATTTATGCTGCGCCAGACGCGTGAAGCCGACCTGGCCCTCTTTGCCCGCCTGTCCAACACCGGCGAGCTGCAGGGACCGGAAGCGGTACCCATGCGTATTCTGCTGCCCGCCTATGTGACCAGCGAGCTGAAAACCGCATTCCAGATTGGCTTTACCATCTTTATTCCGTTCCTGATTATCGACCTGGTGATCGCCAGCGTCCTGATGGCGCTCGGGATGATGATGGTGCCGCCCGCGACCATCGCCCTGCCCTTTAAGATCATGCTCTTTGTACTGGTCGACGGCTGGCAGCTGCTGGTCAGCTCGCTGGCGCAGAGTTTCTACAGTTAAGGAACGGCAATGACACCCGAATCGGTCATGATGATGGGCACGGAGGCGATGAAAATCGCGATTGCCGTTGCCGCGCCGCTGCTGCTTGTCGCGCTGGTTACCGGTCTGATTATCAGTATTCTCCAGGCCGCCACGCAGATTAACGAAATGACGCTGTCATTCATCCCGAAAATCATCGCCGTGTTCGTGGCGATTATCGTGGCCGGGCCGTGGATGCTGAACCTGCTGCTGGACTATATGCGCAACCTGTTTACCAACCTGCCGTACATCATCGGCTGACCTGACGATGCTGCACTTCACCAGCGACCAGTGGGTTCAGTGGCTCGGCGTCTATTTCTGGCCGATGCTGCGCATCATGGCGCTGATCTCCACCGCCCCCATTCTCAGCGAGAAATCGATCCCCAAGCGTGTCAAAGTGGGGCTGGGCATCATCATCTCCATTATCGTCGCCCCGTCTCTTCCGCCGGTGGATATTCCGATCTTCTCGGCGAATGCGGTATGGGTGGCCCTGCAGCAGGTGATGATTGGCGTCGCCGTTGGCTTTACCATGCAGCTCGCCTTTGCCGCGGTGCGTACCGCGGGGGAACTGATTGGCCTGCAGATGGGGCTATCGTTCGCCACGTTTGTTGACCCTGGCAGTCATCTCAACATGCCCGTGCTGGCGCGCATTATCGATCTGCTCGCCATGCTGCTGTTCCTGTCGTTCAACGGCCATCTGTGGCTTATCTCCATGCTGGTGGACACGTTCCATACGCTGCCGATTGGCGAAAATCCGGTGAACAGCAATGCGTTTCTGGCCCTCACCCGCGCGGCGGGGCTGATCTTCCTCAACGGGCTGATGCTGGCGCTGCCGATCATCACCCTGCTGCTGACCGTCAACCTGGCGTTAGGTTTACTCAACCGAATGGCACCGCAGCTTTCGGTGTTTGTCATTGGTTTTCCGCTGACGCTGACGGTCGGAATTTTATTAATGTCATTACTGATGCCACTTATCGCTCCCTTCTGTGAACATTTATTCGGCGAGATATTCAACCTGTTAGCGGATATTGTCAGCGAACTGCCACGTAAATAATAGCCCGCACTGTTGTTACTGTCTTTCTGAGGATATTCCTAAAATAAAACGCGAAAAACATCTTCCAGGATATATCTGACGCGGTTTAATTGTTTCTAACCACCTCACAATACTTAATATTTACTTTACTTTAAGAAGATTCCTGGCAAATTATACGTAACTTTACGGGATAGTGAGTCCGCCTGAAAGTCTTTGTCATGCTCACAGGTTTATTATTTTTTTCCATCCCGTATGGCTGTTTTGAGCTCTCAGGCAGATGGTGAATTATCGTTACGCATTGAGTGAGGGTATGCCATGTCAACGATCATTATGGATTTATGCAGCTACACCCGGCTAGGGTTAACCGGGTACCTGGCAAGCAGAGGGGTAAGAAAGAGAGACATCAACGATGCACACACCGTTGACGAACTCGCAGCCGCTTGTGACGAACTAAAACCAGGCGTGGTGTTTATTAATGAGGACTGTTTCATTCACGATCCAGCCAACAGTCAGCACATTAAGCAAATCATTAATCAGCATCCAAAAACCCTGTTTATTGTTTTTATGGCGATCGCGAATATCCATTTCGATGAGTATTTGTTGGTCCGTAAAAATTTATTGATCAGTTCTAAATCGATTAAACCCGAGTCGCTGGATGACATTTTGGGTGATTATTTGAATAAAGAAGTTAAAAATGTAGGAGCGGTTAACTTACCCACCCTATCATTAAGCAGGACTGAATCAAGTATGCTGCGAATGTGGATGGCGGGACAAGGAACTATTCAGATCTCCGACCAGATGAATATTAAAGCGAAAACCGTTTCATCACACAAAGGAAATATTAAACGGAAAATTAAAACGCATAATAAGCAAGTGATCTACCACGTGGTACGCCTGACCGATAATGTGACGAACGGGATTTTCGTCAACATGCGTTAGTCGCTTAAGAAAAGACCCTGTGCACCCTACCTTTGATCTCTGGCCTGGCCAGAGATTTTTGCTTTTACAGCGGGTGTCGGGCACGCAATGTGCTACCCGACGCCGTGCTAGTCTGCTTTCTCTACAAAAATCCCGTCCGGATGCCCCAGTTCGTTAAAAAACCAAATGCCGAGCGGGTAGTCTTCCAGTGATACCAGGTACATTGTACCTTCGCTAAACTCTTCAATTGCCAGCACCACACCCGGGCGGCGCGGCCCACCGTCCGTTTTAACGGTTACCCGATCGTTGACCTTCATACATTCCTCCTCTGGTTTTGAGCCAGTGTAGAACAAAACGCAAAAACGCACATCGCCGCCCGGCGTGAATGGCGTTTTTATGCACAGGCTATACTTAACCCTGGACACGTTTGCAGGTTGAAAGAGGAGTCCCGCAATGAAGACCGATAAAGAGTACAGCGATACCATCAAGCGCGAAGTCGAGGTGGATGTCGATGCCCTGCTGGCCGCCATCAATGAGATCAGCGAGTCAGAAGTCCGCCGCTCGGACGACAATTCGGACCGCGTCATTGTCAACGGAAGGGATTATCACACCTATCGCGAGCTGGCAGAGGCCTTCGAGCTCGATATTCACGACTTTAGCGTGTCGGAAGCCAATCGTTAGGGCGAAAAAAATCCCGGTCATGGGGATGACCGGGATCAAAACTTGCTTATGCAAGAAGCACTTGAAAATTCGTTACACCAGGAAATCTGATGTACATGCCACACTATCCCCAACGAATTTGTCTGACAAGCATATATTCTTAGGATGAATATAATATTTTTAACATAATGCTTTTGGTTATGAGCAATAACATACGCCGAATGCGGGTTTGCCAGGGAATACTCTCACTTCTCCGGTTAACAATTCGGATATTTTTTAGGAATTTTCTTAGAGCGAAACGCATCCGTCACCGGGAGTCACTATGCCTTCACTGCGGGATACCTTGCTGATTTTTTCCGACCTGGATGGCTCGTTGCTGGATATTCATACCTATGACTGGCAACCCGCCATGCCCTGGCTGGACAGGCTTCAGGATAACCAGATTCCGATCATTCTCTGCAGCAGCAAAACCGCGGCAGAGATGCTGGATATTCAGCAGGATCTGGGGCTGGAAGGCCTGCCGTTTATTGCCGAGAACGGCGCGGTGATTCAGCCTGACGTGCGCTGGGACAATATCCAGCGTCAGATTAGAGGGATGACGCACCGGGATATTCGTCCGCGGATCGAGCAGATTCGCCTGCAGACGGGCTTTAAATTCACCACCTTTGACGATGTGGATGAGCACGTTATTAGCGAGTGGACCGGACTGACGCGCTACCGTTCGACGCTTGCCCGCAAGCACGAAGCCTCCGTCACGCTGATCTGGCGCGATACCGACGAGAACTTGCTTCAGTTTGAAGAGGAACTGGCGCACAGCGGCCTGCAATGCCTGCAGGGGGCGCGCTTCTGGCATATTCTGGACGCCCGCTGCGGTAAAGACGTGGCGGTTAGCTGGCTGATTGAACGGTATCGCGAGCAGGAAGACATAGAACCCACCACGCTAGGGCTCGGCGACGGTCCCAACGATGCGCCGCTGCTCGACAGCATGGACTTCGCGGTGGTGATCAAGGGGATTAACCGCCAGGGCATCACGCTACGGGACGATAACCCCGCGCGGGTCTATCACACCCAACAGCCCGGGCCTGCGGGCTGGCAGGAGGGGCTGGATCATTTCCTGTCCTGATCCCGCCACACGACCCGGTTACGCCCGCTCTGCTTGGCCTGATACAGCCGGGCATCCGCCACGGACTGCAGCTGTTCAAAATCGTAATTGCCCGTTTCATCCGCGCTGCTGACGCCCAGTGACGCGCTGATGCGCAGGGTTGTGCTCTTCTTCACCAGGATCTCCTTACTGTTGATTCGGCAACGAATGCGTTCGGCGACGCCTCTCGCCTCCTCCAGACCAAGACCGGGAAGGACCACACAAAACTCTTCGCCACCGACGCGTCCGGCCACGTCATTCTTGCGTAACGCGCTGGCAATCACGCCTGCCGTATGGGAAAGCACCTTATCACCGGCCTGATGGCCGAAACGGTCGTTGATGTTTTTAAAATAGTCGAGATCGATCTGAATCACCGAGAACGGCAGCGACTGCTGACGACAGGTTTCCGCCAGCAATTTTGCGCGGTCGAACAGCGCGCCGCGATTATTCAATCGGGTCAGCGGATCGTGCCAGGCCTGCCACTGGAGCGAGTGCTGAAGCGTATACATGTTACTCACCATCCGACGGATCACCAGCCACGAGATCAACAGCATAGCGGTAAAGAGCGCCCACAGCAGCGCCAGCACAATGCTGATACTGCCGAAGTCGTCCTGCACCCCTTCGTGCAGGGTGTGGATCCGCAGGACGACGCCATCGAAATGATCGAGCCGCTCCCAGGTGATAAACCGGCTCCCGAGGCGGATACCGCCGCCGGTATCGTGCTCAATCGCCTGGGCAATCTGCGCCGTTTCGCGTTCGTCAAACTGGTTAACCGGGCTTCCCGCGTGGGCTGAGGTAGCAATCATATTAAGCCGGGTATCGTACAGCTGATACTCCCCCTCCGTCCGGTCTTCCGTCGCGTCGGTCAGCAAACGCTGCATCGTGTCTAATGTAAAATCCATCGCCACGACGCCGTACCAGTAATGATCGAAATAGATGGGAACGCTGGCGGTGATCGTGCGTTCATCCCCGGTCCAGGATGAAGGCGTGGAGATAAACCAGCGCACGGCGCGGGCGCGGTTGTTACGTTCTGACTGCTGGGTAAACCAGGACTGGGTGACCAGATTATAATAGCGGGCGGTAATATCACCCGCCCGATCCGGCGTATCCGTGGAAAGGAAAAATCCGGCGCGGGAGACGTAGATCACCCGCGCTTCCGTTTGCGCTCTCGATGACGCCAGCCTGAGCAGATACCCCACTTCGAGCGCGGCAGAAATTTCATGACTGATGCGCTCAGCGTCCCGGTTCAGAAGCGTGGTTTTATCCACGAACGCATCCGAGACCCCGTTGATGGGAAGGGTGCGCTTTTTATCAACGGCGAGCTGCCAGGTGGGGAGCATGCGGACGGTGTTAAAGCGTGACACCGCGTCCTGTAGGACATCAAAGGCCAGCGGCGTCTCGATTGCATCATGCATGCCCTGGCGAAATAACAGCATCCTGTCGACGCTGTTCTGTAACTGCCTGTCCAGCGAACTGGCCACCGTATCCAGATGGTTGCGCTGGCTGGAGATGTACGCCTCTTCCAGCACCACCACCTCACGCCAGGTCAGGAGCGTGGAAAACACCAGAACGATCAGAAAACAGAGATTAACAATCCGCCCCGGATTGCTACGCTTATGCAGCCATTGCAAAAAAGTTTGTCTTACAACAAAGGTATCGCGCTGCACACACACTCCCTGATTACTGCTCTATACCCGAAACCTGAGATAAAAACGCCCGGCAAAGCCGGGCGTTATGTGATTAAGCCTTGTCCCGTTTGTGCTGCCCGTCCCCCGGCTGAAGCTCATCTTCACGGAATGCTTCCCGCTTGATGCTATAGCCATCGTGCCACCGGCATTCCACCATTCCGCTGGAATACCCGGTTACGATCATACGTGGGCCGCCCTTTTTAGGCTTAACTTCATCACTGACCAAAAAGACCATACCTGCCTCCTGTATCAGGGTGAAACTGTTTCAATTTAGACGAGGAATGGTCTTTTTGCATCCTGCCGACGGTAACAATTAGTGCGACGTGCCGCGAATTTTCTCAACCAGCTTCACCGCCGCAACGACGATAGCGCCAATGATAAAGCCCAGCACCAGGTTCAGCAGCGTGGGCAGAATCGCCGCGATAACGGCCCCCTGCGTGGAGGAGAAATGTTCGATGGCATGGTGCAGCGGCGCGATGCCGTGAACCACAATTCCGCCGCCTACGAGGAACATCGCCAGCGTGCCCACCACCGACAAGCTCTTCATCAGCCAGGGCGCCAGCACCAGCAGGCTTTTGCCGATGCCTCTTGCCACCGCGCTCGACTTTTCTTCCAGCCAGTAGCCAATATCGTCCAGCTTGACGATCAGTCCCACCAGACCGTACACGCCCACGGTGACCAGAATCGCGATGCCGGAGAGGATCAGGACCTGATTCAGGAGCGGCGCGTCAGAGACAATGCCCAGCGTAATCGCGACGATTTCCGCAGACAGGATAAAGTCGGTCCGAATGGCGCCTTTGACCTTATCGCGCTCGAAGGTTTTCGGATCCTGCGCGGCCAGCGCTTCAAGACGCTGCTGGCGCACCTCCGGCGTATCGCTCTGCTTGCGCGCGCTAAAGGAGTGGAGCACCTTCTCCACGCCCTCGAAGCAGAGAAATGCCCCACCGATCATCAGTAACGGCGTGATGGCCCAGGGGATAAAGGCGCTGATCAGCAACGCCAGCGGCACCAGGATCACCTTATTCAGGAAGGAGCCTTTCGCCACGCCCCACACCACCGGCAGTTCACGGTTTGCCCTCACCCCACTCACCTGCTGCGCGTTAAGCGATAAATCATCACCCAGCACGCCTGCGGTTTTCTTCGCCGCCAGTTTCCCCATCACTGAAATGTCGTCCAGTAGGGTGGCTATATCATCCAGCAATGTTAATAAGCTACTTCCTGCCAAAATCTTAATCCTTCATTTTTTGGTAATTAAGTGAATAGTATGGAGCAAAAGCGCAAACCCGGAAACAGGCACCTTACGTCAACAAAAAATTCACATCAGCTACACAATTAAAGGGCTCGCCAGCGCGATAGTTTTCGCGTTTACTATCAGCGACCTTTTTATTTCGTCGTGAGGGATTATGCGTTTCCGGCAATTGCTACCGCTCATCGGGGCACTCTTTTCGCTGTACATCATCTGGGGCTCAACCTACTTTGTCATTCGCATCGGCGTGGAAAGCTGGCCGCCGCTGATGATGGCGGGCATCCGCTTCCTTTCGGCGGGTATCCTGCTGCTGGCCTTCCTGATGCTGCGCGGGCATAAGCTTCCCCCGCTGCGCCCGATGCTGAATGCCGCCCTGATCGGCCTGCTGCTGCTGGCAGTGGGGAACGGGTTTGTGACGATTGCCGAGCACCAGAACGTCCCGTCCGGGATCGCCGCCGTGGTCGTTGCCACCGTACCGCTGTTTACCCTCTGCTTCAGCCGTCTTTTCGGCATCCGCACCCGCAAGCTGGAATGGCTGGGGATTGGGATTGGGCTGGCCGGCATTGTTCTGCTCAACAGCGGCGGCAACCTGAGCGGGAATCCGTGGGGCGCGGTGATTATCCTGATCGGCTCGATGAGCTGGGCGTTCGGCTCCGTCTACGGGTCGCGTATCGAACTGCCGACCGGCATGATGGCCGGTGCGATTGAGATGCTCGCCGCGGGGATTGTCCTGCTTCTGGCCTCCACCCTGACGGGAGAAAAGCTGACCGCGCTGCCGGACCTGTCGGGCTTTCTCGCGGTAGGCTACCTGGCGCTGTTTGGCTCTATCATCGCCATTAACGCCTATATGTTCCTGATCCGCAACGTCTCACCGGCGGTCGCCACCAGCTACGCCTACGTTAACCCGGTCGTGGCCGTGCTGCTCGGGACAGGACTGGGAGGAGAAACGCTCTCGCCTGTGGAATGGATTGCTTTAGGGATCATCGTGTTTGCCGTCGTACTGGTCACGCTGGGCAAATATTTGCTGCCGGCAAAACCGGTGGTCACGCCTTGTGAGGTGGAGAAACCGTAAGCAGGTGAATACCCTGCGTGTCGATCTGCGCGGTCTGACCGCCGCCGCAGATCCACTCTTCCAGCCGTTCGCGCAGATCGGTATCGTTCAGCTTTAGTCTGCCTCTCAGCGCACACTCCCAGACGATCAGCACCCGCCAGCCCTGCGCAATAAGCATTGAGAGATCCCGTTTGTCACGCTCGACGTTTTTACCAATCTTATCCAGCCAGAAATCGGTGCGCGTCGCGGGGACTTTAAACAGGTAGCAGTCGTGATGGTGCCAGAAGCAGCCGTGAGTAAAGATGATGCACTGCCAGGCGTCGAGGACGAAATCGGGACGACCCGCCAGGGCGGGATCCTGCACGCGAAAGTCAAACCCTGCCTGCGTCAGCAGCGCGGCCAGGCGCTTTTCAATGGCGGTGTCACGCGTGCCGATGGCACGCATGTTTTTACTGCGCGTGGCCTTATCGTGAACGTCCGTCATTGACGGCCTCACTCTGGCGTAGCGCCACCGCCTGTCTGATGCGCGGAGCCAGCAGTTTTGCGACAGCCGCAAACGCGGGAACGACGACCGAGTTACCAAACTGGCGGTACGCCTGGGTGTCTGAAACCGGAATGCGGAAACCGTAGCCTTGCGGCGTTTCAAAGCCCATCAACCGGGCGCATTCCCGCGGCGTTAAGCGCCGTGGGCGATGACGCTGGTTGTGCGGATCGTCGAAATCTTTTTCACCCAGCGCTTTGTCCCAGCCTCTGTCGATCAGGATTTCCGCACCGTCTTTATAGTAGCGAGCAGACAGCGTGCGGGTGACGCTGTGCGGATCGTTCGGGTTGACCATCCCAAAACCGAAGCCGTTGCCTTTCGCCTGATGCTTCTTGGCATAGCGGTAAAGGTATTTCCACAGCACCGGGGTAAGGATAAATTTCGCGTCGACGACCGGTTCCAGCAGGTCGGCCACGGTAGGACGGCGCTCGGGATACAGAGAAGGAATATCCCGCAGGGTGAAATCCCCTTTCAGATTGAGATCGCGGCGGAAGCCCACCAGCACGATACGTTCGCGATGCTGGGGCAGGAAATGTTTCCCATCAATGATTTTAGGATCGTCCGCGCCCATGTCCTCTGAATCGGCCACGTCATAACCCAGCTCATCCAGCGTTTGCATGATAATGCGGAAGGTTTTCCCGCCGTCGTGGCTTTTTAAGTTTTTGACGTTTTCCAGTACAAAAATGGCCGGACGACGGGCGTCAATAATGCGCGCCACGTCAAAAAACAGCGTTCCCTGCGTATCGCAGGCGAAACCGTGGGCGCGTCCGAGGGCATTCTTCTTGGAGACGCCGGCCAGCGAAAAAGGCTGGCACGGGAAGCCGGCCAGCAGCACGTCATGCGCGGGGATCGTCTGACGAATATGCTCGGCGGCCTGCTCATCGCTCACGCCGCTTTTATGGCTCAGGGTGACATCGCGAATATCGGCGTTGAAATGATGCTCGTGCGGGTCGCAGTACCAGTTGGCCTTATAGGTCCGCACGGCGTGCTTGTTCCACTCGCTGGTAAATACGCACTGTCCGCCGATAGCTTCAAAACCGTGCCGAATACCGCCGATACCGGCAAACAGATCGATAAACCGGAAGGCATAGTTCGGGTGCGCGGCAGAAGGACGCGGAAGCAGGTTTTGCAGATAACGAAACTCGCTTTCACTCAGGCGACGCCCTGCTCGCTCGCTGGTCAGCAGACGTTTAAGGATCGCCGGGCTCCAGTGGCTTTCGCCGTGCGCCACCAGCAGACTGGCCAGCGTTTTAGCATCATAGATATCCAACAGCTGGCGCAGTAAGGCCTGCACCGTTGCCGTTGATTTCTCAGCCTGCGCGGGCGCGGGCTCTTTCACTGCTCGATTTTCCTGCATTCTTTTAACCGGAGAGTAAAGACTGGGAACAGATTACCACAGTTCAGTTGCGCAAACTGCGACGGAAGCGGCTCAGCATCTGGCTATCCAGCCCGAGGCAGTCGCCGTGTAATTCGGCGCTGAGTTTCGCCATAAACTGGATCAGGAAATCGGCATTGTGACGTGCCAGTTCGCGGCCCATTTCCGTCTGCATTGTATCAGGCAAACGCAGCAGCTTGGTCTGAAAATGGTCGAGGGCAAACGCGCGGTCGTCGAGGGGACGCGCATCGGCAAAGGGATCGTCCGCGTCAAATAGCGGCACGCCCAGTGCGCCCGAGACGGCAAAAACGCGCGCCAGGCCGATAGCGCCTAACGCTTCCAGCCGGTCAGCGTCCTGCACAATTTTGGCTTCTATACTTTGCGGCGCAATGCCGGCGCTGAAGCTGTGCGCCTCAATCGCGTGCGCGACGGCGGCAATATGCTCGGGCGGAAAGTCCGGGAAGTCGCGGCGCAGTATCTCGCTCGTCTTGCGAGCAGCGAGCCGTGACGACTGGCTGCGTTCAGGATGGTTCTTCGGCAGGCTGACAATATCGTGAAAATAGCAGGCGGTCAGAATCACCCGCGGCTCGGCCGTGTGGTGAACCATGATTTTTTGCGCCGTCATCCACACCCGACGAAAATGCGAAATATCATGTGCGGTATCGTCGTTCTGGTGATTTTCCTTGAGCCAGCGCTCAAAGCCATGCTGCCACCGGGCCAGTTCCATCATCAGGTAATGACTCCAACTTATTGATAGTGTTTTATGTTCAGATAATGCCCGATGAC